>SDBU01005600.1_pt1 | contig 14979 bp, 8 predicted proteins | sample 2277071 | NCBI WGS metagenome assembly SDBU01 (sample SAMN10397929, study PRJNA504765) | marine sediment metagenome | isolation source: marine sediment core GS08_GC12, 126 cmbsf | place: Arctic Ocean: Gakkel Ridge, Loki's castle | collected 2008
GTCCTGGGCGCCACACAGGGCGCCGGGCGTCGCCAGAATGCACATACACCTCGCCCTCGCCATCAAGGACGGCGTAGGGCCCCATCTGACTCGCTAAGCGCCAATTTGCTCTTCTCCCTTGCCCTGTCGGGAGCTTACCCGCAGTCAGGGTAAGAGACTCAAATGGCACGTCGTAATAGGCCCCCTGCTCGATGGACTGTGAGGTCTCGCGAGCCCCGGGTACGTTGGCTGGCGCGGCTCGAGCAACGCCCGAGACCAGGAGTGATATGACCAACATAGCTGCGGCTGCTATCCCTACCGCCGGTGCAATCGAACGCCGTTTGGAGAACCGATCCCCACAAGCGCATGCCGATTCAATGGCCATAATGACACCTCCAGGCTAATACCTTTGTGAGGAATTGTAACACTTAGCGACTATAAAGCAAATCGCCCCAAGAGTATGTCCCAGCCCACCTGCCAGCAGGGATTGCTCCTGTTATTATGCCCACTGGCTGCAACTAGCGGGCTTCGCCATGCTTGCGCAGGAGCTCTGCCACTTCCTTGTGTCCTGCGCTTGTTGCTAAGCTCACGGGCCTCAGGCCACCGGCCCCTAGGGCGCTCACGTCCGCGTTGCTGGCGAGGAGCAGTTGCACCATTTGCTTGTTGCCCAGTTGTGCCACCCAGTGCAGAGGGGTCCAGTCGCGTGAGTCCGTCACCCCAACTGCATCCGGATCCTCACGCAGCAGTGCCTCCAGCTTGCCGGCCTCGCCTCGGACGGCCAGGTCAAGGGCCGGGTGACCCAGTCTCGCGCCCTTGGCCAGAAGGAGATTGAGCACATCCTCATGGCCCTCCCTGGCGGCAAGATGCAGCGGCGCGTCGCTATCATTGATCCTGGCGTTCACGTCCGCTCCGTGGGCAAGAAGGACTTCTACCGCATCCCTATCCCCGGCAACCGTCGCTCTGTGCAGTGGTTGCCGTCCCGACTCGTCCGTGGCGCTGACATCGGCACCATGGGCGATGAGTTCCTGGCAGAGCCCGCTGTGCCCCTCTTTAGCTGCACGATGCAAAAGCGTGTCGCGGTCACGACCGAGTTTGACGTTTATAAGCTTGGGCAGGTTGGGGTGACTATTCAGCAGTTCTTTAACATGCTTCAGGTCTGCGGCCGACACGTATGTGCACAGCAGGCCAAAGTTCTTGCCCGTGACCCCCCCGTGCGCGCGAAGAAGTTCCACCAAATCCCCGCCGCTGCTGGCAGCAGAGTCCAGAGGTGTGCCGGGGGGGTATCCTCTAGGACCGACAGCGTTGACATCCGCTCCGTGAGCCAGGAGAATCTCGGCAACTTGCTTGTGGCCCCCCTTCGCCGCTTTGTGCAGCGGCGTGTCATGGCCTTTGTCCGTCGCGTTGACATGCGCTCCGTGAGTTAGCAGAATCTGGGTGACTTCCTTGTGCCCCAGCGAGGCCGCACCGTGCAACGGGGTCTCGCCCCCCATGTCCTTGGGGTCCACGTTGGCGCTGTGCGCCAGGAGGAGTTCCACGACATCCTTGTGCCCCAATAGTGCCGCGCCGTGGATGGGGGTCCAGCCGAGCGGGTCCTTTGCGTCGACCGCCCCCGGATCCTCACGCAGCAGCGCTTCCAGCTTGTCCCTTTCGCCTCCGACCGCCAGGTCAAGGGCTGGGTGCCCCAGCGTGGCACCGCCGGCCAGCAGGGCTTCCGCAACTTCCACGTCGCCGCGAGACGCCGCGCAGTGTAACGGTGCCCCGCGGGTGTTGTGCAGGGCGTTCGCATCCGCTCCATGCGCCAGAAGGACTTCGGCCACCTCCTTGTGGCCTTGGAGCGCCGCAGCGTGCAACGGGGTCCAGCCCGTATTGCTCCTGGCGTTCACGTCGGCTCCATGGGCCAGCAGGGCTTCAGCAACTTGCACGTGGCCGCGATTGGCCGCTCCGTGAAGCGGCGTCGAATCCCCCTTGCTCTTGGCGTTCACGTCGGCTCCATGGGCCAGGAGGACCTCGGCCGCCTCCTTCTGTCCCGTACTCGCGGCGCCGTGCAAGGGCGTTCTGCCGTTATCCGTCATGGCGTTTACGTCAGCATTGTTAGCCAGGAGGACTTCCGCAACTTGGTCGTGACCTTGCAACGCCGCGTGGTGCAACGGCGTCTCACCGCGTTCGTCTGTCGCGGTCAGGTCGGCCTCATTGACCAGGAGCAATTGCACCACATCCTTGCGACCAAATTGCGCTGCGATGTGCAGGGGGGTCATACCGACACTGTTCTTGGCGTTCAGGTCCGCCCCGTGGGCCACAAGGACCTGCGCAACTTCCACGTGCTCGCGAGAGGCCGCGAGATGCAGCGGCGTCCAATCGCCCGTGTAGCTCTTGGCGTGAACGAGTTCGGGCTTGTCCTTGAGCAGTGCCTTGATCCTGTCCAGATCTCCCGCCTCGACCGCAGCGTGCATGTTTACCGGTTTGCTCACAGGCCGCCTCGCCGCCGGCCGAGTCACGGGGTAGGGGCGGCTCGGGCGCGCTGGAGCAATTGGTCGGCCGGCCGTCGCGCCATGCTTCCGGAGAAGCTCCGCCACCTGCTCGCGTCTAGATCGCGCCGCCGTGTCCAACGGCGTCCGGCCGTACTTGTCGCTGGCGTTCACATCAGCATTGCTAGCGAGGAGGACTTCCACAACTTGCTCGTGGCCATACAACGCCGCTCGGTGCAACGGGGTCTCGTCCAATTGGTTCTTCGCGTTCACGTCGGCCTTGTTGGCCAGGAGGACTTCCGCAACTTCCGCGTGCCCGATAGAGACGGCTCTGTGCAGAGGCGTCGCACCTCTCTGACTTTTGGCGTTCACCTCAGCGTTGTGGGCCAGGAGCAGTTCAACCATTTCCTTGTGCCCGGCCTCGGCCGCCCAGTGCAAGGCAGTCCAGCCGCTCGCGTCCCGAGTGCGAACTGCTTTCGGATCGTCGCGCAGCAGCGCCTCCAGTTTGCCGGTTTCGCCCCGTATCACCAGCTCAAAGACCGGCTGGCCTGGCGCGGCTCCGCTGTCGAGGAGGAATTCCACCACTTCCTTGTGGCCCTTACCTGTGGCCAATTGCAGCGGCGTTCGGCCACTGCGATCCCGCGCCTTCGAATCGGCTCCACGGGTCAGAAGGACTTCGGCCACTTCCTTGTGGCCCTGCCAGGCAGCTAACTGCAACGGCGTGCCGGCGTACTTACCCCTGGCGTTCACGTCCGCTCCATGTGCCAGGAGGATCTCGGCAACTTCCTTATGCCCCGTGTTCGCGGCGGCGTGCAAAGGCGTCCTCCCATGAGTACTCTTGGCGTTCACGTCAGCATTGTTAGCGAGCAGGAGTTCCACCACTTCCGCGTGCCCGTTCCCCGCGGCTTTGTGCAGCGGCGTCTCCTGGCGTTTGTCCGTGGCGTTGACGAGGCCAGGGTTGTCTTTGAGGAGTGCCTTGACGTTCTCCAGATCCCCCGCCTCGGCCGCAGCGTGGATCTCGCCTGAGTTGGCTGGGGCCGCCGGAGCAGCGCCCGAGACCAGGAGTGATATGACCAACATAGCTGCGACTGCTGTGCGCCCCGCCATTCCCATAGAGACCCTCCGGGCGGGTGATGCAGGGGGCTGAGCCGCCACCCTGGGTGAGACTTCTTCCCGCTCGTCGGGCTGACCCTGAGGAATGACTAGAATCCGCCCGCAAGCGGGGCAGCGGGCCTTCTTTCCAGCTTCGACGTCAGAAACCGAGAACCGATTTCCACAAGCGCATGCCAATTCAATGGCCATAATGACACCCCCAGGCCAAAACCCCTCTGAGGAATTGTAACACTTAGCGACAATAAAGCAAATGGCCCATCAGGGCTTCGATGACCGGCACGTCGCTCGGCAGCGGAGATGCGCGAGGGGTTGGTGCGGGGCTGCACACGCGCCCTTTGGCAGAGCGATGGACTCCAGTAGAATGGACGCACACCGGTGCTCGAAGAGGGACAGCCGTGTTTGGACGTACGCTCATCATTGTTGGCACATTGGTCCACGTCTACGTCTTTGCGCGCGCCGCGTCAGTGCCCTTCCTGCGAGGGCCCATCGCCCGCAAGATCCTCATAGTCGCAGGCATCATCCTATTGGCCGCTTTCGTGCTGGGACGCGTTGTTGGTCACGGCGGCGAGGGGCGGCTCGCCATGCTGCTCGAGTTGGTCGGGATGAGCTGGATGGCTGTGCTTTTCCTGACCTTCGTTCCTCTCCTGGCGATCGATCTCGTGACCGCCTTTGGCCTTCTCCTGCCGCGTCTGGCGCCCTCGCTTCGAGGGGGGGCGCTGATGGTCGGTGGAGTGCTTTCACTCATCGCGCTGGTCCAGGGCTTGCGGTCACCGGTGATACGTGACTATGAGGTACGCCTCCACGCCCTTCCCGATGAGATGGACGGAACCGTTCTGGTTGCCGCGTCCGACTTTCACCTCGGATCCTTGATCGGCCAGAAGTGGTTGGAGGCGCGTATCACTCAGGTTCAGGCGCTGCAACCTGATCTTGTGGTGCTGTTGGGCGATATCTTTGAGGGGCACGGCGGGCCCCAGGACGGACTTCTTGAATCACTGGGCCGCCTGTCAGCGCCGCTGGGCGTGTGGGCCGTTCACGGCAACCACGAGTCCTACGGCCGCCGAGGCGGGGGCGTGTCCCCCTTTGAGGAGGCCGGCATCGAGACGCTGCGCAACCGCTGGGTCGAGGTCCGGCCCGGCCTTGTCCTGGCAGGCGTCGATAACCTCTCGCGGAGGGGGGCCGAGTCCCAGGCGCGCGAGATCGTATTGGGGGCGCTGTCGGGGCGCCCGACCGGCGCAACCATATTCCTCTCCCATCGCCCCCTGCAGGCCGAAACGGCGGCCAGCGAAGGCGTTGGTCTGATGCTGAGCGGGCACACTCACGGAGGGCCGATCTGGCCCTTCGGGTACCTGGTGCGACGCGTCTCCCCTCTGCTTGCAGGGCGGTACGAGGTCGGCGGCATGACGGTCATCGTCTCCCGCGGTGCCGGAACCTGGGGCCCGAGGATGCGCCTCTGGCTCCCGGGCGAGATCCTGCGCGTGACGCTGCGCCCGAAGGAGAACCGAGACAGGGCCGAATAGGACGAGCTAACGAGAGGGGCAGCAATGCTGTGCGTCACCTTCTTGCTCGCACTGCTGCTGGCGGCGGTGCTCTATGCCGACCTTGTTGACGCAGACGGAGGGCTCGATCTGCGTGCCATGCGCGGATGGGACGTCGTGGTGGGGGACGACGCCAGTCCGAGCGAACGCTATGCGGCCGAGCAGTTCCGCGACTATCTCAGTCGTGCGACAGGCATTCGGCTGCCCTTGACGGGCTCTGCCCAGGGCCCTGCGGGGCATGTGCTGATCGGGCCTGCGGCCGCCGGCAAGGACCCGGCCGCGTTCGGCCCGGAGGACCTCTTCATTTCGGTCGACAAGGGGCGGATCGCCATTTGCGGCGGGCGGCCGCGTGGGACGCTTTACGGGGTCTACACGTTCCTGGAAGACTACCTGGGCGTGCGGTTCCTCATGGCGGACCATACGCACGTGCCACTGCTGGCTGGCCCGCGCACTGTCGCGCCGCTTGAACGCACCTACAGGCCGCCGCTGTCGTTCCGTTGGCCCTACTTCGGCGAGAACGTCGTCGCGCCCGCCTTTTCCACGCGGCTGCGCATCAATACCATTACGGACGACGCCCGGCTGGGCGGCAGGACGCCGATGGGCCTCATCAGCCACACGTTCCACCGCGACCTGCCCTCAAGCGTCTACGGCACTGACCACCCCGAGTACTACGCGCTGCACTCTGGTCGCCGCCTGGCCCCCTTCGATAACGACTTCGCCACCAGCCAGCCTTGCCTGGCAAACCCGGACGTGTTGCGCATCGTCACGCAGAAGGTGCTCGCGCAGATCGAGGCCAATCCCACCCGGCGCAACGTGTCGGTCAGCCAGAACGACAACGTGAAGCACTGCCAGTGCGACGCCTGTCGGGCCATTGATGAGCGCGAGGGCGGCCCAATGGGGTCGGTGTTGACATTTGTGAACGCCGTGGCGGACGAGGTGGCGAAGCATCATCCGGATGTGAAGGTCGGCACGCTGGCTTATCAGCGTACGCGCACGCCGCCGAAGCTGATCCGCCCGCGCCCCAACGTGCAGGTTCAGTTGTGCAGCATAGAGTGCTGCCAGATGCATCCCATTGACGACCCCGCGTGCCCGCTCAACGTCGAGTTCTGCCGCGACCTAGCCGCGTGGGGCCAGATCTGCGATGACGTGCGCGTCTGGCACTACAGCACCAACTTCAACCACTACCTGCTGCCGTGCCCTAGCTTGCGCGTGATTGAGCCGAACGTGCGATACTTCGTGCGGCACAACGTGCGCGGGCTATTCGTCCAGGTAGCCGGCAACGAGCGCTGGGCTCAGTTGACGCCGTGGGACGCAAGCGCCATCGCCAGCCCCGAGGGCAACGTGCGTGGAGCGGCGCTCTGCGACCTGCGCAACTATGTCATCGCCAATCTGCTCTGGGACCCCTCGCGCAGCGGCCGGGAGCTGATGGACGAGTTCCTGGATCTCCACTACGCCGAGGCCGCACCGCCCATTCGCCGCTTCATCGAGCTTATACATGACAACGCAGAGGCGAAGGGACTGCACCGCAATTGCTTCGGACGAGGGGCCGACTACGGGATTGACGAGCGGGTGGCCAGTGCAGGACTGGACGCCTGCGCGGAGGCGCTGACGCTTGCGAAGAGCAGCGAGGTGCGCACGCGTGTCGAGAAGGCATCCATGGCCGCCTTGCGGGCTGCTCTGGAGCCTGTCTGGCATGCCGAGAAAGCTGAGGACGTTGACCCGGGTCTGGCCGCACGCATGCGGCCGCTGGCACGCCGCCTCTTCGAGCTCTGTAGTCAGCACGGGGTCACCTACGTCTCGCTGCACAACACAATCGGGCACGTGCGCAGCAGGCTTGAAGCCACACTAGTGGAGCTTCAACGTTGAAATTGGCAATTGTTAGATCGAGGCCGCGTTGTATAGGTGTCACGTGGCCATTGCGCGTCCGCCATAGGTAGGCCCGATCCGCTTTCGTAGGGGCACGGTCCCGCAGTCGCGGGATGCCCTTACTTGACAAGGCCGAAACGGCCCTACCCGGAAGTTCGGCTGCAGCGGATCGGAATGGCCGGAACTCAGGCGAGGGCGCCTGAGTTACAAGGGCACGGTCCCGCAGTTGCGGGATGCCCCTACTTGACAAGGCCGAGACGGCCCTACCCGGAAGTTCGGCGTTGAAACTCCACTAGGCTTGCGGGATGTGTAGTCCTGCGCTGAAGGGCGGCTGTGCTGGTTGACCTGTGCGGGTGGCCGGGTAGAATCCGGGGGCGTAGACAAGCTGCGTAGAAGTAGTAGACGACGCAAGCATCGCCTGGAGGAGAGGGTCATGGAGTACACGACGCTGGGAAGGACGGGACTGCGGGTGAGCGTCATGGGGCTCGGCTGCGGGGGCCACAGCAGGCTCGGCCTTAGCTACGACGCAGGCGAGGGGAACGCGGAGGCGGTCGTCCGGGAGGCCATGGACCTCGGCGTGAACATCATCGACACGGCGGAAGGCTACCGCACTGAGCCGGCGGTCGGTCGGGCTACCGAGGGCGCCCAGCGCGAAAGCCTCGTCCTGTGCACCAAGAAGAGCCCGACGCGCAACGGTAACCCGATCAGCCCCTCCGACCTCAGGCGCGGCCTCGAGGAGAGCCTGCGCCGCCTCAGGACGGACTACGTCGACGTCTATCAGCTCCACGGCGTGCGCCTCGACCAGTACGACCACGCGGCCGAGACGCTCGTGCCCTGCCTGATTAAGCTGCGCGAGGAAGGAAAAGTGCGCTTCCTGGGCATCACGGAAGTCTTCGGCGCCGACCCTCAGCATCGGATGCTGTCGCGGGCCTTGGGCGACGATTGCTGGGACGTCGTCATGGTCGGCTTCAACATCCTGAACCAGTCGGCCCGCCAGCGTGTGCTGGACGTCACTCGGCCGAAGGGCATCGGCGTGCTCAACATGTTCGCGGTCCGGCGCGCGTTCAGCCGGCCCGAACGGCTCACGGAGATCGTGGCCGACCTCGTGGAACGATCCGTCGTGGACGCCGAGTCGGTGGACCCGGATGATCCCGTCGGGTTCCTGGTGGGCGAAGGCGGCGCGGGGAGCGTCACCGAGGCGGCCTACAGGTTCTGCCGATGGGAGCCGGGCCTGGACGTGGTGCTCTCCGGCACGGGCAACGTAGACCACCTGCGGACCAACGCCCGATCGCTGGACATGCCCGACCTGCCCGCGCAGGACCGCGCCCGGCTCCAGGCCATGTTCGCCCGGGTGGACGACGTCTCGGGCGGCTGAAGAGCGCTCAGATCTTCCAACCGGGCAACATCTCTGCAGTGGCACGCAGCATTCTGCGGAACATTCTCCACGCACTGTCGGTCGTGAGACTTGTGAGTGGATCGTTGAGGACCGCCTGGAACGCGAGGTGCTTGTCGCACGTCAGCCCGGCTTCGACGATCATCTCGTGGTTCGAGACCGTCCGTGCGACAAGCGCCTCCACCCCGGCCGGCAGACGTCCGGCGAACTCCGGCTCCACGCTGTCGAGGGCGAAGCGTGCATTCGTTTCAACGACCGCGTCCCTGGGTAGTCCCTCATGCTGTCCCACGTTCGGCAGGTTCACGTTGGTCCGAAGATCACCGAGTCCCAGCAGTGCCATCATCTGCTGCACACCTTCTTCGCCGGACCTGCGCAGTTCGAAGGGTCCCTGGTCGGCGAGACGTTTCTTGAACTCCTTCGGCAGCTCCCAGTGGCGCTTTGTCCGGTAGCTGTACGGCGTGAGGATCACCCCCCACCGATGCAGCGTTTCCTCGTCCTTCAGATAGAAAGGCACGAATTCCACCAGATGCCGTTCGCCCGCAGCAGGCAGGACGCCGTAGCGCCGGTAGAGGTCGTAAACCACCTGCCGCTTCCCCTCAAAGTACCCCATCTGGGCGCACTCTTCCTCAGTTATCCTCCTCACCTCCCCTTTCTGCCGCATCTTCCTCCGGACCAGTGCCAGGAGGTCGACGTCATCGCACACCGCCTTGTCAATCCAGGTGAAGTGGTTGACGCCCAGCACGTTCACGCGGATCTGATCACGCTTGACGCGGAGGCCATGGTACTCCTCGAGGAGTCGTGCAAGCCCGCTCTGAGTGCCGAACACTTCATGGCAGCAGCCGAACGCTTTGATCTGTGGAAAGACTCTGTAGAGTGTTCTGACGCACACGGACATGGGGTTGGTGTAGCTGATCACCCAGGCATCAGGACAGTAGCGCGCCACTGCGGCCGAGATCTCCGCATAGAGGGGAACGGCCCTGAGCGACCGGATCAGCCCGGCCGGTCCCATTGTGTCACCCACCGGATGGATGATGCCATACTCCTTAGGGATGTTCAGATCATGCTCCATCATCTCAATGGGGCCGGGCTGGATGCTGGCCACGACGAAATCCGCGCCCGTCAGTGCTCCCTTCAGCGTCCTTGGGACCGTGTAGCGCCACGTGGAGGCCGCCTGGGGAGATTCGCTCACCCTTCTCCCCCAGCGTGCATTGAGCAAGGCCATCGGTCGGTCGATATCGTAGAGGGCCAACTCGCCCTGGAGGTGCGGACAGAGGGCAAGGTCGCTCATCAGAACGTGGGCCCAGCCACGTGATCCCCCGCCGATGTATGCGATCTTCACGGATCGTTTACTCATGGTCAGACCGGCCGTCCGCAACCGGTTAGCGTGCGGCCAATGTTGCCGCCATCTGTTGCCGGTGTGCGATCAGTCGCCGGGGTCGGACGGCCTCTCAGCCTGCGTCTTGCCATCTCGTGCCGCCCATCGCTCGATACTGCTGCAGATAGCATGTCGCGATCTCTTCGGAGGCCCTGAACGAACGTACTGGCCAGTACCCATAGGCCTCTGCAATGGGGATCCTGGCGTGAACAAGGCATTCTTCCGGTCGCCCGACCATCGGGAAAGCTGTTGACTCCCTTCCGCACTCCGTGCTGACGGCGATGAGGTTGTCGTACTTTTGAGGACCCGCAATGTAGCTCCCACCTCCGCCATTCACGTGGACGTAGAATGCATGCGAGGTGGTCGTCGAAGCCTTGGCCCTGGCTTCAAATGCATCAACGCTTCCCGTTACTCTCCCCCCGTTGGAAGGATGCAGAATGAGCCGGGCCCCAAACATCACCGGCAAGGTCCACACGTCCGGGTAACGACCGTCATGACAGATGTGCATGCAAACGGGAACACCGCAGACATCGAACTCGTGAAGCCGACATCCATGCCAGAACTCGTGCTCACAGGAGTGTATCTTTGCGTGCGTCGAAATGGCGTGGCCGTCGGGCGCATAGAGCGTCGACACATTGTACCGGGTCAGCCTTCGGCGATGGTCAGGATTCCGTTCCCACGCCGGGAGACCAACCACAACGTACGGAGCCTCGGGTACGCTGCGAATGATCTTCCGCAGTTCCCTCTCCGCTTCGGCAATCGCTGCTCGATCTCTCGTTACGTGGCGACGCGGGAACAAACCTGTCAGACTGGTTTCAGGCGTCACGAGAAGCTGAACACCTTGCTCCGCGGCTCGCTTGATGCCCCGGCGCAGTGATGCCAGATTGTGCTCAATCGAGTCCACATTGAGCATCTGCCATCCGCCCACATGAAGGTATTCAGGAATCGAGGAGGGCCTGCCCCAGTGTGCAAATCGCCTGATCCTCACGCCATGCGCTTCGAGGTAAGCTGGCATCTCGGGCAAGAGATTGAGCCCTTCTGCACGGAAGATTTCCTTCCCGTCGAGAAGGGCCCGGATGTTTGCGTTCTTGACCAGACCGCCGTTGCCCTCTGTCTTCTCGATTCTCAAGGAGTGCTTGCCGCGCCTGGATAAGCGGAGACTTCCTGAGAGAACCGGCTGTGGGCGGGTCCAGTCCGTTGTACGGAGGGAGAACCTTCCGCGGGATATGTGCAGCGTGACGAACGCATGTTCGAATCCGCCGCTGTAACCGAAGGTGAGCTTTCCGACGCTCGATGAAGGAAGATGGAAATCGGCTTCTATCACATCTCCATTCCGGGTGTGGATGCCTGGCAATGCGACATTGCCGTCTTGGGGTGGCGGGTCAAGATCGATCTTGTTCAAGAGGACGATGTTCATGGGGCTCCTGAGGTGATGTCGCGTATTCTTGATAGGGCCGGGCGCGGGGCAGTTCGCATCAGGGGATCTGCGCCGGGCGCCAGTGTAGCGCCGCGGGCCGCGAAACGTCAAGCTCCACGACCGCAGGCCCCCCTGCCGCGAATGGCCTTCTCCTGACCGCCGATCGGTTTCTGGTCCCTACGACCTCTGTCACCTCTATCGGTTTCACGTGTTGCCCAGACGAGGCGCAAGTCGTATCATGGGAAGCCGTTCGCGGCAAGACCGCAACACTTGAATGAGACGCGTCCCGAAGCAGAAGGCGAATTCCATTGACGGAGCGAGCGACTCAAAGACCGAACGTCCTGTTCATCATGTCCGACCAGCACCGCTATGACATGGCGGGCTGCTACGGCAACTCGGTTGTGCGAACACCGAACATCGATTCGCTGGCGCGTAGCGGTGTGCTGTACGAAAACGCATACTGCGCGCAGCCGCTCTGCGGGCCTTCGCGCGGATGCACCCTGACCGGCACATACTCCCATACCTGCAACATGTACACGCATGGGAAGGAGTCTGTGCTGCCCGACATGCCGACAATGGGGAGCTTGTTCCGTGAACAAGGATATCGCACCGCGGCGATCGGCAAGCTGCATGTCCGCAGCGAAGAGCGCGGTGGCCGCGACCTGGGCTTCGACCTGCGTTCTCTGCGCTACTACACCTACGAATATCAGGACTACATCGATGCGGTCGGCCGGGAGGCGGTCGATCTCTATGCGCCGCATCGCCCCGGCTCGCCCCACAACCGCCCCGGCTACGCGGGTCGTTACAACCCCGGGAACCGGCCTTGCATGCTGGACGAAGACCTGATGTTCGACAACCTGGTCACGGATCAGGTCATCGGTTTCCTGCAAGAGAAACGTGACAAGCCCTTCTTTATGTGGTGCGGCCTGGAGAAGCCGCACCCGGAGTGGAGCGCCCCCGCCAGGTTTCACGAGATCTACGACCCGGCCGACATGGCGGTGCCCGGGACTTACCGCGAGAAGCGAACGGACCTGCCGCCAATCATGGCAAAGCGCTGGCCGCCCTCCAGCGAAAAATACGGCGCTTTCGCGCCCCCCGGTGAAATGCCCGAGCCGGAGGAGGACCAACTGGTAAGAGGCTCCATCGCGGCCTACCACGCCACGGTCAGCTACCTGGATTGGAACATCGGGCGGATACTCGACTGCCTGGACAGGCAGGGGCTGCGGCACGACACGCTCGTGATTTACACTGCCGACCACGGCGACAACCTCTTCGAGCATGGCCTCGTGCAGAAGCACTGCTTCTACGAAGGGGCCGTCCGGGTGCCGCTGGTTTTTTCCTGCCCCGGGCAGCTGCCAAGTGGCCAAACGCGGAAGCGTATCGTGAGTTTGGTGGACATTCTGCCGACGCTGCTGGAACTGGTGGGCGCGCTCGCTCCGGGAGACCTGGCCGGAAACTCTCTTATCTCCAACCTGAAGGGGAACGAGGATCGCCTGGAGGGAGAAGTGTTCTCCGACTTCTATTCTGCAGGTACGCCGGAACGCATGATCCGAACTCCGGAATGGAAGTACATCTACTCGCACGGGGACGGCGACCAGCTATACGATTTGAAGAACGATCCTGGAGAAACGACCAATCTTGCTGGCCGTCCGGGTATGGAAACGGTCCGCGCCGAATTGCATCGGCGGATACATGCGGATCCTACCTGGGACCCGGATAAGTGGATGAAAGCCAAGAACGCCTGATGAGTAGATCGACCAAGACCGGGAAATCCAGAGCCGCCGACACATCAGCGGCCAGCCCATGGACGGTTCTTTGTCAGCGCGACTCGGTGCCTATTGGCGTCCGGGCACCGTGCGGGGGGCTGATTCCTCTGCTCTTATCTTCGCAAGCTTCGCGCCCGCCTCGGCCAGGTATCCGCGCGTGGTTGCCAGCTTCTCGCGCTTCATGAATTCATCCACAGGTAGGCTCGGATCGGACGAGGTCACGATCCACATGAGTTCCTCAGGGTGCCAGTCCATGTGGATGCGGCCCTCATACTTCTCCACAAGCTCCGTGACAAAGTCAACGCGGTGGTTGCTGTACACGCAGTAGTCCAGATCGATCTTGGCCACAAGCGCCTGGTTGCGGTCGTGTGTGCGGGCGACCTCCCGACCAACCGGATCCACGATCACGGTCGGCACGTTCCAGGTCGACGCCAGCACGTAGTACTGGTTCGTGTACGCATGGGCCTTCAAGCCCATCACCGCCGACATGGCGCTGGGGAACACCACCAGCTCGGCACCCGCCCGCCCGAGCGCTCGCCATGCCTCCTCAAAGTAGGCGTCGAAGCATATCTGCGCGCCCACCCGGCCGATGTCGAGGTCGAAGACCGGCACCTCCCTTCCTGGCGTCACCCCACTCTCACATAGGCCGTTCTCGCCCGGAACCGGATTCACTTTCCGATAGGTCCCCACGTGCTCGCCCTGGCGGTCGATGAAGACAAGAGCATTGAAGAACTCGCCGTCCTCCTTGAGCGCCAGCGGCACCGCCGCATTGGTGTCGAACCGGCGCGTCCTTTCCGCCACGGCGGTGACCGTTCGGCCGTCGAAGGCCTCTGCCTTCTCCGCGAGGGTCCCCTGCTCGCCCTGCGCGAAGTACTCTGGCAACACCACGAGATCGAGCGACTCGCCTTGGGCGTCCGCCTCGCGCGCCATGTCGTCCAGCAGTTGCAGACCCTCGCGCAACAGAACGTCCCGGTGGTTCAGACCCCGGAGCGGATACGGGCTGAACGTGCACGTGCCGACCACGGCCGAGCGCGGACCAGGCCTTCGTTCGCTCATCCTAACGTCCCCCAAGAGATTGGAGAAGCGAGAAGGGGTGAGCTTAACCGACCCTGGCCGCACAGTCCACTGGTCGCTTGGATACTTCGCAGCGATGCCGGCGCCCTCTGTCGCCTCGATCGGCTTCACGTGTTGCCGAAACGGGGCGTAAGTCGTATCATCTGAATCGCTTCAAAGCAAGCCAGCAGCAGTCGATGACGGAAGCATCTACTCGGAGGCTGAAGAAATGAAGTCCAGTGCATCCGCTGGTCGGCCCGACGGAGATATGGTGAAACGGTATCTGCTGACCAAGGCAGACCAGGCTACCCAACAGTGGGAAGCCGCCTACGAAGAGCGGACCACCCCTGAGCAGATCGCCGCTTACCAGAAGCAGTCGCGCGAGCGGCTGTTGGACGTCATCGGCGGATTGCCGCCGCGCACCCCCCTGAACGCCCGAACCACCGGCAAGGTCCAGCGTGACGGATACGTTGTCGAAAAGGTGATCTTCGAGAGCCAACCGGGGTTCCACGTCACGGGACTCCTTTTTCTGCCCGACGCGGCACGGTTCAAGCCGCCGTACCCGGGCGTGGTCGAACCGGTCGGCCATACCGGCAACGGCAAGGCCCACGATGAGTACCAGTCGCTGGGCCCTCTGTTGGCGCTCAACGGGATGGCGGCGTTTGTCCATGACGCCCTTGACGAATCAGAACGCGTCCAGTACCGGGGTGAACGCGGGGAGTACGACTTCGACAAGTGGGGAGATCACCTGCACGGCACCTATGGGCACCAGATGGTCGGCATCGGCAGTATCCTCTTGGGCCGCAATACGGCGCGCTTCAAGATCTGGGACTCAATGCGGGCGATCGACTACCTTGAATCCCGGCCGGAGGTCGATCCGCAACGGATCGGCTGCACTGGCAGCAGCGGCGGCGGCATCCTCACCGCCTATATGGTCGCCCTGGACGACCGGGTCAAAGCGGCCGCGCCGAGCTGCTACACCAATGCGCTGCCCACGCTCTTGAAGACGGTCGGTCC
>SDBU01005601.1_pt1 | contig 14973 bp, 40 predicted proteins | sample 2277071 | NCBI WGS metagenome assembly SDBU01 (sample SAMN10397929, study PRJNA504765) | marine sediment metagenome | isolation source: marine sediment core GS08_GC12, 126 cmbsf | place: Arctic Ocean: Gakkel Ridge, Loki's castle | collected 2008
ACGCTTAGGCTTGACGCAAGGTGCTCAGGACGCTTAGGCTTGACGCAAGGTGCTCAGGACGCTTAGGCTTGACGCAAGGTGCTCAGGACGCTTAGGCTTCCCGATAACCCATTACCTTCTGAAGTGTTCACGCGCGCGCGCATGAGAAAAATCAGAAAAATTTTCAAAAGTTATTTTCATAAACCGATAAACTCTTGAATAATAAGGAGATAGGACAAAACATAGTCCTTAGAAAACTAACCCGTAAAATTGAAGGGAAGTGATTCAACTATCACCTCCCCGCTGACCACATAAAATTGAAAAGGCTGAAAGGTCAGGATAGCATTTAAGATAGACATGATAAAGAATAGAGAAAAGGTTCCAGATAAATCCTTATTCTAATAATTAGGACATTTATGTCACAGTATGACATTTATGTCACAGTGAAATACTTTCTATCCCAAAGGAGAAATGGCTTATGAGAAACCCGGAGCCAACTATTTCTGAAATCCGTTCTCGCTTAAAAAAGATCCGAAATAAGTTCTATCCTAATCTCGATCTTTCTAATACCGAAATTGTCATTTCTAATCGACTCATTAAGGCTGGCAGAATCACACAATGGTACAGCATCCCAAAGAACAAATTGACCATCAGCAGAAAATATCATACTCACCACGGGTGGGGAGATGAATTAGACGAAACATTGAAACATGAAATAATTCATATTTATCTTCCCATAAACTGCAAACATGGACAGAGGTATCGATATGAAAGGAAAAGAACAAGCGCAAAACATTATTCCAAGTGGATAAAATCAGAACCATCACGAAATCTTTACAAATGTAATTCCTGCTCTCATCAGTTCGAGAGCCAGGTAGATGAAGTAGAATGTCCCAAGTGTTATGATACGCTGGAGTGCTTGGGAGAGATCAGTATCTAACCATAAGGAACAAATATGCTACTAGGAGAACTGTTGTTCCTCGGTTTAATCGTAATGGTAGCCATAGCAAAAAGGAGAACAAAATGAGAATTACAGTTACCGACAATGCGGAGCATTTCGGCCATCGAATAGACAAAGGAACAAGAATGGATATAGAAGACGATATCCTTCATCTTCTCGAAAAATTTCTTCCTGTCAGGGATATCATCGGAAAAGATATAACCATAAGCTTTTTCGTCAATCACAACACATTTAAAATCGTTGACGGAAATGAATGCAAGATCATCGTAAGGAGATAAATCAGGTTGACCATAAAAGAAATGAAAGCATTAGAGAAACATCTATGCAGAATTGCTTCAAAATTGAGAGCTTCCGATGGAGATCTCATTGGCAGAAACGAGCACTACATTAGAAGGCTCAATACGATAATAGCAAATGAAGAGTTTGAGGCCAAAATGCTTTATAAAAAATTTACTAAGGGGGTAACACTATGAAAGCACGCATCGCCATTCTAATAGCAGCGATAGTACTTTCCAGTTGCGCTGCCAAACCACCACCAAAAAGGCGTATCTATTGGATTCGCATTCCGTTACAAGTGGAATGCCCAGGGGATACTTTAATAACTGAGGAGGAAATCAAATGACGGTAGCAGAAAATATCGGAAGAGCTAATACATCCCAACTGAAGAAGGGATCGAACTTCAACCTTCTGGCTATCCAGTTAGCCCATAAGGGATGGGGATGGTCAGACATCATCGAAGAATTGGTTATCTTTGGACTTAGCAAAAGCATCGCTATAAGGATGGCGGAGTATGCCGTCTTGGGAGAGATGAAATGATAAAGGAGACCAATCATGCCCCGCGTTAAATATCTTAAAGCACAAGCAGCTAAAAATGTAGGGCTATCCCGATTTCCTAACTTTTCCGTATCGGGTAGCATCAAAGGAATGAAAAAGAAATACTACGGAAAAGACGCTCTTTTAGTGCGCTCAGGAAGTTACATCTACAACGTAACATCCAGCCCTGACATATACAATCAAGCAACATAACCTTGGGAGCCGAGGCTCCCAATCCCTGCAATAGCCGTCATCGCTCGTGGGCAGGGGTAAGCCAGAAGGCAGGCGAGACGGTAGAGACAAGCTTAGGAAAGGAAAATTATTATGAGAGGAAAAGATAATATCCGCAAAATTTTAATCTCTAGAAGAAAAATCATTACAAGAGGAGAAGATAGTATCCGCAAGGCTTTAATCTCTATGGGATGGACTAAAGGAGAAACCAATGCGGCTTATATTTGGTATGGTGAAGCCCATTACAATTCACACCATGACTCTGAATGGTATGGATGGCATATCAAGCCATTTGACAAAACGCCATACTTTCTAGGTTACAATATAGAGGAAGTATTACAAATGCTTTATAATATGAGAGGATAAAAAAGGAAAATAACTATGATGCTACTAACCAAAGTCAATATTAAGAAAGGAGAAATACTATGCGAACTGCCATAGTTATAAACCATAACACGCATGAACCTATGGAAATTTCTCTTGAACAAGCCCAAAAAAACATGGCGATACTTAGCGAATGGTGCGGACTGTCAACCAAATCCCTTTGGGATATATTCAAGGCCGCAAATTATAATGTCTTTTCACCACTATGGCAACTTACAATGGAAAGGGCCAATGCAACATTAGATAAGAAGACTATAATATGATAGAAGCCCGCACCGAAGATCCGCCAGAATACCATAGCGACGATATAAAAGGTATTCTCATTTTCGCCCCACCGCTCTATCCACATCTGTATGTAAGCGATGGAGTGCTGGAAGATTATTGTAAAAGGATCAGGCGATTATCTCATAAGTTAGCTAAGGAGGAACTATGAATACACCTTGGGGTCTATCCCAACAGCAAAAGACTATCGCAGAAGGAATAGTACAGATATTTACTGCCAGCCACGGCGGTATCCATCTAAGCGAAGAACGCAACTCTATAGTACCATCCTATATGAGAAGAGAAAATGGATGGTATGAAGAAGATTGCGATTGGGCTATTCCAGCCCTCGTATTCGATAGCGAGTTTAATAAATACGCCATTAGGAATAGACTCAATCCACGCGAACATCATCGCCACGCTATGGAAACCTTGAAAAACTGGGAACCAGATTCCTATGAATGCTACTTTAATGTAAAACTTAAGCCTGGAGAATCCTATATCAGAGCCCATCCACTTTATCAATAGAAAGGAAAACACATAAAACACGTAAAAAACTAAGGGCACAACTGAGCAGGTATCATTTTGTCGCTCGATGCATTATCTTCTACTAACTGCAACAAATAAACCATAGGATAAGACCTTACTTCAATCTTAGAAGGTCTCTGCTACTATTTACCACCACTGCACAGACGGGCACGATTTTTAGCTCAATTTGGAGGGAAAAATGCCTGACAAGAATCTCTGGAATATCACCCGTGAAGACGTAAAAGAGGTCGCCAGAACAAGAAATCTTTCCATTCTGGATGACGAGATATTCTGGGACAATATCGCAGAAAAGATCGCTGAAAACTTCTACGACGTCCTCTATGATAAAATTGAGGAAAGCATTGAGGAAGTGATGGAAGCCTATGAATAAACAATCTATTAGTCGCCAAGAGGTTACTAGGTTAACTTGTCCCCGCTGCAAAGCCAGACATCCCGTCTATGAGGATGAGATCAGGAAAAAGAAGGCTGCGATAAGGACTCACATGTGCTTAGAATGTGACTGGATTTTTCCAGCGGCGGAGGGATAGGTTTACGAAAATCTGATAGTGGCGTGTTATGTAAACCCCCAGAGCCAGATTTTAGGAAAAGGCATTTTAAGGGGGTGAGATAGTGTTAGCAACAATGCTAACTTCCCCCTTAAAATAGCCTCTACTGAAACGATTAAACTACCATAAGGTTTTGGAATATAACCACTTACGGCGATCAGCCAATTCCTTAGATTTTATGTCTTACGTCAGAAAAACTGGGAATCACCATAAAGCGCTGAGACAAAGAGTGTTAGGAAAAGAATACTACGTAATACATAATTCTATTATCTGGCCCCATGTTTATTCCAAAAAATAATGATCCTTTTAAGGACGGCGTTTAAGCGGTTAGAAATTGTACGACATAGTTCCAAGTAGCGCCGATTTTGAGGGATTAGAGAAAGAGTGAAAAATATAGTTTACATAACCTATACCCCAGTACAAAGGATAGTTCAAGGAATCTGTATAAGATAAGCATGGTACTAGGAAGAAGTATATTATATAAAAATCTTAAATAGATATAGATATATTTATATATATATATATATATATATATATGGTTTAGCAAGAATCGTACCAGAGAATAAGACAAGAAAAAGTACCAAAAAAAACTAAGCCTCTTAGATCAGGCAACCGCATTCGCTATACGGAACTTTGTGGTACACCTAAAAAAACCTTCTAACGATTTTATTTTTTTTACTTTAAGAGTAACTTTAATAAACAAAAAATGTATGACAGGATAGAGAGGCTATAAACTGAACCAAGCTAAACAATAATGAAAAATAGTGGAGAGAACAACAAAATACGAATTTTCCATGAGGGTATATTCGGAAATCATTGCTACTATTTATACACTGGATTCCAAAGACTGGGAAGCGATTACTTTATATGCCAGATTGTTTTTTCAGATTTTTTATTTTTTCTTTGTTGAAAAAATTCAAAAAAGTTTTATTCATTTTTATCTTGACTTTGGAAGTCTATTGTTGTATATTGAAAGTAATTCAAGAATCAAAACAATTTGACACAAGCTTTTTCTATATGTGGAGGTACAGATTATGGTAGATAAGTATACAAAAATTTTTACATTTGACGCAACATTACAGAAGGCGATGTATCGAGTCTATGGGGGAAAGTGTTTTTATACGGGCAGGAGAGTTAGCTTTGATGAGATGCGTATTGATCACATCGTCCCTATAGAAAACGAAGGGAAGGATTGCATAAGTAATTATGTATTAACATCTTCCTTTATAAAGAGCCAGCGGGATGGTACATATACTGATAAATTTGGTATATCTGCCAAAGGACTCAACGATCTTTTGTATGTGGACAAGGTAGTAGCGGAGTATAATGAGATTGCTATCAACAGTAAATGTTTTGAGGAATTGATTGAGGTAAATCAATATTTCAGAGAAAAGAATATTACGGGGAAAGAGCGTCATCGTCTCCGCCAGTTATTTATGAGAAGCTTAAAATCATATAAGATTGTAAGGGAGGGAAAGAAGCGGGGTAAGGTTTACTATGATAGGGAAGAGATTATCAGGCTACTCAGTCAGAACGATACTAAAAGGAAAAGCGGACTAGGGAATTATCAAATCCATAATGAAGGAGAATAAAGATGTTAGATTTCTATGAATTCGATGATATATATTCAGACTTAGTTAAAATCAGGGATAAGTTCATAGCACAGTACAATCAAGATATATCTTACAGGGGGATAAAAGTTGATAGAGAGTATATTGAAAGGCTTAACGATGAGATTTTACATGCACGGGATTTAATAGATCATATAGATGTTGAAGATTTAGAAGGGCCTATATCATCTATAGATAATAATAGGATACATAATATCCTTAAAGGTCTTCAAGGTATTTTGGATGATATGAATGAGCTAACCGAGCCTCCGATTTCGTCTATCAGAAACATCCAAAGAATAATAGGAAGGATTAAAGGATTAGTTTATCCTGACCAGTTTCCAAAAGCAAAGTATCAAAGAAGTATAACACGGAATCTACGATTTGAGATAATGAAACGAGACGGTCATCGATGCCAGCTATGTGGCAGGGACGCATCGGATGGCATAAAATTGGAAATAGATCACAAAGTAGCGTGGTCTGAAGGAGGGACAACTGATCTAGATAACTTATGGACATTGTGTTTTGATTGTAATAGAGGGAAGCATGCAAAGGATTTATAGGGAGAATCATAATGGCTGATAGATATATGTTTTTGACCGATGAGCAGTATGTTACGATTCTGGAAAAGATAAAGGCGGTGGTTTTTGCTGATGGATTTAAGCCGTCGTGTTATGATTGTACTGATTTGGGGAACAAGAGCACGGGTAGTAATTGTGGTTTTTGTAATGATGGTTTTACTGAAGAAGAGACGGCTTTATTTCCAGATGATTTTCCAGGACGTAGAACTATGAAGCATCGGGGTCATAATCATAAGTGTCCGTTTGATATGAGGAGTATTCCTAGTCTGTCAGATTTTGGGAGCGGTTGTTTTTATGACTGTTATTTGTTTAGAAATCGTAAGTCTGACATTGATCTGATGAAAGAGATGGTTGAGGATTTGATAACAGAATTGGATATTGTTAAATTTCACAGGTCTTAATCTTTTTCTAAAGGAGGTTCTAATGCCATCTAAAAAGTACACAGCGGTAAAGGTTAGTGGATTAGATCATTGGGTATGGTTTGAGACGCAGAAGATACAGTTTAACAATCGGGTTATAGGAAAGGAGGGTTGGGGCAAGGGTGGAAGCTTCACGGAGATAGATGTTGATGCCAACCAGGTTGAGGGAAGAATAACATCTGAAACCTTACAATACTGAGAGGAGAAAGCGAAATGGAATTGTTAATATTGTTTTCGGTAATTCGATGGACATGCATATATGTAATTTTGGAAGTTTTAGGATTAAAATGCTGGGGGCGCAAATGGTGGATAGCGATGATTGCATTTAACATTGCCCTTAACTTTAGTTGATTTGAGGAAAATAAAAATGTACTATAAATTAGATGGACACAAAGTAGTAGAATGCGAAGATATAATGGAATGGGCGAAGTGGTTTGACACAAATAAGCCTGTTGCGCAAGAAGAGAAAAATGGAATAAAGGTGAGCACAGTTTTTAACGGTTTGCGCCTCATTGGATTGGATCACAATCTTGGACATGGGATAAAGCCTCTGTTATTTGAGACAATGATTCTTGGAGGCAGGGAAGATGGCTACCAGGATCGATATTCAACGTGGGAAGAAGCGGAAGAGGGGCATAAGAAAGCGTGTATTTTAGCATGGGAGAATGAGAAATGATATTATCAGACAAATGGAAGGTTGAGGTTTTTAAAGAAGGTTCCTCTTACGGTTTGCGCCTCAAATGTAAGACACAAAGGTTCGAGCTTGATTTTGAGACACCGGAACGGATGAGTAAATCAGAAATAGATTATAGGGCTATGACGATAGCTATTTTTCTTCACGCGGATACAGATGGCCTTAGAATATTAATACCATAGCGGAGAATCAATGAAATCCAAAATCTTATGCAGTCTCAACCTTCACCGTTGGGAGTATAGAAACGGGGAATGGTTTGCTGAGCGCAAATGTAAGCATTGTCCTATTGAGCAGACCTGGTTCCAATCTAAATCTAAAGGCATTCGCGGACGTTGGAGGACGATGCCTTGGACGATGAAGTAATCTTTTCCTAATTAATATTTAATAAAGGAGTAAAAAAACGATGAAACTTATAAGGTGGAATACTAAAACAGTAATAGGAAGTGGAGATTTACTAGATATCATTAAGAACAACAAGGCGAATCTTAGCTATGCGGATCTTAGCTATGCGGATCTTCGCTATGCGAATCTTAGCTATGCGGATCTTAGCTATGCGGATCTTCGCTATGCGAATCTTAGCTATGCGGATCTTAGCTATGCGGATCTTAGCTATGCGGATCTTCGCTATGCGGATCTTCGCTCTGCGGATCTTCGCTCTGCGAATCTTCGCTATGCGGATCTTCGCTCTGCGAATCTTAGCTATGCGGATCTTAGCTCTGCGGATCTTCGCTCTGCGAATCTTAGCTCTGCGGATCTTAGCTATGCGGATCTTCGCTCTGCGGATCTTCGCTCTGCGAATCTTCGCTCTGCGAATCTTAGCTCTGCGAATCTTAGCTCTGCGGATCTTCGCGGAGCCTTACCCCAGTTATATTCTCTTAAGCAGTTGCCGATCTGCACTAAATTGTACTATTGGAAGTATCTAAAAGATAGTAAATCTCCATATCAAGGTTTTTTGTATTCCGAACATCAGGAATATATTTTTAAGGCAGAATCCGACGAACGAATGTTGTGTGCCTCGGGGGGTAATGTGGCTACACTCGACTGGTGTTTATGTGATAGCAAAGAGGCAACAGAGTTTATGGAAGTTTCTTTTTTTGTAAGTGAAATAGCGGCAATTCCTTATGCTTCCGACGGAAAATTTCGGGTAAGTCGATTTTACACGGAGCGGATTATAGATCGCGAAGAAGCTATTAAAATATTGACTGGATACGGAACAGTAAAGCGAGAAGAGGTATAGCTATCTTTTCCTAAAGGAGATTTATTATGAATTTTGATCGTTTAAAAGAGTTTACTAAGAAGGAGTTATTGGAGTGGTGTGTAGAGAACGAAGTAAAGGTTGATCCGATTTTATCTAAGCGCAACATTTTACATTTTATTTCCGAGGAGATGTTTCACGGAGCATCTTGGCGTAAGGTGGTCAGATAGATCATAGCCGCAAAGAGTAAGTCAAGATCGAATGGCCGCAAAGAGGCGCAAAAGGCGCAAGAAGGGACAGAGCCAGGGCATTTTTCTAACGAGGGTGAAACTTTTATCCCACAACAGCCCAAACCTACGCTCTCGTCGTGTGTAGCGGACGTTAACACATCAAGCTAAGGTTTTCTACCTTCTCGCACGAAAGTCTCTCAGATCAACTCTGAGGGGTTTTTAGGACAAGCGTAAAAATGTAGAGCGTGAGAGCGAGGAGCATAAGGGTAAGAACCTGAATATCTTTTTCTAAAAGGAGATCGTATTATGAGTTTGGACGTAACACTTTATGTTGATGTTGATACAGGTAATGATGAGCCATATCGTTGTGAGCTTTTTTCTGCTAACATCACGCACAACTTAGCTACAATGGCTAGTGAGGCTGGAATTTACAAATACTTATGGAGACCTGAAGAGATCGGCATAGAGACTGCGGATGATCTTATTCAACCCTTAGAAGCAGGGTTAGAGTTAATGAAAAACGATCCAGAGCGATTCAAGGTCTTTGATTCTCCTAATGGGTGGGGATTGTACGTTCATTTAGTTCCGTGGATAGAAAAATATTTAGCAGCGTGTATAGAGCATCCACTTGCTAAGATACATACTTGGATCTAAGATGAGCAAGGGGGGACATATTTTTCCTAACGGAGGTAGTTATGAAGCTATGGAAAGTATTTTCAATGAAGAACGGCAATCTAATATCGGCCAGAGCACCGAAGGTAGCGAATGTAATATACCCGGAGGGTGAATGGACGGAAGCTCCTGAATGGTTAAGAAAAAGGGGGTATCATCTGCTGGCATTTACATCGAAGAAGCAAGCTGGGTTATTTTCTTGGGTTACGAATAGCGGGTTATCTGGACTAGTAATTTCAAAATATGATACGGATATCATCAGAGAAGTTGAAGCGGAAGGAGTGTACAAGCCGAACCGTCCGATATGTGATCTACGCCAGTCGCGTTATCAATGTGGACTTACTACAGGCGGGTTGAATGCTATTGGGTTGAGCAAGGAGCTAAAGAAGTGGGGACGGGATGTAATCTTGAAAACGTTGGAGATATCCTGGCCGGAGGGCACGAGGTTTTGCAAGCGCATTAAAGTGACAGCGAAAAAATGAAGGAGATGATAAATGAAACCTAGCGAGCGACTATGGCGCACGGCGATTCGATTAGAGACATTCAAGGATGGCTATGGATTTATCATTCCAGGCTGGAATCCATCTCAGATAGTAACCATAGCTCCAGAAGATTTACCATCGGACATTAAGTTATGGATAAGTTATGGCCAGCGGCGATTTCACGTACGGATAAATATAGGCGCGGAGTGCGCGGAGGATTTGCGATTTGAGGAATGGGAGGCGAGCTAATGATCTGTTATAAGATAGTAACGAAAGATAGGAAAAGCGTTATGGCTACCAGGTATGTTGATGGGAAGTATGTACAAAAGTACCTTGTTGGCGCAAGGGTTCGAGCAATGGATCATACAATGGGATTTATGGTTTTTCCTAAAAGAAAGGATGCTGAATATTTTAGGAATATACATTCCTTGGACAATTGTTTAATAATCCAGGTTCGTGTTTTCGGGGATTGCATAGTACCTAACTACATTTCGTGTGGAGTTTTGGAAAGAAGCATAAAAGAGTTTTATTCTTCTATTGAAGGTTATGAGCTTTATAAAATAATTCCCCCCAGAGGTACGGTATGTTACAAGGAGTTGGAGGCAATAAACTAAGGAGATTCAATGAAGATAACGGGCAAGGACATCATAGATGCTATAACGAAAAGGTTGGAGGAAGACGACATTCTCTGTTATGATTCGGCTATAGTGAATGAGCTTAGGGAGTTGAATTGGGGGGAGACGTTAGAGTTATTCACATTGGGAGATGTAGCAAGTTGGCATAATGAGAGGATAGCTGATGACACATTTTAAAGTAGTCACGAAGGATCGTCATAGTGTAATGGCGGGTGGTACGTATAGAGAGCATTACAAAGCAGGTGAGCGGAAGGTAGCGAAGTCAGGGACGATGGGGTTTCTAGTATTCGATGATTACAATGATGCGGAACGTTTTCATCACTGGTATCAGGACGAAAACCGTTATGGAGGGCCTTGTATAATAATAGAGGTCAGGGGAATTGGAGAATCCAGCAAGCCAGAGTTTGTTTCATCTAACACGGACAGCGTTGGGCTGGATATATACTATCGAGCGCATCACAAGGCGAAGCGGGCTATGTCTACAGTTTCAGTGGAGAGGCAACGGGAATATCTAAGTTTGGTGGACAGACGTATCTTGACCAATCTTCCACCAACGGGCACGGTATGTTTCAATGAGATTGAGGTATTGACGTGAAGGGTATAGGGCAGAGCGTAAGAGAAAGATCGCATAGCGCAAGATTAAAAACAAGAAAGGAGAAATAAGATGAAGAAATATCCAGAGGTCATCACCGATGAAGTCTTAGCTCAAGCATCTCTCGTAACCGATGAAGATATTGAGAGAGACATAAGAGATACGGAAGTGGAGGTTATCAATTTAGAAAAGGAAGTGAAGGGACATGATTTAATCTATCAGGCTAACAGAGGAAATCCTTCGGGTAAGATGGCGGCATTCAGGAGGGACGGAAAAAGACAGGGAATGGATGAGCGCCGGAATTTTATTACTTTTTTGAGAGCGGTACAGGATAAGAGGAGGACTGAAATATTATGAAAGCGAGGAAAGCAGACATCAACCAATATACGATAGAGTGTATGAGTGTTCAGATGTTCGGTTTGGATCATTGCAAGAATTGTGATTTAGCGAACACGTCTCATTGCGGCGGCAAGTGGATCAGGGAGACTGGTAAGAATCGCAAGGGGTTTGCCGTTCCGATTGGGGAGGAGACATGAAACTTTATGAGATTGTTAAGGATTACAATGTATATCACAGCAGTGAGTTTGGAGGATATAAATTATACATCCGTTGTGAGGACGGGCGTGGTGTATCTGATTTGGGTGTGGACTATGATTACATTCATATGTTCAAGGAGCTTTATCTTACGGAGTCGGTTGGCAAGCGAATAACGAGGGCGAAGAGGGAGGAGAAAAATGTCAGTAGCTCGTGAAGCCCTTGAAGAAAATCAACTTTTACGATTGATGCTTTGGCTAAAGCACGGATGCCCTCCTTCATCTCTTTACGGTGACGACGGGGAGATGCAATGCTCATCTTGTCTACTAGATTTCAAGCGAGATGATGCTGAAAAGATAAACGAGCGGTTTAGCTATTTTGCGATGTTAAATAACGATTAGGAGGATTCAAAAATGAATATCACAGCGGGTACTTGGCGAGTCAAAGGAAAAATAACAAAATCTTGTGCATCGATTAGTATTGAGAGTGTAGGCATTTGGATAGGCGACGCGCACGGTGGCCACAATGGACTAGGCCCTCCGGCGGATGGATTTCCATCTAACGATGAAGCGGTGGCGAATGCGAGGTTGATGGTGACTGCTCCAGCCGCGATAGATATTCTTCATCGTTTCAATGAAAAAGCTGAGTGGATGAATAGGATACAGCATAGCGGAGGGTTGATCAGGCCGGAGGATTGGAGTGAGTTATATCAGTTGAGTCGAGAGGCTAGTGCTATCATTGCGAAGGCGAGAGGAGAGATAGAATGACACCAAAAGAGCAGAAAACTATTGACGGTATGGACTACGCAAGTATGTTACGCCTATGGAGATCTGCGCCGTCAGGGAAACTTAATGCTTGATAAATAGGAGGTTTAGAAAATGAAAATCAGCGTGGATGAAATGGGGAATATAGTATTAGAAGAGGTTTTTGAGCCCATTATCCTAAAGACCGAGGAAAACAGTCACCTTGTAATCTGTATGCGAGATAATACGGTTGAAATGAAAATTACTGGCTTTGGTAAATGGTATAGGGCTAATATGAGAGATGGAACAATAGGCAAGGTGTACCGATGGTAAAGATGGGGAGGCCAAGGAAAACCGCCGAGGAAGATAATGCTTGATAAAGGGGGAGAATATGACTTTTGATAGACGCGGCAATCAACATTTAATCGAAGACATTAAATCTGTATTGAACCGTTATTAATAGGGGAGGAGTCTAATGAAAAAGCTAGTAGCTGAAGAAGTCCGACAAAAGATTCAGGAAGGCATAGATTACACAGAGCGGGCTATTGAAGTTAGGGAAGCGGTGGCGGAGATCGTTTCGAAGTATGAAGGCAAGAAGATTAGCAAGCGGATAGGCACGGCATTGGCGGGGATATTGCCGAGCTATACGGTAGTCTATCGACATCAATATAATCTGTGCCAGCTTTTAGTTTGGGGCAATGGAATAGAATGGAAGGATCGAATATCTATATTGCTAGGTTATGATTCGGAGGGTGGATATGTAAACAGCGAGAAAATTGTGGGTAACTATAATCGGAACGTGTTTCTGGAGAGAGAACGGCTGGGTAAGTTTCGGGAGGCGTTGGAGAGAATAGGAAGCTGGGTAACACAGAGCCATAAGATTGCCAAAGAAATCGAGGCATTGAAAAAAGACGTGTCGGCGTATAACTTGCAGCACATTATTTTAAAGGAGGTTTGATATGCCATTGATCAAGGTAGATAGAAAAGTGGTCAACAGATTTATTCGGAAGACGTATCCTGGTGCGCGGGATATTCGTTATGAGGTAAGTGGAGCGGTGACGTGCAAGGTAGATAGGATACCCAATACAGATAGATCGGGCAGGATTTTTGCGGGTTGGGCGGATGAGCTTTGGTTATTTTGCAAGGAGAATTAAAATGCGTAGAATTATAGCGGGAGCGTTGGTTTTTTTGGGCGTAGCCATTTTAGGGGCGCACAGGCACTTTAGACCGTCTATAGGGGAAAGTCCCACCTTGTTCATCTAAAGCCACTGAGCGAGACGACAAAGGGCAAATTTTCAATTCTGTGGGTGGATCGCTAATAGGAGAAAACGAGAAAATTAGGGAGGGCATAGAAATGATCAGATGGAAAGTGGTTACTCTAGATCGGCGTAGTGTAGTTGCTATGGGAAAATACCGAACAGGATATAATGTCGGAGACCGGAAAAAAGCTTTGGCAGGGACGCTTGGATTTATGACATTTAAGCGCAAGAGAGATGCAGAGGATTGGCGTATTTCTGATGAGAAGATAATTCGAGTGAAGACATTTGGGAGGGGTAAGATTCCAGAGATGATTGCTGGGCTTGGTTATGAGTCAGATATAGATAATTATTATTTAGGGGGAAATCCGTTTGCGGGATCTATTTGTCCGCCAACAGGCACAATCTGTTATCAGGAGTTGGAAGTTTTAGACTAGGAGAAAAGAATGTTAATGATTGAGCGATGGTATGAATATGTTAGATTTTTAGGGAAGGTATTAGCTTGGATAATTGTGATTGGAGGACTGGTATGGTTCATCCTAATTCCTGCCTGGCAGGAGGAATGGATACAGGAAATTTTTCTAAAGTATTATCCTTATGTAGTGGTGGCAATTATCAGTGGGTGCATTGGATTTTTAGGTGCGGCGTTATTGGCAGCGGCACATAGAGTGGATGAGATGGCAAGGAAGCATAGATAGCGGGGCGGGTAAAAGTAACTCTGTTCCTAAATCCTTTATTTATATCGACTTAAAACTTGAAGTTTTTCCTTGACTTTTGCCTAATAATTTTGTATATTAGTATAAGGAGAATGCATCATGGCTTTTTTAATAGGAATAGCAATTATACTATGGATTGGCAGTGGTATTCTGGGTTATGGGATGGTGTTATCTTACGCTTGGAATAATTGGAGATTTCTTTGGGAAACCAAGAAGGAGATTAGGGGTATATATGGATTCTGTGTATATATTGCAACAATTGGAATTATTGGTTATATTCTTGCGTTGGTATTTACTAATTTTGGGAAATATGGATTAAAGTTTAAGGTAAGTAAGGCGGAGTTATGTCAACGACAGAAACAGATTGATCGAGATCCACTAAGTTTGATTTGATCGGTATGAAGTAAATTGATACTTAAATTTGATTATGAGAGGAGGTGATACACTTGGCACTAGACGTTGATGCTATGAAAGCGGCGAACATGACAGACGAAGAGATCGAGAAGATTCTGTCCACCCGGAAGAAGCAGCAGAAGCAGGATTTGATTGACACCGTAGAGGCTTGGACAGAGACTACGGCTCTTTCTGATCGTATGGTGGATCAGGATTTTGACTTTTCGCTGACCATCAAAAAGGAAGGTGAGTCTGCAATAGTTATTGTTAAGATGTAAAAATCGGATAGTGGGGGCGGCAAAGATAACCGTCTCCACTTCACCTTAATGGCAAGTCGGCGGGCACGAGAAAAATGTAAATCGCGGTACGTTCGGGTATGACAAAACTAAAAAGTGGAAAGAATGAAAAACAGCGTAGCCCGTGGCAAGCGATGATACGCAAAAATGCAAGAGGAGAGACAATGGCAAACGGAAAAGCCAAGCCGAATAGCATCCGAAC
>SDBU01005602.1_pt1 | contig 14972 bp, 11 predicted proteins | sample 2277071 | NCBI WGS metagenome assembly SDBU01 (sample SAMN10397929, study PRJNA504765) | marine sediment metagenome | isolation source: marine sediment core GS08_GC12, 126 cmbsf | place: Arctic Ocean: Gakkel Ridge, Loki's castle | collected 2008
ATCGCCATGGCAGGCTCCTTTGGATGGTCAGTTGGGGAACTACCATCTTACTCGGAGCTTGCCTTTTTTGTCAAAACCTACCTCTTATGTTACAGATACGTTTGTTTTGAACCCAACGATTCATGCCGACATCCATTTTTGCGCAACGCAGGTACATCTCTCGATAATAAGGCTCTAACTTGCGTGCTATTTCCCAGGTCTTCTCCATATCCTTGCGATATGATTTCATGATCTCGCGTGCTTCCTTTTTAATTGCTTCCTCATCAACAGTAAGCAATTTCCCATCTTTGTAAACCACTTTACCAGCAACCATGGTCATCTCTACCGAAGAACCAGTTTCGCAATAGACTAGCTGCCGGTAAATATCATTGAGGGGAGTAAAACTCAACGTATTTAAGTCGATCAATATTATATCTGCCTCATATCCGGGCGCAAGAACTCCTACCTGGTCCTCCATGCGCATTGCCCGTGAACCTCCGCGAGTCAGGCACCACAATATTTCCTGTGCCTTTGGCCAGTTTTGGTATTCAGGCTCAGTAATGGAGTGGATCAAACCGGCAACCTTACCTACGATCCACATATTGTGAGTATCATCTGTGCAGGCTTCATCGCTCCCAAGGCAGATATTAATACCAGCATTCGCATGGCGGCGGAAAGTCATTACCCCACTCCCCAATCTGAGGTTGCAGACCGGGTTATGAACTATTGAACATCCGGCGGTTGCCATCAGCTCAACATCAACATCATCCACCCAGATTGCATGGATCACGACGACTCTTTCATCCAAAAAACCAAGATCGTTGGCATAACGAACCAGAGACTTGCCATACTTTATTTCGCCGAACACGCGCTGCAGCTTGGTTTCCAGGATATGCATATTGAAAGGGATATCGTATTTTTTGCTCAAATCGGACAGGGCGGCGAAGTAATCAACTTTGACCCTGTGGGGTGTCGATATCGATGCGCCAGCGCGCACCCGACCGCCGCTGGTGTTATGCCATTTGTCCAGCAGATATTGATAAAGTTCTAAAAGCTCCTGGGTCTGCATAATTGGTGCTTTCTCCATACTTTCACGGATACTGTCAGGGAGCAATTCATAAAGATATGGATATTTCTCATATTCAACTACATTGGGTTGATCGAGAGTTGCCACACATCGGATGCCGCTATCAGCGTAGGACTGCATCAATCCATCGATCGCTTCTGGGGAGGGTGCCGGAACGTAGAAGGCGTCATCTTGTACCGAGGTGATACCCAGCTTGAGCATCTCCATCGTTCCTAACATCGTGCGCACATAATTAGTGCGGTAATCCGGTGGGTTATTACTCAGAGGGGGTACTTCGTAAAGCATGAAGATTTCTAAAGGTAAGTTATCCAGAGATCCTCTTACAAAATTTCCCGGTGTGTGCACGTGGGCATTCACTAGTCCTGGCATAGCGAGCTTTCCCGCGGCGTTGATGATAGTTAAATCGGGTTCGTTATCAGGAACAACCAAATCAGGTCCAATGGACTCGATTTTCGAACCACGGATTAATATATCTGCTCGCTCGAACTCGCTGAGTTGGTTATCTAAGGTCAGGACACGGGCATTTCGAATGAGTGTACCCATTCAAATATCTCCTTTCTGCTGGCAGCCAGGTTTCGATGATTCAACAACGCAGTGTTACTTTTACACTAATGTTCCGACAATTGTGATTATATAGAAAGAACAGATTTTTGAAGGAACACTTTATGGTATGTATTCGGTTTTGTACAGCTGTAATCGAATGGTACCTTCATCCTTTATATAGCACAACGATTCCATCAATTAAGGTATGGTGCGGGGTAGCGAGTGGCTTTCTCTCACAACACCCACTTAATCTCATTTCCAAATAGCTACCTGGTTAGAAGCTCGTCGGGTCATATGGTTTGGAATATTCCTTTGGAGCTTTTGTCTTTCCAACAAGCCCGGCTAATGCAGCGATCGTAAGTAAATAGGGGAGCATTAGATAAAACTGATAAGGCAGAACAGACCCAAAGGTTTGGGCCCGCAATTGGAGTGCATCAGCCGCCCCAAACAACAAGCATACTCCGGCAAAAGCGAAGGGGTTCCATTTGCCAACCACCAATGCAGCAAGTACGATAAAACCACGGCTTAGTGTCATGTTTGGGACAAAAAAGCCCAGGTCGTTCAAAGCTAAGGCTGCGCCACCTAACCCCGCGAAAAGCCCTCCAAGCAAAACTCCAACATAACGAAGACGGATCACTGAGAGACCCGCGGTAGCGACCGCCTTCGAATTTTCTCCGACCGCTCGCAAGCTCAATCCCCAACTGGTCTTGTACAGAATCCACGCAGATATCGGGATCAAAATATATGCCATCCAAACAGCAATGGACTGCTCGAACAGCATTGGACCAAGAATGGGAATATCTTTAAGGACACCTGTATCAATAACCGGGAACAGGACTGCCCGGGACCGATTGGCGTTCAGGTAAGGCAGTAGTGTTAAGGTTAAACCCACGGCCAACAGGTTTATACCAAAACCAGTCACTAATTGATCTGCGCGCCGGCTGACCGCCAAATAAGAAAAAATCAATGACATCAATCCCCCCGCTAATACAGCGCACAGCGCAGCAAGGAAGATGTTGCCAGTTACTAGCGCCCCTGCCACGCCTGCAAATGCGCCGACCAACATGCTTCCTTCAACACCAATATTGATGATTCCAACTCGTTCGGTATAAAGCGTACCAATGCCAGCTAAGATAAGCGGTAACGACATTCTGACAGTAGCCTGCAAAAAGGGGTCAAGCTGAGGAAACAAGCCTTCCATTTATCTATCACCACTCCCTTCTGTCACTTCACTTCTAGTTCGCATTGGGTCACCTTTTTTTTGCACTGGTGATTTTTTTTTCGTGAAGCCAAAACCCACAATAAATAACACGGCAAGGGCCTGGATCACCTGAACCATTGAGCTTTGTATACCGACGGTCTGCTGCATAAGATTAGCACCAGCCTTCAAACCACCAAAGAAGAACGCAGCAAAAATAACGCCAATTGGATTTGCCGCACCCAGCAGGGCCACGGCAATAGTTTCGTATCCCAGGCCAGCTGAGAAATTGTCATACAAACTATGTTTTAAACCTAAGATCTCCACCGTTCCCATTAATCCATAAAAACCGCCCACGATTAAAAAGGTGATAAACAGGGAAGGCTTTACTCTCACCCCGGCATAATGGGAAGCATCTGGGTTTGCACCGACCATACGGGTCCGAAAGCCATAAGCTGTTCGTTTCAAGACAAATTGAAGTATGATTCCCAGAATGACAGCGATAATAATGCCACTATGCATGCTGGTTCCTTTGACCAAAATAGGCAAGATGGCTGAATCCAGGATCGTGCGCGATTGGGCGTAGCTAGCACCTTCCTGCGCTAATAATTTTGGCTCATGGACCAAATAACTGACGAGATAAATGGCAACAAAATTAAGCATTATGGTCACCACGATCTCACTGATACCTCGATAGGCTCGTAAAAATGCCGGCAATAATGCCCAGAGTGACCCACCCAAAATCCCGGCAGATATCGCTAACAAAATGTGCAACCAGCTTGGAACAGGCAGCGGGAGTAAACCGACAGCAGTGGCTGAAGCAGCACCAAGATAGAGCTGACCTTCCCCTCCGACATTAAAGAGGCCACCGCGAATACCCAGCGTCATCCCCAGAGCGCCGATCAATAAGGGTGTTGTCCTTACAGTGGTATTGCCAATCGCGACGAGACTTCCAAAGGCTCCGCGAAAGATAGCCGCATAGGCTTCCAGAGGGTTTTTTCCCTGTAGGAAGATGAGTACACCTGCAACAAGGAAAGCCAGAATAATTGAGAGAACAGGACGAGAGCCGGCAATAAAAAAATCAATCAATCCTTGGTGCATCTCTATAAAATCTCTTGATCTTTGCTGTACTTTCACCTGGTATCCCTTTCACTGTCTGTACTTGGTTTCAATCGGTGACCCATCATCATCTCACCAATTTGAAGTATATTTGCTTTTTCGCCATCCAATTCTCCCATAATCTCTCCGGAAAACATTACAATAATCCGGTCACTCACGGCCATCACCTCTGATAATTCGGTCGATATAAACATCACAGCCGCGCCGCGCTTTCGCTCTCTTAAGAGAAGTTCATGGAGCGAGTCTACAGCTCCAAGATCAAGCCCTCTGGTTGGCTGGGAACCGATGATTACGGATGGTTGTGAACTAATCTCGCGCGCCAGCACAACCTTCTGCTGGTTGCCGCCAGAGAGCATGCCAATAGGAGTGAGCACGCCGGGAGTTCGCACATCGAATTCCTTAACCAATTTCTCGGATGTATCTTGCACTTGATCCCATTGAATCAAACCCCACTGAACATGTGGAGAACCGCTGTTTGTCCGCAGAATGAGATTCTCCATGACCGAAAAATCGAGAATTAATCCCGTTTTTTGACGATCCTCTGGGATAAACCCAAGATTTGATGGATCGTTTACAACGCTTGTGACGAGGTCTCCCTTGATTTTAATTTGTCCATGAGTCGCCTTGCGTAATCCAGCAATGCATTCCGCCAATTCATGTTGACCGTTTCCATCCACACCAGCAACACCAAGAATTTCACCGCTATACAAGGTCAGGTCAATTGACTTTAATGCTTCAAGGCCGCGCTCGTTTTTACATCTTAATCCTTCGATGACCAGGACAGGTTCTTTTTCCGTAATTTTTGGTCGGGGTTTACGCGCCAATGATACAGGACGGCCCACCATCATCGTCGAAAGTTGGAGCGAGGTAGTCCCTTCCTTATCCACTGAGCCAACCACTTTACCATCTCGCAATACGGTGATCCGGTCTGCAATTTCCTGTACTTCATCCAGTTTATGGGTGATAAAAATAATCGAGCGTCCTTCTTCGATTAGAAAATCCAGGGTTTGAAATAGTTGATGAGCCTCTGCAGGCGTAAGCACTGCTGTGGGCTCATCAAGTATGAGTAATTTCACATCACGGATTAGCAATTTCAAAATTTCAAGCCACTGCTGTTTGCCAACTGAGAGCTGCCAGACAGGCATATCTGGATCAACCACCAATCCATATTTCTTCACCAGTTGATTGAATTTCGCTCGGGTATCCTTTACATCCAGCAGCGGTGGTTTAGCCTGAGGTAAACCAAGCATCACATTCTCAAGGGCGGTCATGTTCTCAATCAGCATGAAATGCTGGTGTACCATTCCAATTCCCGCATCCACAGCTAACTTGGGAGACGAAATTTGGATTTGTTCTCCCATAAATTGTATTTCACCTTCATCTGGGCTATATAATCCATAAAGAATTTTCATCAGCGTCGATTTTCCAGCACCATTCTCCCCCAATAATGCATGGATTTCACCGCTTCTCACGGTAAATGAAACTCTGTCATTCGCGATGACACCGGGAAATTCCTTCGTGATGCCCTTCATTTGTAACAAGGGAGTTTGCTTATTCATCCACGTTTCTCTTCAATTTTAATAATAGACGACGCTATCCATTTGATTATGGATAGCGTCGTTCCTGATTACGTGACTATCTATGGCTTAATCTTGCCACTTTTTAGGTCTTCAATAATTGTCTCGATTGCATCCTGTGCCTCTGCGGACATCAGGTCGGTCATGACGATTTCCATGCCGTTCTTAAGGTTAATTGTGTCCGCCACACCGGGTTTTACATTACCGCAAGCCGCCTCGTAGGTTTGTGTGCTTGGTGCGACAAACACACTGGCGACCACCGATTCGGGAGATTTCGGACTCTGATCATTGTACAAGCCAATGGCGTAGATACCCTTGTCCTCTGCTGCTGAGAATACACCTACATCGGCAGAATCCAATTGATGCCAGATTACATCCACACCTTGTTCAGCAAGCGCAACCGATGCTTCATAAGCCTTCGTCACATCTTCAAAGCTGCCAGTGATCACTACTTCAACCTCGACATCTTTCCCACAAGACTTTGCCCCTTCAGGAAACGATTCGAATGATGGTTCAACCATCGGGAAACGTTCAGCAGTCACTATGGCAACTTTGTTTGTCGTGGTCATCTGACAGGCCACCGCGCCGGCAAGATAGCCCATCTCCCAGTAGTCTCCATAGATACCGCTCATATTTGAGCCATTTCCTGAGATAGCATTGATCACAATAAACTTCGTTTCCGGGAGTTCGCCTGCAACTTTCTTTGCTGCATCAGTGAATGTGCCGCTGTGACCAATGATTGTTGAATACCCCTCCTGAGCATAGTTACGCATAGTTTCCTCAAACTCAGTTTGTTTGACATTCTCTGTGAACGCGTAATCAATGCCGCAGTCTTCCTTTGCTTTCTTAACACCATCAAGACCAAACTGGTTCCATGATTGGTCGGTAGTAGGTCCCATGAATAAAACCGCGATTTTTTCGTCCCCAGAAGTTCCTTCTTCATTGGAGGTTTGGCAAGCGCTCAGAACCCCAACGAACATCGCGATCACAATGAATAACCCTATAACTCGAATTGACTTAGTTGACATTTTCATCCTCTTCATTTGAAAATCGATCGAACAGACACGAATAATTATTACAGAATGTATTTACGAAACTGATTTTCCCTACATGAGCCTCTCCTTTTTTCTTCAATACAATCCTTGAATTGTGCAAGCATTTTTCTTAATAAAAGGATCGCCTGGCTAACCAGTACCAAGCCGTTGGTGTTATATAGTCCTTTGTTTCAGTTGATCAATAACACTCATATTGGTCAACACAGGTTCTATAACTCGAATAACGACTGCTAAATCGCCAAATTAGCGAGATCTTTCTCCAAATGGTTAGATAAATTTATCACAAACTCAATAAGGGGCACATAAGGAAGGTGTAAAGAAAAAGTTAAGAATAGTCGCTATCCCCAGACACGAGAGTTCAAGTCTCTTCGACCTGATCACGCATATGGCAACTTCCTGAATTACCTTAAGGAAATCCGACGATTTGCTTGTACTCTCGCAGAGCAATAACCCTGGGCTTGCTGGGGGAAATACAAAACCAACAATATTCTCCAATAAGTCCATAGCGATCAGCTATATCCAGGACACGTTTGGTAAATTCTTCCGAAGTATGAGGCTTGATTAGCAGCACACGATTAATTTTCCCGCCTCCTTTATCAAGCTAACACAAGAATAATCAAGGACACATCAGGCTGAGCTGAAGCATCCGTATTTATCATCTAATCGAATCACGAATTAGTATAGATGACAGGAAGAACCTGGTATGCTAAATCATCATTGGCCAGCAGTAAACCGATATCCCACCCCTGGCTCGGTTAAAATATAAACTGGACGAACGGGATCCGCTTCAATTTTCTTGCGAACTTGAGATATAAATACACGCAAATATTCTCGCTCATCACCATATTCTGGTCCCCATACTTGCTGAAGAAGCTCTCGATGAGTGATCACCTTACCTTTATTCTTCGCCAGATAATTTAACAGATTATACTCTGTCGGCGTGAGGTGAATTTGTTCTCCATAAACCTGTACCTGCCGGGCTTCAATATCTATCATCAATTCTCCAGATACGATCACTTTGTTCTCATCTGTTGACCCAGCTTGTTGAGCGGACCAGCGGCGTAATGCAGACCGGGTGCGGGCGAGAAATTCACCCATTCCAAAAGGTAGCACAAGGTAATCATCCGCACCTAGATCGAAAGCCTCGATTTTTAAGTTCTCTGTCCCAATTGGAGACAGAACAATAATGGGTGCTTGGTGATGCTCTCTAATTTCTCGCACGATCGCCAACCCGTCGATTTCGATTGTCTCGAAATTGAGGTTGAGTACAAAAAGACTTATATCGTTATTAGAAAATATATGCACTGCTTCCTGGTCATCCAGGGCAATTAACACCTCATATCCGCGGCTGACTAGATTTCGGCGCAGGGTGCGAAGAATATTCGGCTCATCCCCAATCAGGAGGATTTTTATAGTTCTCATTACTTAGTTAAGCCACCAGAATTTTGAAGAAAGAAAACATTCATCAAGCAGTTCAAGTTTTCTTTGCGAGCGGTAAGATTAATCTCACTCCGCTGCCATTCTCTTCCGTATTTAAGCTTTCAATTTGTATTTCCTGTAAACTGAAAATATTGCATACTACAAAGAGTTTTAATTTGTTTGTGGCTAATAATCTAATATCCTTGATCAGTTCGTCATCGACGCATGATGATATTTTGCCAATGAAGTCAGCAATATCATCGTTAATCCCATAAATGTCTATCTGCCAATTTGCATGAGTTTCTCTGGCGATCACTTTGAGTCGCGACAAAAATGGCTGAGAAGCAGTAATAACATCAAATAGTAATTCGAGAGCAACGGTTAAGTACTTGTAATCTACAAGAATCAAGTTGCCATCTGATGGCATGTCTATATTCAACTCAAGCCCAGGATACTCCTTCCCGAGAGTATCGAATGCGGAGATAAATATCTCTTGTATTTCATAGGGTTCTAACCGCATCTCTAAATCATTTGCTTCTGATCTGAAAGTCAATGATAATAATATGATTTGATTTGAGACTTGATCCGCGCTATTATCGATAATCTCCATTAGTTCATGCTGTGTCGAACCATCCCAAAAAATATCGTGGTCAAGCAAGCTTGAGACAGCGGCTTTAATTGCCGATGAAGACATCTGCAGTCGATTTGTGATTTCAACCAGCAATGACCACATAGACTGGTTGATGATCTTTGTCTCTTCAAGCTCAAGATTGAGTTCTGAGATCTTGCTTTGCAGAATTTCGAGTTGGGACGAGTTGGTCTGTGAGTTCCGCTCAGGCTTCATATAAGTCTTTCCTATTTAAGTTTGATTAGAGATAATTAGCTAATTCAAATTTTTGATTTTCAGCTTCAATCCATAACCCACTTTCTTTAATTAGCGTCGAGGATAATCTGTGTAAGGTTGTGATGATAACCTGCTCACCTCCGCTTTGCAGGAACTGAACTGTAGAGGACAACTTGCGGTGGACAAATCCGGAGTGGATTTTGTTACTCACAAGCATCTCTTCCAAATTACTTTGAGAGATCGAATGATAGGTCTGCGTCCCAATTCCCGAAGAGAGAAAACCTGTGTCATGTTGAACGACCATCAACATTACTTTTGCTCGAAGTTGATGGGCAAGCATACTAGCTACCTGGTCAGTGTCTACCACAGCTTCAACACCCTCAAATACACCTTGTTCATTAACCACCACAGGAATTCCACCTCCACCTGCGGTGATAACTATCATCCCCGAATCGATTAATTGTTTGATCCCTTCAATCTCCAATATCTCAATTGGAGGAGGAGATGAGACAACACGCCGAAATCCATAACCGGGTTCTTCAACAATCTGCCAACCATATGCCTGACGGCGATGCTCAGATCTATCGTAATCCAGCCAAGGACCGATCGGTTTATCAAATTTGTTGAAATATTCGCTGTCGGAGTTAACAACAGTTTGGGAGATAACTGACATCACATGCCGTCGATTATTGTTTTTCCGTAGCTCATTTAGAATTGCCTGACTCAGCATATAACCCGTCGCGCCTTGAGTATCTGCCCCACACACATCGAGTGGAATGGGGTGGAGAATATGACCGGCCAATTCGGATCTGAACAACACGTAGCCGACTTGAGGCTTATTTCCGTGTAGGATTGCGATTTTTAAATCGCTGGTAAGGATGGGGAGTAAACCTTCTGCAAATATCCCTGCACAACCTTTCTGTTCCTCAATGGTTGATTCGCGACTATCCGCCAGCACCTCACCATCCACGAGGATGACTATTGTTTCGCTCATACTCTCATCTCCAAGAATCATTAATATTACCCAACCAAATCATTGTGATCGATAGAACTCAGCATTGACTTCGGAGTAAATGAGTTATGTTCTCGTTGTTTCATCTGTGATCTGAGTAATACTCTCTATTGATATTAAGTTATTTGGGTTTAGGGAAAACCTGTTCTCAATTCGTTGGCCAATGATATATCCAGATCTATGGTTGAAGAATCATTTGTAGAATCGACCTTCGGCGCCGGAAATTATACCATTTTGGAGATCTCGAAGAGACACGGAGAATTTTGCACAAAAGATGCGCCCCACTTGCTCAGTGTCTTGTGAGGAAAATGGTCATCTCAAGCAAAATTACTTGCAGAATAAGTGAGATCGGAGGGGTTTGAGGCAATATCTAACACATACACTTTGGGCTTGATTAAACATTGGTGTGGAAGTAATGTTGTGCAACCCCATAAACGGCTTTTTATTGTTTGATACAATCGCCATAACTTCAATCCACCGCACGCAATCCATCAGGCGTATGCTTTCAAGATAAATTACTTGAATATTGCTATCACTTTATGAAGTAGCAATCTCCCTCAACGCCTCCCCAAACCTCTCGATCTCCTCCACCGTGTTGTAATGCACCGGCCCGACGCGCACCATCCCGCCGCTCTCTTCCACTCCCAGCGATTCGGTGACTGAGAGCGCGTAGTAATTACCATCCCAAACGTAGATATCGCGCTTCCCCAGTTCTTCCGCCACCTGCCGGGGAGTGAAACCTTTCAGGGTGAAGGCAAAGGTTGGCACCCGCTCCGCCAGCCGGTCAAGTTCCCGCAGCCCATAAATTTGAATACCGGGTGTCTCTTCCAGGACCTCCAGGGTGGCGCGGGCCAGCTGAGATTCGTATGCGCGGATGGCGGTCATGGCCTGCTTCAGACGCAGCTTGCGGTTTGAATTCCCACCAGGAGCATCTTGAGCCCCGTAATTCTCGCCGAGCCACTCGAAGTATTCCAGTGCTCCGAGAACACCAGCATAGCCTTCGAAATTGCCCGTGCCGGTCTCAAATTTTCCTGGCGGGGAGCTGGGAGCCGGGCGAACCTTGTAAGCAGTCAGCTGGTCTAACAGCTCGTAACGCCCGTAGAGCATACCGACATGCGGTCCGAAGAATTTATAAGCCGAGCAGACCAGGAAGTCGCAATCCAATTGCTGCACATCGATCGGCCCGTGAGGCGTGTAGTGAACGGCATCCACATACACCAGCGCTCCGCCGCTGGCATGGGCTTGACGGGCGATTTCCTGCACGGGGTTGATCGTTCCGAGGGCATTAGAACAATAACCGACTGCTACCAGGCGCGGCTTCGACTCCAGGGATTCAGTTAGCTGCTGCATATCAAGCGTGCCATCTTGGAGATTGAATTCCACGTAAAGAACTTTGCAGCCACGATCCTCAGCTGCCATGACCCAGGGAGTGACATTGGCATCGTGATCGAGCCGCGTGACGACGATCGTATCGCCTGGATTCCAGGTGCGGGCCAGAGAGCGGCTGATATGCAAGGTGAGCGAGGTCATATTGGCGCCGAAGACGATCTCCTGCGCGCGTTTGGCATTGAAAAAATCCGCCACTGCTTGATGGGCTTCATCGATGATGGCATCCGATGCAATGCTGGTGGCGAACTGTCCGTCATGGTTGGCGTTGGTATTCATCAGATAGGCGACCATTCTGTCGAGGGCAGGTTTGGCGATCTGCGTACCACCGGGGTTATCGAAGAAGATCGCCTGCCGATTTAGGGCAGGAAACTGCTGGCGGACGTGGTTGATGTCTAGGCTCATTGTTCTGGTCCTTGATGATGGGATGGGGATATTATATCTCTAGACCGGATTTTTAGCTCCCCCACAATCGCCCTATAAAGAGCAAACGCCTGGGTGAGGGGGGCACCCAGACGCTTGCCGATCAAATGATAACACGAAAATAACTTACTTGACAAGATCCGCGGTACCTTGCAATTCTATTATGCAAAAAGGATCAGCAGAGAAATTATTCCAATGGTTGACATACTCACCGAAATTATGTTGTTTAGATTTCGGCGCATCCTCTCAAGGTTCGATTCGATCCATGCTGTAATACAACGTCAAGAAATTCAAACCGGCCAGATAGAATCGATGCTCGGTACGAAGCTGCTCGTTTTCTACTAGAACCTCAATTTCTTCATTGAAGGTAGGCAGCTTCACCACAGTTAGGTTTTCGTTCTCGCTGGCGGTCAGGTAGTGACCAGTGAAAGGATAACCTGTATTTCGAGAGGTTAGTAAGAAATTGCTTTCTTCATGATTATTAGGTAATAGGGTCGCGCTGAAATTTGAATCTGGCAGTGGGAAACCAACGCTGACATATCCAACTCCTTGATGCTGGAAGGTAGTATAGATCCCAACGTAAATTGCTTCGTTTGTTTGTTCAAAAGCCCGCACCCAGCCGCGCAGATCAATAATGTCATCACATTTGAAATCTATCGTGTCGATATAGCTGACGACTCCTTGCTGAGCTTCCTCAGTATTGAACGGCAGGTTTGCCTGTCCAATCGGTTGGGCAATATAGCGTTTAAAAATCCAGAATAGGGGTTTAAATCGCTGATTCCAAACTGGTGTAATGTTGAGTTTAAAATTACTGGTGTGCTCGTAGAATTCCCGGATCAATGGGTTGACTAAATCCGGGTCAAAGGAAGGTCCGCGCATGTTTTCCATAGATTCCACAATCCCGATCCCTGCCTGGTTGCGGATAAATTTCCCCTCTTTGCTGCGGGCTAAATCCTTGAAATAATCTGCGCCGACATATTTGCTGTTTGCTTCAAATGGAACCACATATCTGATCTCATCTCTTGGCACTCGCTCTGCCATCAATTGGATGTTTTCCTGGCCGCGAAAGAGAATTGCGCTGAGTGTGCGATAAGTGAACACGACCAGAGCGCCAAGGATCGCAGGGTTGAGCTCGGGGAGATAAGTACTTGCTAAGAAACCAATTGCCCCACCTGTGAGTACCCCCAAGAGAATTTTATTTACCCGAAAACCAATTACACCCGATAATAATCCGATGATAATTCCGATCGCGGTCAGGCCCAATTCTTTGAAGAGCATCCCCAGTATCGCTCCGAGAACTGCTCCCCCAAAGCTCATCATGAGCATCCGGTATAACAAAGGCTTTGATTCACCTTCTTTACGCAGAGCGTCGGTGCTCGCTTCCGCAGGTCCGATCGTAATCGCACCCAGGAGTGCACCAAGAAGGGCATCATTAAAACTTGCCCCGATGATCGCTCCTCCGACCCCTCCCAAAACGACCCCCGCAATACCTGCCGAAAGGATTCGTTCGGTTTTACTGGGTGGACTCCTGCGTTTCTTACCCTCCATGTGGATCTCCTACTGGGCTGAACAAATTTTGTTAAAGTGATCTCAAAATATCTTCTTGGGTTATTTTCAATTTCGCAGCAGAGCAATGATTGAGCAGATGATAACCAAACCAGCACCAGAAGATGGGTCAATTGTTATGCCGCATTATATCCGCACTAAATTATAATTTATTCTTATTTCTCGAATTGCTAATTTAATTTGAAGATCAATAGATAAGATCAAGCGTTCAATGTGAAAAGACTGGCATGCTTGTTTTTTTAATTCTTATCGATTGGAGATGAAGTTCTTTAGATTTTATGTCTTGCTGGGTTGTTTAAAGGCCAAACGCCTGGGTGAGGGGGGCACCCAGACGTTTGACTGTGATATCTTACCTGAGATGTAAACAGAAATCAAGGGTTGTTGAATATATTAATAATTTTCTAAAGTTACCCAGGAAAATATAATAAATCTATGCCCAAGCCCCAACCGGGACTCGAACCCGGATCTCGGCTTTAGGAGAGCCTTGCTCTATCCATTGAGCTATTGGGGCAGGTGCGAAAATTATAGCATAGCGAGATTCGGAAGATAGCAAGACAACCCAGCCCGCATGGTATGTGCCGAATAGAATGATCTTACAGAAATTACTTGGTTGATTTAATCCAGATTACCGGTGGCGATGGCTCTTTTGACCTCTCCAATTGCGGTGGTGATCTGGATGTCCCTCGGGCAGGCCAGCGTACAGTTAAAGATCGTGTGGCAGCGATAAACACCAAATTGATCGTTGAGGATGTTCAGTCGTTCGGCAGCTGCCCGATCACGGCTGTCGAAAATGAAGCGGTGGGCATAGACTATCGCAGCTGGTCCAACATATTTGTCGTTAGCCCAATAGGATGGACAGGAGGTCGTACAGGCTGCACACAAGATACACTTCGTTGTGTCGTCAAAGCGTTCTCGCTCTTCAGGGCTTTGCAGGCGTTCTGTCACGGGTGGGGATTCATCATTGATCAGGTAAGGCATCATCGAGCGGAAGTGATCGAAGAATGGCTCCATATCCACGATCAGGTCTTTGATCACGCTTAAACCCAGGAGGGGTTCGATGGTGAATTTCGAAGATCCAATATCTTTCACCAGGACCTTGCATGCCAGATAATTCACCCCATTGATTCGCATAGCATCCGATCCACATACGCCGTGAGCGCAGGAACGCCGGAAAGAAAGAGTGCCGTCAATATATCCCTTGACATATTCCAAGAGATCCAACACTCTATCAGTGGGCTCAGCCTCTACTTTATAAGTCTCGTAGTGTTGTTTCTCGTCTTTTTCAGGGTTGTAGCGCAATATTTTTAATTTGACCTGCATCGACTTTATCCCTTTTCTACCAACAACATTTAGTAAACTCGTTCTTTGGGTTCAAATTTTGTGATGACAACAGGCTTGTAGCGTAATTCAATTTCTCCATCGCGCAGCCAGGCCAGGCTGTGTTTCATCCAATTCTTGTCATCCCGTTTCGGATAATCCTCTCGGGCATGTGCGCCCCTGCTCTCTTTGCGAGCTAAAGCAGTCGCTGCTGTCACCTCAGCCAGATCGAGCAAATTACCTAATTCCCAGGTTGCCAGCAGATCGGTGTTGAATATCTTGCCCTTATCATCCACACGAACGTGCTTGAAGCGCTCCCGCAGCTCCCGGACGGTCTCTAGTGCAGTTGTCATTCCTTCTTCGGTGCGGAAAACACCGACCAGATCGTTCATCACCTTCTTCATCTCTCCGCCGATGATCTCCGGCCTTTCATCGCCGGTGGAATTC
>SDBU01005603.1_pt1 | contig 14971 bp, 14 predicted proteins | sample 2277071 | NCBI WGS metagenome assembly SDBU01 (sample SAMN10397929, study PRJNA504765) | marine sediment metagenome | isolation source: marine sediment core GS08_GC12, 126 cmbsf | place: Arctic Ocean: Gakkel Ridge, Loki's castle | collected 2008
CGTCAAGATGGTCGAACAGTATCGAACCGGTCGTAGATATGTGCAGCAGAATACCGGCCAGGAGCACGCTGCCGCCGAAGAGGTGGACCAAGATGTAGCGCGTGCCCGCCGCCCTGGCTTGTGGCGTCTTTCGTGCCCAGATCAGGTAGACGGAGGAGGCGGCCATTATCTCCCAGAAGAAGAGCAGTGTGAACAGGTCACCTGCGAAGACCACGCAGAGCGAGCTGCCAGCATACAGCAGCGTGGAGACCTGCTGTGCCGTATCTCGCAGGTGGAACCCGTAGACGCCTCCCAAGAAGGTTATGATGGTGAATACGTATCCGAAGCAAAGGCTCAGCCGGTCGACCCTGCTCACCACCAACTCGTAGTCCAGGAACGGGACTGTCACGCTGGTTCCAGGTTCCTGCAGCAGCAAGCAGTAGAAGGCCACCACCGGGACCGCAAGGAACCCCACCGACCGAATGCGACGGGGCACGAAGGGCAGCAGGACAGCCCCCACAAGCAAGATGACCCCAGGGGGAAGACTACTCATAGTAGTCCTCTCTTCGCTGCAACCAGTAGTGGCCTACCAGTTTGGAGGTCACTACGATAACGACGCAGCAAACGAACCCAAATAAGGCGAAGAACCCCCAGATGTGAGACCACCAGAACCCGTTGTGGCCCTCTGATCCAGGCAGCAGGAATTCGGCGGAAACCGAGAGCACGAAAGCGACCGCGAAGGCCGCCAACCACCTGCGCTTCATCTCGCACCCCCGCTCATAACACTCATCGCAACATCGGCAGCCAACTCATAGAAACGGAAGACCCCGTCGGGCATTAGCCCCAGGAACAACGCCAGGAGAGCTGCCAGCGCTAGAGGGACCACCACAAGGGACGGGGCCTCATCGAACCTGGTAAAGACGTCCGAATGCACAAAAAAGGCGCGGCGCACGATGGGGAAGAAGTAGCCGGCATTCAGAAGGCCGCTGAGCAGCAACACGCCTAGGAAGACCTCGCGCCCTGCGTCCACCGCGCCTTGACCCAGAAACCACTTGCTGATGAAGCCACCAATAGGCGGCATACCCACAAGCCCCATCGAGGCCAGGGCGAAGGCGCCCATGGTTATTGGCATCTGCCGCCCTATTCCGTCCAACTCGCTAACGTTGTAGCGGTGTGTCTTCAGAGCGATAGCTCCGGCACAGAAGAACAGTGTGATCTTCATCGCCGCGTGATTGACGATATGGAGGACGCCGCCAGTCCAGGCACTTGTCGAGAGGAGCGACACACCGAGCACGATGTAGGAGAGATGGCCGATGGTGGAATAGGCAAGGCGCCGCTTCAGGTTGTCCTGGCGCAAGGCTATCAGCGAGGAGACAACGATCGTGATGGCTGCCATAACGGCGAGCACGTTCCCAGCCCCGATCTCATGAAACAGCACTGGGCCGAAGACGAAGCCGACAACGCGTACGAAGCCGAAGACACCCGCTTTCACCACGGCCACGGCGTGGAGCAAGGCGCTGACCGGAGTTGGGGCGATCATCGCCGTGGGCAGCCAGCTATGAAATGGCATCAGCGCCGACTTCATCCCAAAGCCGACAAGGAACAGCACAAACAGCACCATCAGCTTGTGTTGCCCAGCCACACCATCTAGAAAACCCCCGGCACGGAAGTCAAGGGAACCGGCGTACTGGTGGGTCAAGGCTACAGCTACGATAAGCGCCAGCCCCCCCGTGAGCAGATACGCAAGGTACTTGCGCCCAGCCGCTATCGCCCCGGGCGTTTCGCTGTGTATGACGAGTGGGTACGTGGCTATGGTCAGGATCTCGTAGAACAGGACGAACGTCAGCAGGTTCGCTGCGAAGGCGATGCCCATCGTCGCCGACAGACACACAGCGAAACTGGCGAAGTACCGGGTCTGCTTCTTTTCCGAAAGGCCGCGCATGTAGCCGATGGAAAAGACAGACGTGGCGATCCAGAGCGCCGAGGCGGACAGGGCAAACAAGATGCCGGCGGTGTCGACCCTCAAGGCGAGCGGGATGCCCGGCGAGACCTGGAAGAGGACCACCTCCGGGCATTCGCCGGCGAGCACGTCGGGCAGCATCGAGAACACCACCAAGAACTTGACCACGGCGGCCAATATCGTCAATAGCTCCCTGACGTTTGGACGCCGTGCCGAAGACATGATCAAGATCGCGGCGACCAGAGAAACCAGCACCGCCACAAGCGGCCTCAGCGAGAAGTACGTCTCCAGTTGTACACCCTCCGTTTCGGCTAGAAGGCGGGAATGACCACCGGCTCAAGAACACGGGTGACAATCGTCACATTGATCACTCCCAACATGACGATGCCTGCCGCGAGGATCAGAATCGGCACGATCATCTCACTTGGCGCCTCCGTGGCCGCCTCAACGCTTGGCTCACCGCTGGGTGGCGCCAGATAGACCTTCTCCAGCACGCGGAAGAAGTAGACAGCGTTTAGCAGGCTGCTGGCCACGATCACGGCGACGAAGACCCAGTTGCCGGCATCGACGCTTCCCAGGAGCAGGTACCATTTGCTGAAGAAGCCGGCCGCCGGCGGTATCCCCACCATAGACAGGGCGGCCACGGTGAAACCAACCATCGTCCAGGGCATCCGACGGCCCAGGCCAGCAAACCTGGGGATCTCCCACAGTCCGGTCCGGTAGCGAATCGCACCCGCGACCTGGAACAGACAGCCCTTCATCAACGCGTGGTTGATGATATGCAGCAGCCCCCCGATGAGCCCCAGCGGATTGCCGAGGCCGATTCCCAAGGCGACGTACCCAATCTGAGCCACGCTGCTGTAGGCCAGCATACGCCTGAAGTCCTTCTGAGCAACTGCCATCACGGACCCGAAGATAATCCCGGCCGCAGCCAGCCACCCGATACACAGGGTAACCGGCAGCACATCGCTCAGGTAGTGCGGCAGAAAGACCGAAAGGAGCATCCTGACCATAGCAAACGCGGCAACCTTGGTCATGATCGGGGCGATCAAAGCGGTAACCGCAGAGGGCGCATAGGTGTACGCGTCAGGCAGCCAGATGTGTAGAGGGAACAGGGCCATCTTCAGGCCCAGGCCGATCATGATCATGGTTGCCCCTGTCGCCACCGCCCGTGATTCGTGCAGATCGGACAGGATTTGGGCCACATCAGCCATGTTCAGCGAGCCGGTCGAGAAGTAGATGAATCCAACGCCCAAGAGGTACAAGCTCGCCCCGAGTGTCCCCAACATGAGATAGCGAAAGGCGGACACAGGCGCCTTCTTGTTGCCAACTGCCATCAGGGCATAGGCCGAGAGGGAGGCAATCTCCAGAAAGACGTACAGGTTGAAGAGGTCGCCTGTCAGAACGATGCCTGCCAGCCCTGCCAGCATCAACATCGTAAGCGCGTATACTGGGACGGCTTTCTCCGGCAATTCCTGCAGGACCGACCGACGCGAGTAGACCACCCCAAGCAGCCCGATGAAGGTAATGAGTACGGCCATGAATCCCGACAGGTGGTCTAGCACATACTCGATGCCGAGGGGCGGCGGCCATCCACCCAGATAGTAATGCTGCGCCCCGTCACGCAGAACGTGCGTGAGCCCTGCGCTGGCAGCCGCCAGCGATGCGGCAGCCCCAAGCAGTGCGACCGGATATGCCAGACTCCGCCGCCACATGCCGAGTAAGAGGACAACGAAAGAGGAAAACAGGAGCGACACGGGAATCAGGATGGGTAGCTGGTCCAAACTACTCCCGCATCCTTTCAAGGATCTCCCGCTCGTCGAGGCTGTGGTAGTTCCGGTAGATCGACAGCAGAAGAGCCAGAGCCACCCCCGACGTTGCTACCGACACCACGATGGCAGTCAGCATCAGCACGTGTGGCAGGGGGTTCTCATACAGCGCAGGATCGGATGTGCCCAACTCTGGGTCAAACACTGGCACCGTGGCATCCCACTTTGCGCTGCCGGAGATGAAAAACAGGATGATAGCTGATTGGAATATGTTCATCCCGATCAGCTTCTTGACCAGGTTGCGCTTGCCGATCATCCCATAGAGACCGATCGACATGAGAACGGCAGTCATGAAGTAGGGGTAGTAGTCTATGATTTCCTGTAGCACTACGCCTCTACCAGACTATCGAATATGGAAACCAGTATTCCAAAAACAGCCAAAGCGATCCCAATCTCGACGATCTGAATCCCATAGTACCGCAGGTAGGCGTCTGTGAGTCCCGGAATGGGCAAGTGGGCGTACTCCAGAAACATCCCACCCCAGATGAGAGCGAGCAGGCCGGTTCCCACGTAGATCAGCAGTCCCACGGCGCCCAATATGAGCGCCAACCGGGAGGAGAACATCCTACGGGTGCGCGCCTTCCCCAGGGACAGCCGCAGCAGCATGACGCTTGCTGCCATGATGGCGCCTCCCTGGAATCCGCCTCCCGGGCTGTAATGCCCATGCGTGATTACGTAGAGGGCGAACAGCAGTATGAATGGGGCCATCGCTCGACAGATGATGTCGACGACGACGTTATCGTATCGAGTTATCATCAGACCTACTGTTCCTCAGCAACAGTACGCACGCTAGACCGGCAGTGAAGATGACGGCGGTCTCGCCGAACGTGTCATAGCCACGGTAGTCGGCCAACACAGCGGTTACCATGTTGGGGGTCTTGCTGTCTTCATGCGACCGCTGGATGTAATCAGGCGAGACGTGCCGATTGGCCGGCGTCTCAGCCTCCCCGTAGGCGGGTAGGTCGCCCTCTGCATAGAACAGGAGCGCCCCGAACAGGAGCGGAATCAATATGGCGAGCAACTTCAATCCTCAGACCTCCGCTTCATGTGGAAAAGGGCGGCGATGAAGAACACACCGCTGATTCCGGCGCCTATCGCCGCCTCCGTAAGTGCGACATCCACAGCGCCCATCTCTGCAAACAGCAAAGCTACCGCGAAGCTGTAGGCCATCAGCAAAAAGACGGCAGCCAGAAGATCGCGAACCGTGAGCGCGACTAGTGAAGCGACGGTCGCGAAGCAGAACAGGGCCATGCCGATTTGCCAACTCATGCTTCTCCACCCCGTCTACAGGTGTTCAGAGAGGTAGTGTTGACTTGCCGGGGCAGTCTCACCTGATTGGGCGAACACACAGAGCCTATCTCAAAACTGGCTTCGTGAACGATCGTCTCTTTCCTCTCCCTTCCCTTGAGGGCTATGCTTTACCCACATCTCGTGTCCGAGGATCCAGTAGCTTCCTCGGCCTTGAGGGGTTCACCACGCGACGGTCTTCACATGTGAGCATCGGCGTAGATCCAAGGCACTCAGCAAGTGCTATTGTAGGGGCGCATGCCATGCGCCCCACTCATTCACATCAACCCAAGGTTCTCTTTCCCACCCACCCACCCTCGAAGGTGTTTCTGGGGGTTTCCCCCAGGGCCCCACGAGGGGCTTCGCCCCTTCGACCCCCGGCGACTGGAGACCTTTGTCGCACACGAGACTGTGCACGGAGAGAGCTTCGCGTTGTGCTATCCCGGCCTTGCCTCAGCCTTGCAACCGATGGCGCCACAGATGTTCAGGAAGAAGCTCGTGATTCGTAGGGGCAGACCTATGTGTCTGCCCTGGATTGGGCGAACACACAGGTTCGCCCCTACCCCGAAGCATTGTCTAAACGTCCATAGTTCTTCGTGAAGCGCATCGCATGACAGATGCAGCTATCGAGCGCATAACGTCACGATGTGCCTCATGGTTTACGAATACTCTTGGCAGTGTGGTCACCCTCATCCCTTCGGCAAGCTCTCCGACAGGGTCGAGAGTCTCGATGACCGTCCCGATACACCCCGATGCCTCGTGGCTATCGAGAATCATCGACTTGTCGGGAAAGGATCATCGGACAGGACAGACTTTCTATGAGCGTGTCAAGCCTCCGGTCAGGCCGCTTGGTACATCGTTTGACGTGCGATGTTGGCCAAATGACGTTCTTCGTTATAGGGCGTTTGGTCTCGCCACATCACAAAGATGATCTTCAGCCACTTGGCGCCGAGGGCGCGCAGGGATTGGTGATGGGTGTGGCCCTTGCGACGCTGCTGACGGTAATAGGCCGGCGCCCACGTGCTATAGCGCAAGGAAAGGAAGGCCAACTGGTTGACGGCATAACGCAACCTTTTGTTGCAGGCGAACCGAAAGAGCACCACGCTGCTCTTGCCACTGCGCTTGGTAACCGGTACCGCGCCTGCCTGCCCTTGAAGGTGCTGAAAGGACTCCCAGCGGCCAGGAGCGTCACCCAGCTCAGCCCACAAGCTGGGGACAGTGACGCCGCTCTTGCCTCCCGGCAGGCTGCGAGCCACATCAGCCACCGGCATGGAGGCGAAAAAATCCTCGATCTCAGCTTTGTACTCTCCCAGCGTCGCCCCCATCACCCGCAATTGGGCGACCAAAGCCCGCAGCAGCCGAGATTTCGCCCGCGCCACATGGGCGGGGACAGGAATGGACGGCTGGCTGAGCAACTCCCACGCCTGAGAAGCCCGGCTGCGAGGCCATCGATGCGCTGCCGCGAACTCTTGCCACCCTTGGGCCGTCAGCGCTTTGGGCGTCGGATACCGCTCAAGGAAGTCCAGGGCCGAGGCCGTGCTCAGGTCCTTGAACACCTTCAGGGGGCGAGGGTAATACTCCTTCAAGGTAGCCTTCAGCTGGTTGAGCAGTCGAGTCTGGTGCCGAAGCAGCCGCTGGTGGTCCCGAGTCAGCAGCTTGAGCTCCTGGGCCTGGTCGGAACTGGGCAGCAATGGACGCAAGTGAGGGTGGTCGGTGCGGAGAAACTCCGCCAGCACCCGGGCATCGAAAGGATCGCTCTTGGCCCCACTCATACGAAACCGATCGCGTGCGCGGTCCAACGCCTTGGGGTTGATCGGATAGACCACCACCCCATGGTCCAGAAGAAAGTCCACGATACGGCCTTCAGGCTTCTCGATGGACGCCCACAGCTCCACTCCCTCGCTCCTGCGGGTGTACAGCCACTGGCCCACCTCACTCAGCCCCTCCTCCGTCTCCTCCACCTCCGTACTCCACACCCGTTCGCCTCTCTCATCGACCACCCACAACGCATGTGCCTGGTCCGCCCAGTCCACGCCGATATAGCACCGTTGCATTCACCACCTCCTGTTTTAGAATGGTATGCGGAGCGGACAACGGTCTGTTCGCCTTATATCGGCCTTCGGTTGAGGCAACTTTCTATTGAACGTGTCCGTCGGGTTGCCGACCTGGGACAGTCTGTCCTTGATCCTCCGTGGGTATCAGGCCTGGTTGGTCCTCGAGTCGGCAGGCTTGCAGCGCTCCCTCTGCTCTCACACAGGAGCGCTGCCGCTCCAAGTGCATTATATAAGGCCCTTGGTCACGTCGTACGTGGACAGCCCAAGCCCCATGGAGCACCGGCGCTCGAAGCTGGCCCATCGCGAGCCGATAGACTCTTTCGCAGAGTAGACTGTCGGGCTGTCCGACAATCGGTGGGAGGGAGAAAGACAGATGCACGTGAAGACCAACAGGCCAATCCCCGGCTCCTACGGGGTGGAGCCCGGTCGACTGCTGGCCGGGGGATGTCCCGGCTCCCCAAGTGCCGAGATTGCGAGGCGAAATGTGCGTTCCCTGCTTCAGTCCGGGGTCTCCGTCTTCTTGGACCTGACGGCGGAACACGAGCCTTACCGCTACGTTTGCATCCTGGAGGAAGAGGCAGCGAGGCTTGGCTACTCTGTAGAGCATCGAAGGATGTCAACAAGTGACCACAGGACCCCGACACAGGAACAGATGGCCCATGTTCTCGACGCACTTGATGCTGCCCTGGAGTCCGGCGGCACGGTGTTTGCCCACTGCTATGCCGGCATTGGGAGGACCGGCACCGTGGTGGGCTGCTATCTTGTGCGCCACGGCATGAGTGGGGAGCAAGCTCTGCACAGGATCGCTCGCCTCAGGTACGGGACACCCGACGGGGTTCTGCCCTCCCCGGAAACAGAACAGCAGGTACAGATGGTCCTGAGTTGGAAAGAGAAGGCCACAAGCTATGGATGCTCAGAGAGAGAATCGTGATTTGTGGGAACCCCGACCTGTCTGGACCCCCTAGTTGGGCGAACACATGGGTTCGCCCCTACGACGAAGCAATACCTGAACGGCTATAGTTCGTTTGCGGACTGCTGGCTGCCAGCCAGGCTCTTGAGCAGTTCGGCAGCGCGCGATGGATTGAATACACCGCATACGCACTGGCCGGCGAGCTCACGACCGGCGTCCTCAGGGGAGGTCCTCCCTTCCTTGACATCCTCAACCATCGACTTTATCAGTCCAAAAGCTACCATCCCATGACCGCACATTGTGGCGACATCCAGGACTCCCTTCGACGGCAGCTTCTCGGTTCGCCCCCATATCCCCAATGAATGCTCGACGGTGTGGCGTGCCAGTCCGACCTCTTTGCAGCACCCCTCTACCGGCTGGAACAGACCAGTGACCACCACTGAAATGCCCAGGTTGGCATTCTTGATCTCGCCGAGAACCTCCGCCACCGCGCCCAAGTCCTCAAAGACCGCATGCACGATGCTGGTATCGCCTGCCCTCTCGACTATCTCTTCAGGATCGACGAGGTGCATGGTGCCGGTCTTCATGTCTCCCATGTTCACCGGATTGTGGCGCATAAAGATGCGCAGCAATTGCTTCATCTTGGCGCCGGCGCCGTCCTCGTTGACGCCTTTGCCTGCCATCGCAAGCACCACGTAGTCCTTGTCCAGGTTCGCTCCTTGGCGATGCAAAGTGTGGGTCACTCAAACACCTCCTCTGCCAGGGGCCGACCCAGCCCCACGTTGGTCTTGCCGTTGATCGAGGCCGCCACACCACTCCCGGCCAGCAGCTTCGTCACAGGTACAGCGCCATCGGGTTCGACGCGGGAGATGAGGTCCACGCTGAAGACGGTGTCCACTTGATTGGAAACGTCTCGCAGCGTTTCCAGGAGCGCGCGGAAGGACTCAATCGCGATGGTAAACTCCACAATGGCGGAGAGCACCTTCTCGTTGAGGACTTCATCGACCATTTTCCCGGTCTCCTGGTTGGCCATAAGGGCGACAACAGGGTTCTTCTGAGCAAACTCAACACCGTGTTTCGCGACCGCCCGCGTCACCTTCTCAATGTCCCAGAAGCGCGCTCCAGTCCCAGGCCGCCCAAGCTCAACGCCTACGCCAACAGACCCACTCTTGTATGCTCCCGTGACATCGTTGGTCTTCATCTCCTCCGTGCCGCGTCCGGGGACCCTGGTCTCCTTGTGTTCGAACAAGGGGTTGGAGAACGCGGCACGCACCGAGCGCGGCCAAGCGGCGTCCTCCTGGACCAGCGCATCCGAAGGACACACGTTAGATCTGGCACAGACGCCGCAGTCAACGCATTCGTCCTCGTCAACGACTGCCACTTCGTCCATCCTGATGGCTCCCATAGGACAGTACGGCAGACACATCTCACAGCCGACACAAGTGTCGGGGTCGACTCTCATAGATTCATTCCTCCTTGTTCCTTGCGCGCATTGCAGCACGCTCTATTGCCTGATCGAGGGTCTGGCGAGGCGCAACGGTTGCGCAGATCTGCGCCCGACCCCCACACCCATCCCAAATGCATCTCGACCGGGAATGCTCGTTCTTCAGGCGATCCAGATATCGCGACTGATCAGCGAATCCGGCGTAAGGACCTCGTGACCGGAATCCGTCACCAGGACCATGTCTTCGCACCCATACTTGTTGGTCAATTCCCAAAGGGGATGACCGCCGTCGTGATAGAAGTACGGCTCGATCGAGACGACCATGTTCGGCTGGAATACCGCCTCGGAGTTGATCGAGACGCCAGGCAGCTCATGGATGTCGAGGCCAACACTGTGGCCGATGCTCGACCGCCCCACGCTCTGGCACCAATCTACGAAGTCACCGTAGCCGGCGTCACGTATCACCTGCTGCGACGCCTCGTACGCTACCGGGCAAGGCACGCCCGGCTTGACCGCATCGATTGCCGCCTGCTCGCTGGCGCGCGCGATCTCATAGTATCGGCGCTGATCGGCAGTGGGTTCCCCGAGGCAGGCGAACCTCTTGAAATCGGTGAAATAGCCGTCGTAGGTGCCGCCGCCGTCGAATTGGAGGAGACTCCCCGGACGGATGATCATTTCGCGCCTTGGGGTCGAGTCCGCCCAGAGTGCGCGTTCTGGCCCTGCGTACAGCGATAGGAAGCCAATCTTGCTGCCACCCAACGCGTGCATCGTCGACGCCATGACATTGGCGATCTCGCGCTCAGATACCCCTTCGCGGATTGCCTCGAACCCTGCACGGACCCCCAGGCACGAAATGCGGGCCGCTTCTCGGATGCGCCGTACCTCCTCGTCGGACTTGATGCTTCGTACGGGCCACATGATCTTCCCACAGTCACTCCAGCGGACTTCGGGCAGAGCCGCCCGAATCCCATCGAAGATCTCGACGGACAGGCCCATGCGAAAATGAGCGCCCAGTTCCGTCGCAACTCGGGCCTTTGTCAGTCCGATCCTCCTCACCCAGCCGGCCAGGGCCTGGACCAGTGTCTCTCCGATGTCCCCCGAGAAGTGTCCTGCTGGGAAATCCCAACGGACGACCGTCTCGATCCAGCTACCTTGGGTCTGGATCTGGTGCCCTTCGGGGCAGAAGATCGCCATCGGCAGGCTCTCGCTGCGAGGGATCAACGCCATGTAGGAGCAAGCAGGCACCGTCCAGATGACTTCGTAGAAAGCGGTTGCATAGCGAACGTTGCTCTCCTGCGTGAGCAGAAGCGCATCCACACCCACGCGGTCCATTTCTTCCCGCAGGCGGCCCAGGCGTCGCTCGAATTCCTCGCGCGTGCAGTCGGCGAGAAGCCCCGTATGTTCCTGCTGAGAGACCTTCAGTTCCTCTGTCATTTTCTTCGGATCCTCCTCATTCTGTCATCGCGCCTTCCGACAACACTACCTTGTCAGCCGGGGCCGATCCGCATCCTCGGGGTCATCCGAAACGCGCGTGTAGCGTCCCAACACGACCCCGCCCCGACGAGGGCCAGCGGGGCGGCACGCCCCAGACGTCACTCATCCGTACCATAGGACACAGCGACGAGCGTATGGGACGGGCGGAGCCGGTGGTCTACTCGTAACGTAGCGCTACAGCAGGGTAGATACGCCCCGCCTGCCGAGCCGGGATTACAGTTGTCAGAACCGAGAAGAACCAAGCGACCGCCACTATCACCGCTAGGTTGACCCACGGCACCGAGAAACTGAGGCCCTCCACCTCCTTGCTCAGCTCACTGAAGATGTTCCAGGAGGTTATCCCGCCAAGGCCCAGACCGAGGGCAGTCCCCAGCAGGGTGACGAAGCTCGCCTCCAGCAGGAATTGCACCTGGATCGCACGCACCTTGAATCCGATGGCGCGCAGTATCCCGATTGACTGACGGCGGTCCTCGACCGCGCGAAATGACAACACCCCTATTGCGGCGACACCCACGACGAGTCCGAGGCCCATGAAACCCTGGAAAACCCGGTTGAAGGCGTCGTCCTGCGACATGCTCCGCTCGATCTCCTTCTTCGTGGACACAGCCACCATACTGTGATCAAGGAAGGCGGTCTCGAGCAGGGACGCGACATCTTCGTCAAATACACCCTCTTCCCCCTTTCCCCGTCGCCTGATATCGAAGGTCGTGAAGGGGATCGGAACGTCGGACACCTCGGCAAGTATAGAATCTCCGGTAATCAAGGTGGAGGGCCTCTCCACCTTGACGAAGTCCGCCAGCGGGTCGAGCACGCCGATCACCCGGCGGCGCACCACCTTCTCGTCGCTGCCTTGAGGCCGGACCTCAACCTCGAAGGACTCGATTCGCTGCGGATCGCTCGCCTTGAAGCCATCGACCTTGAAACCCCCGAAGTTGGTCGCGAACGGGTCGTCCGAGACAAGAGAGCTGTTGTTGAGCACAGCCAGCGTATGGTCGGCTGCCAGCGCAATCCAGATGTCGCGCGCATCCTTGCCGTAGCTCGGGTCGTAGTGGCTGAACTGTAGCTCGTTCGTAAGAAAGAAGGTCCTGTCGACGGCTCTCACCTCAAGGTTGCTGAACTTCAGATCCCCGGCGCCGACCTGCCTCGCCTCGACCGGTACGGTTACAGAGGATGCAACGTCATGGACCTTGGGACTCACCCACCTGGCCGCGTACCCCTGGTAGTCCGTCCCGGGCAGCTCCGAACCCTCGCTGAGACCTTCCTGTATGGTCGCAATTGGCAAATCGGGGCTGATAGTGGCCCGTATATCGTATCCGCCGGTTACCCGTTCGGGGTAGTCGCGTGCCATGTTTCCCAGGTTGTTCAGGACGGCGAAGATCGTGAGAGTGAAGATGATCATGGAGAACATGGCAACGGTGAGGCCGGTGATGAATTTCGAGGACATTGGGTGTGCCACGGCAATCTTCAACACGGCTTTCAAGCCGGCCATCCTGCCCAGCACCAGGTTGAGCACCCATAGCAGTACCTGGGTGTTGTTCATGAGCAGCCAGACGGCGGCGGCGACCATGGCGGTGCCGCCAATGGCGAAGATCTCAGGCCCACCCTTGAGTTCGCCGGTATAGGGCTCAAGGGCGCCGAGAGGGAGGGACCAGAATGCCAGCAGCACGCCACCCTCGAACGTGGCAGCGATCCGGGCCACGAGATGCTTGCGCACGTTAGCCCACAGGAGTGCGCGGCGCAGGATCAGGCCGACGCCGATAATCGCGATGCTCACGCCGATATTGAATGTGGACACCTGTTCCGCCACTATCCCCGCCGCCGCCACGACGGCTCCGGCCAGCACCACCGGCCAGCCGTGCTTCAGGTAGAGCGCGGCCAGGCGGGCCACGGCCACCAAGAACCAGCCTCCCCACACCAGCGCGGCCGGCGCCGCAAGACCTCGCGTGCTCTCGGAGACCGCCGCAAGGGAGATGAGCAGGACCAGCGCCAGGGCGAGTACCACGGGTGGAATCCAGTCCATTCCGCGCTTTCGAGCACACCACGCATCTACTACAAGGGCGATGGGCGCGACCAGGGCTCTCAATACCCCCATCACAAGGGGACGGACGGGCGTCGGCGGCTCACGCACGAATTCCTCGCTCAGGCCACGAATCGCGACCACGATGTTGAGCCTGCTCACCCGATATGCCGACACCACGACCGTGACGACCGTAAGGATCATTCCGGCACAGAAGGCGATCAGCCCCGAACGCAGTGTGAAGCTGGGAAAGATGATGAACTGCTCCGCAGAAACGGCGGACTGTAGCAGGCGCACGAGGACGAGGCTGACGGCGGCCCCCAAGGCCGTGCCAGCAATTGCGGCGGAGAAAGCGTACGCGGTCCCCTCGAAGGTGAATATCTGGACCAGGTGGGACCGTTTGAGGCCCACGGCGCGCACCATTCCCATCTCAGTGGTGCGGGAGGCCGCGAGCACCACGAAAACAAGGAATATCAGCAAGAGCCCGACGATAATCGACACCGAGCCAAACACTGAGAAGAGGGAGATGTACTCGTTGCCTTGGCTTTCTGCATAGCGAAGCCGGTCTGCCTTGACATCGTCCACGTTGAGCCGCACGAGTTGCCCCGCGAGCGCGCCCACCTTGGGCGCCAGGCCGGTCCGAGCCTTGCGCTCCAGCGTTTCCACGAGTTCATCGACGATCGGCTGGTCCGCGACCAGCGAGACGAACTCGTCGCTCATCTCGTCCCGCGACACCTCTTCCGCCAGTGCGAGGAGGTCTTGACGGAACTCCTTGGCCACGACCCCGTCGTCCGTGGCCTCCGCAAGCAGGAGCGTATCAGTATCCTCCTCGCGCAGGAGGGCAAACAGGTCTTGTGCCACCTGCCTGTCGGTGAAAGCAATGCGCAAGCTCTTCGTCACCTCAGTCGAGAGGTCGAGTCCGCCCTCGATTCCTCCGCGGTTGGACACCAGGATCCGGGTGATTTTGCCCTCCTGGCCCAACAGGTCCTGCACGCTCTCGAGCCGCATGAGCGCGGCGGGGTAGTTGCCGCCGCCCGCAGGGAGTCCGCCGTTCTTCACAAGCGCCTTGACCCAGACCGTGTGAGTGTCTGTGGGAGCGTATATGACCAACCTGTCCCCCGCCTTCGCCTTGAGTTGCTCTGTGGCGTCCTGGTTCAGAAAGACCTGGTTCGGCGCCAGGTCGCTCAGACGGATCTCTGTCCCGTCCAGGGCATGGATCTTGCCAAAGCCATCCTGAGCGGCCGGGTCGTATCCAAGGATGCGCGTGCGAGCCTCGGTGAGCCTTGTCCGCGGACTCACGAACGGAAGGATCTCCTCTATCCCTGGCATGAGGCCGTCGATACGGTCGTCACCTTCCAGTTTGGACCGCACTTCGTCCAACGCGCCCTCGGGGAGATAGCCGCCGCCAAAGACGGCAAGCCGCGACGGGCCGATCACCTCGTCGGTGTGGCCGAGTATGCCCAGGGATGACAGGCGTATCGAGTGGGTGATCGTGTCCCCGATCCCGAGCGAGGCAGCGATAATCACGGTGCTCAGCATCAGACCGAACACGATGACAAGGCTTTGCGCCGGACGCTTCGGGATGTTGCGGACGCCGAGCTTTACGAGAATCCCTCTTTTCAGGGCAAGGCGAGCCAGCACAGCCAGCATGCTGACGAGGGTTCCAACAAGCCCAAAGGCCAGCCATTGGGTTGGCAGCCCGAATAGCGCTTCCATGTGACTCCTCTTGTTCTACTGCTTCGCGTAGGCGCCCTCGCCTCGCCGCCATCCAGTCTGACGAGTTGGCCTACTCGCTCGTCAGCATCAGGGAGTGCGCGACAATCCGAAAGGGCTGGACATCTTCCACGTCCGGACGACGGCGGGGCCCAGGACCGCAAGTGCAACTCCAAAGAAAAAAACAAATTCGCATGGTCATTGGAATGCGGGCCACAGTGAAAGTGACTGAAAATTTTGTAGCAGCAGAGATCGACAGAAAACTTCAACAAATTCTGTTTCTC
>SDBU01005604.1_pt1 | contig 14971 bp, 12 predicted proteins | sample 2277071 | NCBI WGS metagenome assembly SDBU01 (sample SAMN10397929, study PRJNA504765) | marine sediment metagenome | isolation source: marine sediment core GS08_GC12, 126 cmbsf | place: Arctic Ocean: Gakkel Ridge, Loki's castle | collected 2008
TGAACTCGTCGCAATCCGAGGAGATGAACAGCGCGTCCGTGTCTTCTATGGCGGCTTTAGGCGTATCCAGGAACTCTATCTTCTCAAAGAGGACGTTGTTGGCAGGGGTGAAAACGGCCTTTGCAGCCTCGTTTGCCAGCGGGTCGTATACCTTCACCTTCCTGACTCCCTTTGACAGAAGGGCCTCTATCACCTCTATGGAAGAGGCGTCGCGCATGTCAGAGGTGTTCTGCTTGAAGGCGAGCCCCAGCACAGCAATGCTGGTGTTGTTGAAGTTGAACCCGGCCTCGTTTATCGCGCGGTCGATGAGGTAGACCTTCTGGTGCTCGTTGACCTCATAGGAACTCTCGAGCATCTTCGTATCCAGGCCCAGGCCCCTCATCTGGTAGATGAGCGAGCGTATGTCCTTGCCAAAGCAGCTCCCGCCGGCGCCGTTGCTGACCATGGACCCCCACGTGCTTATCCGGTCGTCGGCCGTGACCCCTACCCTCAGGGCGTCGATGTCCAGGTTGGGTATCTTCTCCCCCAGCTTGGCCCCCACCCCGTTCCAGAAGGATATATAGGTCAGAAGCATCGTGTTTGCCACATATTTTATCCCCTCGGCGGTCTCAGGGGTCGTCTCTATGTACTTTATCCTCACGTGGTTCTTGAACTGCGCATAAACGCGCCCAAGGATCTTGAAGTCCTCCTGGTGGTCGCACCCCACAACAACCCTGTCAGGCACACGGGCCTGGGCCACGGCAGTGCCCTCGGCCAGAAACTCCGGATTCGAGCACACGCCAACGTTGGCCGCCCCGCCCTCTTTCAGGATATCCTCAAGCAGCCTGACCGTCCCTATGGGCACGGTGGACTTGTTTATGACCGTCACGCGGCGCTTGTCCTTCCTGCTGGCAAGGAGCCCGGCAAGGTAGCGCACGGACTTCTTGTACACAGTCAAATCAGTGGAACCGTCAAGCTTCGGGGGCGTGGGGAGACAGAGGAAAATGGCATCCGCGCCCTCTATTATGGCCTCAAGCCCGGAGGTGAAGAACAGGTGCTTGCCCAGAGCGTCCCGTATGATGCTTGAGAGCCCGGGCTCGTTTACGTGCTTTTCGATCAGATCGGCCCGTCCGGAGGAGAAATCCTCCACCTTCTCCGCATCGGTATCGAATCCGTGCACCTCAAAGCCGAACTCCGAACACACGGCCGCATGCACAAGCCCCACATACCCTGTTCCTATGACGATTATTTTCATATTGTTATCACCTTTATCAAGTGTTTATAATATAACAGCCATTGGCGATAGCACAAGTTATTATTGATAAGGATTAATCCCACAAATACAGATTATTATGATAAAATGTATGTAATCATATTAATATGGAGGTCAGAAATATGGACCAGATAGCCAGGATGTTCGGGGTCACACGCAATAATAAACTCGGTTTCACCCTTATTGAGCTGCTGATCGTGATCGCGATAATCGGTATTATCGCAGGCATTGCAATCCCCATGTTCCTGGGCCAGCGGACCAAAGCCATGATAAGCGAGGGCAGGACCAATCTTCAGACCCTTTTTGTGCTTCAGGAGCAATATTATGCAGAAAACGCGATATATGCCCCTCAACCAACAAGGTTATGGGTCCAGTACGGCAGAAGTGGCGCCGATATTGTGACTTTTTTACCCGGATTCAGGCCCGGTAATGTTGCCGACCTGAATTTCCACTACTGGATTGTTACTCCGGCAGGCGGACAAACTTTCCAGCTCCTCGCAATAGGCAAGCCTGGGGGATCTATGGATGGCAAAAAATTTCAACTGAACGAAAATAACGAGTACGGAATATATATTCCTTAATATCTGGTTGCCCCGCCAACCAGGCTTGAATGCTTATTATACTTAAGTGTTCCTTCAAAAACTCGCTGGAGCGAACTGTAGAAATGAGAAAAACTCTTTTCGTATTCATTAAACACGGATATCGGTGTTATCCAATATTTCGATAAGCAAATCAGGATATAAAAGGATATAAAAGGATATAATCCGTTATGAAATATATGCCCAGTTTTGCTCGATTGCCAAAATATCCTGAAATGCTAAATCGAATAAACTCATCAGCCAGCAGCCTTCATAATAAACTGGAATCATTGGACATTAAATCTCTCCCAATCTCCCTTAACATGAAAAACTCTGTTTCCAAGAAACTGGAAAACTCCCTCGGAGCACTCCAGTTAAGCTCTTTTCTTTTGTCATGGTCCCTTGCGAACCCGGCCTTCAACCTGGATTCACCCGAGAAATTTACTTTAATCGACTACGGTGGCGGCTATGGCCTGATTTCCATGCTGGCCAAGGAACTGAATCTGACGGTTTTGTACATAGATATTGACAAAGCAGTTGTCCATGATGCCAAAACAATAGCTGACGTTATCGGAAACAGGGCCGATTATTATTTGCAGGGAGACATAGACATCCTTATCAGTTTCCTGGACGATAACAACATCGTCGCAGACGCAATCACATCTTATGACGTAATTGAACATATACACGACGTCGAGTCTTTTTTTCAAAAACTTCCACATATATCAACAAATCCTTTAACAATAGCCAATGCTTCAGGAGCGAACATCAGAAATATGCGGATCGCAAGAAGACTGATGAAAAAACATCACAGGGCCGAGCACCTGGAAAGAGAGTCTGATGAAGGAGGCCCGCGTGATTGCAACCTGCCCTTTCTGAACGTCAGGAAGGAAATAATATCAAAATACACTGACAGACTAACAGAACAGGAGATTGACAGGCTCTCAACAAATACTCGTGGGATGATTGTGGCCGAAATACATAAAAGCGTTGACACGTACCTTAATACAGGAGAGCTGGTAAAAGAACTCAACCACCCCACCAATACCTGCGATCCATATACGGGGAACTGGTGCGAACACTTGTTCGACCCTGAAGTGCTTTCCGGGATATTAGCCGAAAAAGGCTATAATGCGGAAATCAAATACGGCTATTATGGACCCCAGACAAACCCCGTCCTAAAAGCAATCGCACATATGTTGAACATATGTATAAACCTGGTCGGCAATTCAGCAATGAGAATCGCCCCATTTTATATGGTCTATGCCCGCAGCAATAAGAAACCTTAAGAGCATACTATATGCCTCCCCGCCACAATACCCCGGGACAGGGCGGTTTCAACTATAGCATTGGAAGTAGTACAATTGTGTGAGACAGGTCAAACCTGCAGGAGGGGAACACCGGCGATTTGAGATGGCGAGATCTACAGAGATAAATCACAAACACTACTCAGGAAGGCTTCTGACCTGCAACGTTCTTTATAACCTCGCAGGGCATGGCCTGCCTATTCTGGCAGCAATTATTTCGATCCCGTTTCTGGTCCGGGGTCTCGGCACGGAACGATTCGGAGTTCTAACTCTTTCGTGGGTCGTTGTGGGATATTTCAGCCTTTTCGATCTGGGCGTTGGCAGGGCCACGACCAAATTCGTAGCGGAATATCTGGCAAAGGACCTTTCCGAAGAGCTTATTTCATTGATCTGGACTTCAATATATCTGCTTTTCTTCTTAGGCATACTGGCAGGAATAACTGTCGCCGCTTTTACACCATTGCTTGTCAAAAAGATATTCATCCTTCCGGAAAATCTTATTGAGGAAACGCTGAAAACTTTTTACTTCCTGGCTGTTTCATTTCCTTTCGTAATCAGCACAGCTGGCGCCAGAGGCGTACTTGAGGCCCAGCAGCGGTTCGCCGTCGTTAACGCCATCAGGGTTCCAGCCAGCATATCGAATTTTGTCCTCCCACTGATTGTTGTCCAGTTCTCAACAAGCCTGCACCATGTAGTAGCCGTCATGGTTGCTTCAAGGCTGGTCGTATTTATGGTTTTTTCCCTTTTCTGTTTCAATTCGATCCCGGGGCTGAAAGAACCGCGTCGGCCAACCGTTAAATACATAAGGATATTGACCGGGTTCGGCGGCTGGCTTACTGTCAGCAGCATAATAGGTCCGTTCATGGCTCGTATGGACCGATTCATAATAGGGGCAATGCTCAGTATGAGCGCTGTGGCATACTACGCGATCCCCTTCGACCTGGTCACCAAGCTCTGGGTCTTATCGGGCAGTCTGCTTGGAGTGTTATTCCCCGTCTTCAGCGCCTATTCGGCCACAGAAAAGGAGAGATTTCGCCTGCTTTATGAGCGCTCCCTGAAATATATCCTGATAGCCCTTTCGCCTATGGTTTTTGTAATAGTCCTGATGGCAGAACCGCTTCTCAAGCTCTGGCTTGGACAGGAGTTTGCGGTCCACAGCGCTTTGGTCATGCAGGTGCTGTCCGTCGGCGTTATCATAAGCTCTATCGCACGCGTGCCGGCTGCCGCAATACAGGCCATGGGGAAGCCCGATATCACGGCAAAACTCCATATGGTTGAACTTCCCGTTTACCTGGCAATGCTGTGGTTCTTAATTCCAAGCATTGGCATTGTAGGCGTTGCGGCGGCTTATACATTACGCATTAGCTTGGATGTCAGCGCCCTTCTATTTATCTCACATTACAAGCTAGGCTTGCCTCTGGAGTTGAAAGGCAGGTTCATGAAGTCATTTTTAGGGATAATAGGATTATTGTTCTTATCCATTTATTTCACTGCGATGGATTCGAACATTTTGCACAGGCTTCTCGTGTTGTTAGCGCTCATAACATCCTTTGCGCTTTATTCATGGAAATTTCTATTAGATGTGGAAAAAGAAAACCTGGGCAGCTTAATGAAGAAAATGTTTTCTGGTTCGCAAAATGAAATTGCCTGACTTTTTGATAGCAGGAGCCTCAAGGTCCGGGACCACCTCGATCTACAACTATCTGGGCCAGCACCCTGATATATTCATGAGCAGGGTTAAAGAGCCGTGTTTCTTTTCCTTTGCGAATGAAGAGGTTTCAAATAGATCGGGGAAAAGTCAGTTCATAACCAAATTCAAGGACTACACGGATCTGTTCAAGGACGCTGAAAGTAATAAATGCATAGGGGAGGCCTCAACACCGTATCTGTATTTTTACAAGAGAACGATAGAAAATATAAAAAGATACGTGCCTGAACATGATAGATTGAAGATCATAATTATTCTGAGAAACCCCGTGGAAAGGGCTTTTTCTCAATATATGATGCTGATTAGAGACCGCAGGGAACACATGTCTTTCGAAGATGCCATTGAAGCCGAGAAGAAAAGAATGGAGCAGAATTATCACATCGATTTTTTTTACACAGACAGAAGTTTTTATTATAAAGGGGTAAAGGCATACCTTGATAATTTTAAACACGTGAAAATAAATTTATTTGAGGATTTAACAGACAATCCAAGTAGCTTGATCAGAGATTATTTCAGGTTTTTAGGCGTAGACGACAGCTTTTTATGCAGTTTCAAAGCAAAGCACAACATTTCCGGGGATGTGAAATCCAAATTACTCAATGACTTTATATTGAAAAACAATTTGTTAAGCCGGCTGCTCAGTAACGTTTTGCCCGTAAACGTCAAAAAAAACATTAAGGCCAATCTGATTTCTCTTAACTCTAGGTACAATCTGAATAAAACGGAAATGTCAGATAAGACGAGGCGATATCTGATCGGCTTGTACAAGGATGATGTAAAGCAGTTGGAAAATCTTATCGTAAAGGATTTATCGCTATGGTTAAGGTAAACCTGGTATAAATAATATGATGTCATGATAAAATATTACCAGCAGAAGATAAGGGTTCTATATTCCAATAATATAATGGGATCTATATTATTATCTGATATGGTTAGAAAATGACTTATTTAAAAGTCCCGGAACTATATTTTAAGCATGACAGAAAAGTTTTGATTTCAGAGATATCGCACGGACCAAACAGGGTACTGGATATTGGATGCGCCGAAGGCCATGCAGGAAAAAAACTTAAGGAACTCGGACAAGCCTCATTCGTCGTCGGGCTGGAGATAAACGCGGATGCCGCCGAGACAGCGCGTCAGCATCTGGACCATGTGATCTGCTGTGATATCGAATCAGCACGCATGGACGAGCCATTCATGTCCCCCCACTCCTTCGATTACATCCTGCTGGGAGACATCCTTGAACATTTAAGAGATCCCTGGGCAGTCCTGTCCAGGCTGAATAAATATCTTGTTCCATCAGGGAAAATAATAGTATCCATCCCCAACGTACGCTACTGGGAAGTAGTGTTGCCCCTGCTTTTCCTCGGTCAATGGGAATACAAGCCTCAAGGCGTGATGGACATCACACATTTGCGTTTTTTCACCCTGAGCTCTGCAACAAGACTTATCAAAGGTTCGGGTTATGAAATAAAATCCTACAAGCCCCTGATTAGTGGACGTTTGGGGAAATTATTGAATATAATAACCTTGGGTCTTCTGAAAGGCTTATTGGCTGTTCAGTGGATAATTATAGCGCAGAAGACGACCGAAAATGACACAGCCTAGAGAAGGGATACCGCCCGACCCCATTATCTGTCTCGGTTCCCTGAACGACAAGATCGAGGACCGCCAAATGAGGCGTGAAGACGTCGTACCTTTTCAATACTTTTCAGGCACAGGCGTGGAGAACTTCTCTCTCCCCGCACTTAACTGCATGAGTACGCTCGGGCTAAGCTCCCTGGCACATGTGGGAGATTCCATCTACATCACAACCGATTCTGAATTGTTCAAATTCCCGATTTACAGCTCTCAATTCATCGAGATCCCCATACCCGGCCTAAAGGACATACACGAGATGACCGTAATAGACGGCAAACTCTGGCTTGCCAACACCGGCATGAACGAGCTGATATGTTACGACCCTCAGACAAAGGACGTTTCCGAAAGACTACACCTTCCAGAAGTGGAAAAGTGCGGCGACAGCGAAGACATCGTCGATACATACCACTGCAACCAGTGTTTCGAGGATAATAAAGGAGAGCTTTTGGCACTTGTCCACCACGTTGACGGAAAGCAGCACATGGTCTCAACAGCCTCAAAGGTGGTCAACAAGTTAAAAAAACAAGGTAATGGAGGCGTAATCAACACCAGGACGGGAGAGGTAATGCTTAAGGGTTTGAAAGGGCCACACTCGGCGAGGGTCCTGCCCGACGAAACCTATGTAATATGCGACAGCGGTTTTTTAGAGATCTGCCACTATGACAGCAACTGGAACCTGATTAATAAAGTCTCCACAAAAGGCTGGTCTCGCGGCGTTGATATAGGCAAGGAGCATATATATGTCGGGGTATCGGAAACAAGGAAACGGTACCTGAATCTCTTTTCCGGCACTGCCGGTGTGCCCAACTGCATCCTTGTCTACAAGATAGAGACATTCAGGCTTGTCCATGAAATAGTCCTCAAGGCCATCGAACAGGTTAACAACGTCTACATCATGACACCTGACATATGGAGATGGATCGAAACTTTTAAGAAAAAAACCATGTCTCACACGTCTAACTTCACGGCTGACACAAGGTAAAGATGAATACCCTGAAAAATAAAGACCATGGACACCCGGATGCGGCAGACACCAAAGGATTTTCTCCGCGTGAGGCAATTATAACAAATATATTATCCCGCGAGAACATTACAATCTCATTCTTTGCTCTCTTTGCAAGTGTCCTAGTCGTTTACTATAAAGCAACTCTGCTTGGTGTCATACTCCTGTTTTTTCTCTCGTTCCTTTCATTAAGAAAGATATCATGGCTGTTATATCTCACAATCTTTATTGTAGCCTTCAAGCATGCCATCAGAGGTTTTATGCCTCAGCATATCTTTTTTGGCAGAACTCTTCTCCCCGGCGATGCTCTATTTGCCTTTCTTTTTGCCGGCCTGATTTTTAATGTAGTTGTGGAAAACAGAAAGAGCTTCCTTAGCCAGAAAATTGATAAATCCATAATTATTTTCTCATTAATCATTCTGTACGGTTTTCTATACGGCATTCTAAGCGGTTATCATGATGTATTCAGGGCGTCAAGAGGGCTTCTTTTCTATTTGCCCCTGCCTTTCCTGGTAGTATATTTACAAAACCTTAAAAACAGCGCAGAGGAAAGACTTGCCTTTATAAAATTCCTTTTTTTCTTTTTCATTACTGTGAATTTCATAAGCATATTGGTCTCTCTTGGCTATCTGAACGTACTTTTTCACTCGAAAAAGATAGGACACTCGCTTGGATTCTACAGGCCAAATAAAATAATCGACACTATACTCTCACTGCCTGCTATTTTCTTCGGCCTGTATGTGCTTCAATATTACAGGCGCACGCTTTATACAGTCTTGTCTACGATCTGCATCATGCTCGGAGTCGGGTGTCTTATGGTATCCGTCACAAGGGGATTCCTGATCGGATTTGCAGCAACTTTATTGTTACTGACCTTTATTTCTAAAAAAAGCAGGCTGTTTTCCTTCAGGATAATGGCCGCTTTACTGTTATTGATACCCGCCTTGCTATTTCTTAAATTCAGCTTTGACGTTGATTTTGTTAATGCATATAAAACCAGGTTTCATTCATCGATTGGCGTCACTGATAGATTAATGGAGACAGCGGACTATTTAACTTCGTTCAAACAAAAACCTATCATGGGCCAAGGCTTCGGCTCGCCGGTCAAAAGGTATTATTCAAGCGGAACAAGAGAAACATCATATTCTCACAACGATTATATGTTCTTCCTTCAAACAGTCGGGTTATTAGGCTTTGTCGTATTTTTATGGTTTCTTATCAGATCGCTTTGGATCTCATATCTTGCTGCAAAACACGCTAAAACAGAGGTTGACTCGATTATCTCTCTGCTCACCCTGTCTTTATTGATATCTTTTACAATAATCTCACTTGTCGCTCCTGAATTCAGGAATTTCTCAACAGTTCCGCTTCTGGTTACACTTATCTCTTTCTCTTACAGCATTAAGAGGGAAAACGAGCCACTGGAAACCGGATGACGCCTCTGTCCATCATAATCGTATCCTGGAACAACGAGGACATAATAAAAGAATGCCTGGATTCCCTGGGCATGTTTCATGAAACTGCTGAAGTAATAGTTGTAGATAACAAATCATCGGACAGAACGGTCGAAATTATCGAATCCTCCTATCCGAACATAAAATTGATTAAAAATACTGAGAACGTCGGGTTCGCAAAGGCTAATAACCAGGCCATTGCACAAAGCAGCGGGAAATACCTGTTACTGCTGAACTCCGACGCGTTCCTGATGGACAAAACCGTTGAGATTCTATTATCTTTCATGGACAATAACAATTCTGTTGGCATAGCCGGCCCGCAACAGCTTTACCCCGACGGCTCCCTCCAAAGGTCCTTTGGAAGTTTTCCAACTGTATCACGTCAGCTATTAAGTCTTATCAAGTTGCACGGATCCAGTCCCAGACGCTATCCTGACAAGACAGTTCATGTTGACTACATGGAAGGAGCATGCATGCTCATAAGGCGCATCATAATAGACAAGGTCGGCCTTTTTGATGAATCCTTCTTCTTCTATGGTGAGGACGCTGATTTCTGCTACAGGGCAAAGAAGGCCGGCTGGGGGGTCTGCTTCGTCCATGAGGCAAGGGTTATACACTTAAGGGGAGGCAGTTCGACAAAAAAGGAATACTTCCAATATGTCGTTCCCTTACTAATATCTCAATACCAGTTTACAAAGAAACACTATTACGGACTTCACCATAATACATGGAAACTTGTTACAATATTCGTACTCAGATTAAGGCTTGGATTTAACATATTCAAGCATAACTTAAAGCTACTAAACATGAACGAACAAGATAAGAAAAACACGGAAAATAAAATCATTGCATTAGAGAACTCCATCAGGACACTGGAAGAAATGACTATAACCATATAAGCAAGGCTCCATAACATCCTTCATATTAAGAAGGTGATAAATGAAAGTATTGATGTACGAGCACACAGGCAGAAAAGGACTTTTTATATATACAAGGAACATCTCCGAGGGTCTTGCAAAAAAAGGGTGCGATATTTCTCTGTTGACAACAACAGACTGCATCTATAAAAATGATAGAATCCATGTGATCAAAGCTCTGAAACCAGTGACTTTCGATAATTGGCTACTGAAATTCAAGCCGTTCTGGGCACTTGAAAGTTTCTATCGTGCATGTAATAATTCACGCAAAAGAATGACCGTTGCTAATTCTATCAGGCCCGATATTGTACACCTTCAGCTTACAAAGCCACTCGTGGACCAGTTTTTCCTGCCTCTACTGTCAAATAAATTCAATACTGTCCTTACTGTGCATGACGTCAGATATCATTCGTCAGGCAATATTAATAATAGAAAAAGTTTTTTGAGAAGGACCTATAGCTCTGCACATCATATTATCGTCCATACAATTAACAACAAGAACCAGATGATCAATGAATTCTCCATTTCTCCTGAAAACATCAGCGTTATCCCGCACGGGACACATGGTCCGGACAACAACTTGATAAGCCGGCAAAACGCGAGGGATGCATTAGGCATAAAGCAGCAAATTCCAGTAATCCTTTTTTTCGGCAACATCAGGGAAAACAAAGGGCTCGATTTATTAATCAAGGCGTTTCCTTCAGTCCTCAAAAGCCACTCGGAATCATTATTGTTAATTGCCGGTAGCGCTCTTTCTGATGAGAGCGCAGCCCGATACCTAAAGCTCATAAAAGACTTAAATCTAAGCAATAACGCCAAGACAGAAATCAGGTTTATTGAAGAATCAGAGGTTGCCGCCCTATTCCGGTCCTCTGACATTATAGTCCTTCCTTACAAAACGTTTTCGTCCCAGAGCGGGGTTCTTCTGCAATCCTACAAGTACGGCAGGCCCGTGGTGGTAACTGATACCGGCGGCCTTGGAGAGGCCGTAACCGAAGATAAAACAGGCGTTGTCGTAAAATCAACGGCAGAGTCGATCTCATCGGGCATCATAAGGCTGATAAATGACAGGGATCTATATGATAAATCCTCAAAAAACATGTTATATTCAATTAAGGATAAATATCATTGGGATATCGTTTCTAAAAAAACAATGGAACTCTATGGGAAACTTTTAACAAACAAGAGTTGACAGGTTTTAATAACAAACCATTATCACACATGAACTGAGTATTATATTTTCCATGCGGCTTTGTATGAATTCCAGAGATAGTATCTCGACAGAAAGAGCCTGACTTATGATAAATGATAATAAAACAAGGGTCCTGATCCTGGTTCCATCCCTAACCCATGGGGGTGCTGAGACACTGGTTCGCAACATCGCGCTAAACGGCTTCAGAAAGGAATTCACACTGGCTGTTTGCTGCCTTTCAGGCCCACATGGGAACCTAATTGAAAGCAATCTCTTGAAAAATAACGTAAATTTGTTTTTCCTCGGGATGAGGCATTTATTTGATATCAGAATCCCTTTCGCTCTGTATAAACTATTCAGAGAATTCAAGCCGCATGTAGTCCATTCCCATTTAAACTCTCTTATCTATTGTCTCTTGCCTTCCGTACTGGCAGGAGTGCCTGTAAAGATACACACCGTTCATAACACTCCATCCATGGAGGGCAAATTCCCTCTGCGGTTAGCGTCAAGGATCGCTTTTAAACTGTTTGATTTTGTCCCGGTCGGCATATCAGACATAATAGGCAGAAACATTGAGACCTATTATGGATTAAAAAACGTCCCAGTGATCAACAACGGAATTCCCACAGGGGAATATGCGCTTTCAGATAAAGCATCCATTTCTGCAAGAAGTCTTCTTGAAGCAGATAAAGACAATGTCATATTCGTCCATATAGGGCGTTTTGTCAGCCAGAAAAACCACAGACTCCTGATCAGGGCATTTTCAGAGGCTCTGCAATCAAACCCCAACCTCACACTCCTTCTGATAGGAAGCGGCAGGTTCCTAGGGGAAATAAAAACATTGGTCAAGGAGCTGGGCATAGACGTTCAGACCAAATTTCTGGGACTCAGAGACGACATCCCGAACATACTCTCGGCCAGCGACGTTTTCGTGCTCTCCTCCGATTGGGAAGGACTGCCTATTACTGTTATCGAGGCCATGGCTGCAGGGCTTCCGGTCGTGTCTACCAGCGTTGGCGGAGTACCGGATCTGGTAAAGGACGGTGAAACGGGGTACCTGGTTAAAAAAGGCGACCTCGATGGCCTTGCCAAGGCAATATTGAAAATTGCCTCAAACATGGGATCATCAAGGCATATGGGGGACAATGCTGCCAGATTTGTCAGGGACAAGTTTGACATTTCCCGTACCGTTGCCCTCCATGAAGACCTTTATATGAAGCATCTCGGAATAAACCTCGCAAACAAACCGTCCGATCCTTGATAATGATATTGCGATGGACCTCTCAGATAAAAAGATAATAAACGTATGCGCCTGGGCTGAGTCGCTCTGGCACTTCAGGGTACCGCTTCTTAAAAAACAGTCAAGCATGTTCAAGTCCATGGTCATATATTGTCCGGACTCACAGTACTGTGCAGATAATAATACCGTCAACTCAAAGACAAACCATGTACAGAAACTAAAAGACGAAGGGTTCAATGTCAAAATAGGACCTATCAGTAAAACTATTGAAATAAAGATAATATCTCAGATATGGTCCCTCTATCGTTTTTTAAGAAAAGAGCGCTTTGATATCCTTATCGCCCATCAGCCCATGGGAGGCGTCGTAGGCATCACAGCAGGCTTCCTGGCAGGAGTACCTCTCAGGATATATTCCACCGGAGGCATGAAGCAGTCCTCTGACAGAAAAGATATAATCAACAAGATATTCGAGTATCTTGAGCTTGTCCTTATCAGACTGTGCGACTCTGTGTTCATGGTAAACAGAGAGGACGAAGACTTCCTGAACTCTATCCCATCCGCCAGGGGCAAGGCTTTTCACGTCGGACCTCGTGGCGGCAGCGGTATTGACACAAACAAGTTCAGCAGACAGAAAAGGCTCTCAATGAGGCCCGACGCCCGAAGGGACACAGGGGTTGACGACGATACAGTAGTAATCGGTTTTGTTGGCAGGTGTACCTGGAAAAAAGGTTTCAGGGATCTTGTTGACGCGGTTGAAGCGCTCACCCTAAGCGGTGCGGGGAAGAACATATTATGTTCGATCATCGGCGAAGGGACCGACCGTAGCGAGATACAGAAATACATTGCAAGCAAAAGCCTTTCAGGTAGATTCAAGTTCCTGGGATACAAATATAACAGCGACTATTACATGTCAGCCTGGGACATATTCGTGCTACCATCATACAGGGAGGGCCTGCCTGTTGCACTTCTTGAGTCTATGTCCATGGGGATCCCAAGCATCGCGACTGACATCAGGGGATGCCGTGAATTGATAAGCAGTAACCACAACGGACTGCTCATCAGCCCAAGAAATACAGAGGAACTTTCAAATGCAATAAGAACTCTGCTTGAAGACCCTGAAAAAGCAGCGCTCTTTGGAAAAAGGGCGGAGATCTTTATTCATGAGAACTTTGAGGAAAACTCCCTCCTTGAAAAAACAATGGAAAAGATTGACCAGCTTATGAGACAAAAGGAAGGCAAGCGTGGGCAAGGCTGATAAGAATTCCTTAGAAGACATGTACACCTCCGACAGGTTCATGGAGTCAAACATATACCATGAAGCTGATTCGCCCTGGAAGATCGAAAAACTCAAACCCTATATCAACTCCTTGATTAAGAGCGAAACTTTCTCTGAGATATCCCTGCTTGACGTGGGAGGCGGCACGGGGCTGATTCTCAGGGAGACCGCAAAATACATTGAGGAAAAACACAGCGTTAAAACAAGACAGATGGCAATTGACCTATCCCCTGGTTATCTTGAATTGCAGAAGAAAAATAACCCGGCAATTGAGGCCACATACAATTGCAGCGTTGAATCGACCCCTTTTGACGACAAACAGATTGACGTAACATTAATGATAGATGTTCTTGAGCACCTTTATAACACTAAGGCCTGCCTAAATGAGCTGAGGAGAATATCCAGATACGTCTTATTCAAAGTCCCGCTGGAACAGAACCTGACCGTTGTTCTCCTGGACCTTTTGACCGGACACAAAAAAAAGAGGGCAAGCGCTGACAGTGTGGGCCATATCAACCATTACAGTTTCAACAGCCTGAAAAGTGAGCTGGAAGAGCACCTCGGCACGGTGGTCTCATCGTCTTACACTGACGTTTTCTCCTTTCTGCTCTCTTCAAAGGAGAGGAGAAAGGACCTTTCGCTGCCGAGGATGATCTACTGTCATATTGCACGGCTGTGCTATAAGATATCTCCTGCAATGACCGCATTTATCTTTAACGATTTCGCGATTTTCCTTGTTAAATCCCACTAAACAGTGAGCAAAGAAGGTCTAACGATTCCCACTTAGAATTATCCTCCCGAAATATTCTTTCGATATTCAAATTAATTGCTATCACAAGCTTCTGTCAAAACGCTTAACAGGGCCGTCGTGCAATGTCATCGGCCCTCCGGATGATTCCCTGTTTTTGTCAATTACCATAACTCTGAGCGTTCTGTAACAATTCTGCTACAGGCGGGTAAAAAAAAGGGGCCGCGCAGTGCGCAGCCCCTTGATATCATTGGTGATCCCAACGGGAGTCGAATCCGTGTCTTAGCCTTGGGAGTTTGATACGGGAAATCATGTAACTTGGCCTCTGGCCTGGGTTTTCTTATAAATCAAGAAGTTACTCCCGTTCCGAGAGAGTCTGGATTACCCATATTTTCTGTAAATTCTGCATTTTAAGCCATGTTCTGCTACAAATCTGCTACAGTGCCAGGCATGGGATCTCTCCACAACCATTTTATTTTCTCATTAGGAGCATCATCAGGCATTTGCTCAATCTGAGAATACTTTTGCCATTTGCCATTACAGTCTCTTTTGTTGTGCCTCCAGTTGTTAATGAACCTCCCTGCGGCAGGGGGTCACAGACCCCCCGGGTACACGTACACAAGACCGCAGGGCATCTTTGAAAAGGCTCGGTTAA
>SDBU01005605.1_pt1 | contig 14965 bp, 10 predicted proteins | sample 2277071 | NCBI WGS metagenome assembly SDBU01 (sample SAMN10397929, study PRJNA504765) | marine sediment metagenome | isolation source: marine sediment core GS08_GC12, 126 cmbsf | place: Arctic Ocean: Gakkel Ridge, Loki's castle | collected 2008
GGCCGGGGCAATCTCCCTGACAGTGGTGGAGTTTGCTTCGTCGTGCCTCCTCGCAAAGACAATCAGATTTATGTATCGTAAGGTCTACCATTCATCAAAATCACAGTGACTGACTCCTAGGGAGTTAGTATATAAAATAATTTCTGTTGATCGACATGAGGCTCCCACCTTTGATGGTATTGCCCACAAAAATGGGAGCCTCTTGCTTTAGGTTACGAGAGGTAGTTATGCATGGATTCTGTCAATAAAGACTACCTGTCTATGCATCACTCCAATATTGTCACACCTTGCAGGTCGAAGTTGAACAAGGAAAGCAGCCACTCAGCTGTCGGTTCTTCACCGGCTGGTTTCACCTCTGTCCCTGCAGATGGGATCGACGCGCCCTCGAGCTCCAAGCCAGTTCCATTGCTGACGAAAGCATGCACAGTGAATGGATCCCATGTTCCCGCGATCATCTCATCTCGCCGCTGTTCAACTAGATCTACGATCTCCTGCGGGATCAATGGCAGGGCAGCTGGGCTGATAGCTTCTATGCCCACCTTCATATCGTTCATGATGTCAACGGTGGGAACTTCCGTACCGTCAGCCAGAACCATTGAATCGCTCATGCCCAGGTAGAGTATGGTTTCCGGATTCTCTTCGCCAGCCAAAAACTCCTTAATCATATGCTCAAAGAGGACTTCCCAGCGGGTGTCGAACGATACCGCTACCGTATCCGTATCCGACCAGCCATAGAAGCCGACGGTGTCCATATCCTTGCCGACGAACCAAACGCCCTGTTCTGTGGCAACATCCAGGGGGGAACCGGAATCAGTCTGCTGCGTGAGGATATCCACGTCATACTGGGAAACTAAAGTCTCGGCGATGCCTCGTTCTTCTGCTGGCAGGAACCAGTCACCGACGTACTTGACGTAGATGTTCACATCTTTACCGAGCAGCTCCTCAGCATCCTGCACACCCAGGATAAAGCCGTTCTGCCGCCGGATGACCTGGACAGATGGAAAGGCGGAGACGATGCCGATATTGCCGGTCTCGGTTAATGCCCCCGCGATCAAGCCTTCCAGGTACAGCGCCTGATACTGCTTGGGGAAGTATCTGATGAAGTTCCTCTTGGTAGACAGATCGCTGGCAATGACGGATCCAAAATAAACATCCGGGTACTTGTCAGCGATTTCAATCAAAGGCATGCCCATGAACTCGGCGTTTCCGATGACGATGCTGGCTCCATCAGCGATCAGCTCTTCGGCGTAGGGATTTGTGAGATCAGGTCCTACTTCCTCTCTGAAGACGTATTCTACCTCCGGGTATTTTTCAGCGATGCGCTTTCCAGCGCGATCCTGGGCTCCGGACCATGTGGTGCCTTCAATGACACTGAAATGTTCGATCGCCAGAGTGACACCCTCCATCGCTTCTTCCGGAACTTCAGTTGGCGCTGCTGGCGCTTCAGTTGGTGCTGCCGGCGCTTCTGTTGCTGCTGGCGCACAAGCTATGAGCACCATAGCCATTACTACCAAGATGGCAATCGCCTTGAATAATTTGATACTCTTGCTTGCATACAGTTTGCTCATCATTTCTGCCTTCTCCTCTCTTTGTTTCTGATAGCGGCTCATGGATACTAGTATCCACGATGCCAATGTCACCTGAATCCCCTGTCTGCCTGAAGTAGTTTCTATTTTACAGAAGTATTTATAGCTTGTCAATTCTGAACAGCAGTTCCTATAAAAGTTTAAATCACTCGACTTTTGTTCCCAAGGGACAAACCAATAAATCATTCAGGCAGCACGTGCCCTTTTGATTCGTTAATCCATTAACCACCTCCTCTCTTAGTCAAGATCACAACCTCGATCATGGTAGTAAAAAAGTTGTGATGACGAGAATATTTTCCTGGCCATATCCTTTACAACAAATCCGCGAACTCAGTAACCGAGGGGGTGAGGCTTTTGAAGCTGTAAGATTAGCAGCATTTGGATCTCCTATGTTCAGCGGTCAATTTCTCCGGTGTGATGTAAATTTCCGTTTTTGTGATCGAAGTAAATCCTATCCATGTATTGTGAGAAGACAGCCTCTGGCTCGCTGTCCTAGTAAGGTTCGCGGGCGAGGTATTGCCCACTCGGGATTTCTATAGCGGGCTCACCATTCTCCGAAACCACTTCGCCACGCAGGATGGTTTTTACGACTCGTCCCTTCAGATCAAGCCCCTCGTAAATAGTGTGATCGGTATTGGAATGTAGTTTCCCAGCGCTAACATGTGTCTCGATGTTGGGATTATAGATAATTAGGTCTGCGTCGCTTCCCACCGCGATAATACCCTTTTGGGGGTACAAGTTGAATATTTTTGCAGGATTAGTCGACATTACCTCGACGAGGCGAGGGATTGATAATCGTTTCTGTTCAACGCCATATGTGTATAGTATGGGTAGACTGGTCTCTATGCCACCTGCACCTCCAGGGATTTTCCGAAAATCACCAACGTTTTCAAGTTTTTGGGCGCTTGTATAGGGACAGTGATCTGTAGCAACCATCTGAAGATCATTTGAATCAATAGCTCGCCAAAGCGAAAGGCGGTCAGCTTCAGTGCGAATGCAGGGTGCAAGTACAAAATAATGTGCTTCAGGCTTGCCTGTGCTGTATACCTCTTCTGTGAACATCAAGTACTGTGGACATGTTTCGCCGGTAATAGGCCATCCTGCTCTATTCGCTTCGCCGACCATGTTTGCAGCAGTTCCAGTATTGACATGAACAATGTGGATGCGAGCGCTCAAGTACTTCGCATAGGTAATAATACGATGGGTAGCTGACAGATCAGCGGCAGGCGGATGGGCTTCAGGATAGTATTGGATATCAGTCTTCCTATTTTCTGCAAGCCAATCTGTTGCGGAATTGACTATCACACCATCCTCAGCGTGGAAACAAACAAGTGCACTAAGGTCTTTGCATTTCCTTAGAATGGTCAAGATATCTTCATCGCCAAGTTGGAATCCGCTGTAGGCAGTATAGACTTTGAAACTTGTGATTCCCCGCCTCACAGATTCCTCCATTTCCTCGAGTGTTTGTGGTGTGATCTTCCGCAGGATTGCGTGAAATGCAAAATCCACGTACGAAGAACTCTCGGCTGAAGCCATCTGCTTGTCGAGAGCAGGTAGAATCCTGCCACTCTCGTCTGGTACTACGAATTCAATTATGGTTGTAACACCCCCACACATTGCTGCAGTCGATCCAGAGATATAGTCATCGACCGAGTCGAATGCAGACGATGGCCATGGCAGATGCACGTGTGTGTCGATGATCCCTGGCATTACAAATTGGCCGTTTGCATCCATAACCCGCTCTGCGGCATGATTGAGTGCTTGACCAATGTGCACAATCTTCCCTTCGGAGACAGCAATATCTGCCTGAAACTCTCCACTGGGGTTTACACAGACGCCATTTTTTATGAGCATTTGGAGCATAACATCCTCCACATAAATTGAAAGGAGGGCAGAGTTGAATTTACGTTCAATCTGGTTGCCATACAAACTCTCTTCCAATAAGAGGCTCGCCACAGCACCACAAAACAGGTTATTCTCTGGATCTATTTGCAGGCTCCAGTGTGACAAAGCCCAATGGGCATACTCCCACACACAATCCACAACCATCGCATTTGAAGAAATTGACCACTGCCACTTCGTCAACCATCTCAAGAGCGTCAAAGCCACCAGATTGACAGGCTTTCACACATATACCGCAGCCATTGCATTGTTCGGCATCGATCGAAGCGACTAATTTGACTTCAAGATTAAGATCAGGAAATGTCCTAATCCACGGCAAAGCCTTGCCCACCAAATCTCCTGGTGAGGTGTAAGCTTTCTTGTCGATGTACTGGGACAAACCCTTTTTGAGTTTGCTAATAATCTCATAGCCATTCCACATGACTGCGGTGCAGATCTGCACCGCAGATGCACCAACCGTCATATACTCGGCCGCATCTTGCCAACGGTTGATGCCGCCACATCCGAAAATACCGATTTCCACATTCTGTGCCACACTTGCAGTGCAGCGCAGGGAGACTGGCTTAAGGGCCGGACCGCTATATCCCCCAAAGATACCAATTTGCTCAATAGTTGGCTGTGGGCTGAAAGTGTCCAGGTTAATTCCTGCTAGACCAGATAGGGTATTCGTTGTCGTTACTGCGTCAGCTCCAGCCTCCTGGGCGACACGAGCGAGAGACACTATATCGGTCACATTTGGTGTGAGTTTCACAATGACGGGCAGGCTGGTCGCTTCCCTTACCCAAGTTATCGCCATTTGCAAGGATTCAGGGTCTTGCCCCAGCTGCGCGCCTCTACCCTCTGCGAAATTAGGGCAACTCACATTCATCTCAAACGCATTGATGCCACGAGGTTCGATACGATCGATGACCTTCTGCCAGTCGTCTGCTTTTCCGCCGCCCATGATACTAGCAATTAATGGACGCTCAGGGTGGATATCTCGAATTAAATCGATCTCCCTTTCCCATTCTTCAACAGTAAATTCGGAGATCAGCTCAATATTTACCATGCCCCGCTTGTCTCGTCCCGATTTGATGATATGCAACCGAGGGCTTGGGTTGGAAGTTGGTTCTAAGCCGATCGTTTTCAATATAGCACCACCCCATCCAAGCTCGAAGGCACGCCTTACCATACTCCCATTCGCAGTTGTTGGTGACGAAGCCAGAATGAAGGGATTGGGAAAATCAATACCCAGAAATCTTACAGCAAGTGAAGCCATAGAGATTCGCTTATAAATATTAGCGAGAATGAAGTTACCTTATCAGACAAGCGGTATGCTATCCAATTCGCTTTCCACCTTGGCTGCATTCGCCTTAGGGGAAGCTGATTTTTGTTCGTCGCGTCTATGAAAATCCACCCTTAGCCATTCTTGTTTATGAATGTTCGAATGCCTATGATGTCTCTTGAAGTGTGTATTATTGTAGCCTACAATCGTCCTCCCATGACCAAGCTCATGACTGCCTTCTGAACATGAAGGCGATTTTCGGCTTGATCGAAAACTACACTTTTCCACCCGCGTTTTACATCTGTGCGATCCATTACGTCATTATCCACTTCGTGGCCTCGATCCGCTGGTAAGCAGTGCATATAGACTGCTTCATGGTTTGCTTTACCCATGATGTTTGCGGTCATTTTCCAGGATTTATATTTATCGAATATTTTCTTGGTTTTCTCGATATTGTCTTCTCCAATTGGCGGTTTAAAAATTGGTGTGGCAGTCCAGGCCTTTGGATATACGATGTGTGCATTATCGAATGAATCTTCAAAGTCGTGAGAAATCTCGAACCTCGAATTATTCATTGACGCATTAGACTCGCATTCAGCGATAATTTCTGGGTCCAATCCCATTTCGGGCGGGTGTGCAAGGACGGTGTCACAGCCCATTAGTGTAGCAGCCACGATGGCGCTCTGGGGTACCGCACGAGGCTTATGCACGCTCGGTGAATAAGCCCAGCTCATGACAAATTTTACGCCGGAGAACCCACCAAACTTTTCTCGCACCGTGAGCATATCTGCAAGTGCCTGAAATGGGTGATATTTATCATCCTCCATATTCAATATCGGAACATCTGACCAGCGAGCAAACTCATTTAACAGGGCATTCGCATCTCCGTAAACCCATTCTACGGGATCTCCATAACATCGAATCGCTATGGCGTGACCCATCCGCGATAGGACGCGAGCAACATCTGAAACGCGCTCCGTTGAGTAGGCGGCTTCTTTGCCTTCCACCGCAGGCATGTATATTTTTGTCGGATCGAGAAAATGGGCATGACCTCCCAACTGAGTCATGCCTGCTTCAAAGCTATTTCGCGTGCGAAGACTCTGGTTATAGAATAGCATGAAAAGAGTCTTTGCACGAAAAACATGATCGTGATATTCACCAAACGCAAAATGTTCCTTCAGGGTTGAAGCAAGATCGAGAATAGTGTTAACTTCTTCCTTGCTCCAATCAACCAGAGAAATGAAATCCTTGTTGAAATAACTATCTGTGCGCATGTTTTCGCTCCTTCTTGGTCTTCTGCTATCCACCGAGTCATTCCAGGCCAACAAGTAAAATCTTCAAGTCATTCACATTTGTGCCGGTTGATCCCGTGAGTATACCGTCGCCAGTTTGATGAATTAGATCGAATGTATCGTGGTCGTGCAGCGCGTGTTGAGGGGAAAAGCCCTTGTTTACAGCCCTGGACATTGAGCCACCATCCACAAGTGCTCCCGCTATCCGAGTTGAGCCATCTGTCCCGTCAGTATCGATTGATAGGATAACAACATTTCTTAGGTCAGATATCTTGATACTTGCTGAGACTGCAAATTCCTGGTTTGGTCCCCCTTCTCCGCTTATGCTGTCTCGAATGGATACTACATTCTCCCCTCCTGCAATAATGGCGCATGGCGCTGCAAGGGGCCTGCCAAAGTGGGTGATTTCTTTTGCGATCGCAGCAAAAAAAGCTCCCGCCTCTTTTGCTTCCCCTTCCAACATTGAGGTAAGAATGATTGTATTGAAACCTAGTTCAACAGCGCGATTATAGGCTCCAATACAAGCAGCATCTCCCGGTACAATGATAAAGGTGTGAAGTGGAAGCCCATCAAAGGATTTAGGCGTTTCGTTTGATAGACCACCATTCCGTAGGTGTTCCACGGCAGGATGAGGAAGATCATCCCAAAGGCGATATTCATCGAGCACTTTTCTGGCATCGTCAAAATATGAAGTATCGGGAACGGTTGGACCTGTAATATAGTCCAGTGCATCTCCTACTACATCAGAAACCGTGAGGTTAATGAGTGTTGCGGGTAGGATCGCCTTGGCCAGCCAACCACCTTTGATCGTTGACAAATGCTTCCGTACAGAGTTGATCTGGAAAATGTCCGCTCCGCAAAGCAGCAGGTTTTGATTTACTGCTTTGAGATCATCTAATGACACACCTGGGACGGGTAGGGCAAGAAGTGCTGAGCTTCCACCAGATATCCCTGAGATTACTAGATCCCTCTCGGTGCAGCTATTCGCTAGATCCAGTAATGCCGATGCTCCCAACAGACTGTTTTCATCAGAAATTGGATGTGAGGCATATATCACACGTAAATGGTCGAGCAGTACCTCATCGCCATATTTAAGGATAAAACAACCATCAGTTATCCGATCGCCGAGTATTTGATCGAGTGCCTGGGCGATCCCCCCTGATGCTTTGCCGGCACCCATAACAAATATTCTCTCGTAATCCTTCAAATTGAAAGTTAAATCGCCAATTGAAAGCACATCTCCTTTCAGTTTGAGCCAGCGATTAACTGCACCGTAAGGATCTGCAGCTTGAAGTGCGTGATCGCTTATGTCGAGAGCTGCTGTCCGTAACCCTCTATTGCCGTGGGTCGTTAGGATTGACTGGTTCTTAATATAGCTATATTCCATCGATCTTTAGCAGTTATTTCTAGATTGGTTTCCTGAAATTTGGACCAGGATAATATGCCTGTGGCCCCAGCTCTTCGGCGATGCGCAACAGCTGGTTATATTTTCCGGTTCGCTCACTGCGGGTAGTTCCGGTCTTTATTTGACCGGCATTAAGGGCAACGGCCAAATCCGCAATTGATGTATCTTCTGTCTCGCCAGAACGCTCTGAAACTTGGACCCCATATCCAGACCGATAGGCATACTCGGCCGCGTCTAATGCTTCTGTCAGCGTTCCAACCTGATTGAATTTCCACAAAACCGCATTCGCGGCTCCGGTTTCAACGCCTTTCTTGATGTACTTAATGTTGGTGGTGAATAAATCGTCCCCCACAATCTGGACTCCGGGTAGTTTTTGAGTCAAAATGGCGAAACCCTCAAAATCGTCTTCCATGAGCGGGTCTTCTATAGACGCCACAGGGAAGCGGTCACACAATCTCACATACATATCGATGACGTCATCACGCGACATCTCTTCACCATCCATGACATAAAAACCTTTTTCCCAGTCATACCAATGGCTTGCTGCAGCATCCATTCCGTATACTATTTTATCTGCGTATCCAGACGCTTTAACTGCTTTCGACAAAATATCCATAGGCTCTTGGATGCCGGTCATAGGTGGCGCGAAGCCGCCTTCGTCGCCGACATTCACGGCAATTTTCCCGTACCGGTCAACGATCAGATCACGCAAAATCATGTTGATCTCGTAGCAAATTTGCAGCCCTTCTAAAAGCTTCTTTGCACCGGTTGGTATAACGATGAACTCTTGGATTTCAAGATCGTTTGAGGTGAGCTTTCCGCCGTTGATAAGGTTGACGAACGGTACAGGGATCACATGAGCATTTGTATTAATATGCTTATAGAAAGAAAGTCCCAACGCTTTTGCCGTCGCCCTGGCAACCCCCAGAGAGACACCAACGATCGCGTTGGCGCCCAACCTCGATTTATTCGGGGTAGCATCGAGTTCACAGATTAGTGCATCAATGGCACGCTGATCGCATGGATCCTTACCGATAATTTCCGGACCGATGATCTCCATAATGTTTTTAACGGCTTTTTGTACGCCTTGCCCTCCCCAACGTTTCCCCCCATCTCTTTTCTCGACCGCTTCGCGTTTACCTGTTGACCTTCCTGAGGGAACGTCAGCTCTTCCCGCAAGCTCTCCATTGATCCAAATATCTACCTCAACTGTTGGAAAACCTCTGCAATCGATGACCTCGCGCGCATGAAAATTGGTGATCTTAAGTCCCTTTTTCAACAATATACTCTCCTGGTTACTGTTGCACCTGATCCTTGCTCGGCATTAATTCTGTGGATACATTGCCTGGATATCAAAAATATGCGATCTATGAGATATGATTTTTGTCGCGCAAGACAAGTTTGGGACACAGATGCCTTGCACGACATCAGAAAAGTAGGGATGCAGGAGAGATGAAGAGTTCCCCATTCCCATGCCCATTCTAATGAATAATCACCAAATTGTCAACAATCATACAATCTTTATGTAGACAAAATAAGTGGTTTTAAGTTATGATTTGGTATGATGTTCCAAGTATTCCACCCATTCAAGTTTGTGATAAGCATTGCATCGATTTGTTTCATGTGGAGTGTAAATTTGTCCACACCGGAGTTAAAACCTGTGGGGGTGGAAATACCTTGCTCCAATGGCAGAACAATTGCTCGCAAACCAATACAGGCATAAATAGGTAAAGTACATTTAGATGGGCATTAAAAATATTGAAGGACTTCAACGTCAAAACCTGGCAGGAGATATCGCCACGCGGTTGAGAGATACAATTACCCGCGGAGAGCTCCCACCCGGAACTCACCTGGTTGAGCAAGAGTTATCGCAACAGCTGGGAGTAAGCAGAGGTCCTCTTCGAGAGGCTTTGCGGATTCTAGAGACTGAAGGTCTGGTAACAAGCTACCCTGGGCGCGGTGCTTATGTCGCGGTACTTTCCGAAAAGGATATCTGGGAGATCTATTCCATACGTACTATCCTGGAAGAAGAGGCAATACGCTTAGCCACAAGGCGGTGCAATCCTGAAAATCTATCCGTCCTCAAGGAGATATTGGATGCGATGTTTGAGGCAGCCCAAGCGGGCGATCAAGGACTGGTCTTGGATTTGGATCTTAGTTTCCACAAGCAAATCTGGAAGATGGCAGAGCACTCTCGTCTTGAAGACTTTTTAAATGAAGTGGCTGTCCAAGTGAGGATGTATATCGCAGTTCAAACATCGCTCTATGAGGACCTTGCGGCAGGTGTGTCCGATCACAAAATAATCTTGGAGCATCTCAAAACTGGGGACGAGGGTGCAGCCGCCAAGATGATGAGATTACATCTTCAAGAAGCCGAAGCATTTCTGCAAACCTATTTAAAGAAAAATCAAGCTGGGAAGATTGGTTCAAGCGAAGTTCAGAGGACAAAATAATTCTTAGTCACCCACTTCGAAAAGACCATAAAACTTGAACAGACCATTTAATAATCGCTAACCAAGTGTAAATTTCCCGAAGCGATCAAATCAAAAGGGGAAGGTGAATCTCTATCGTTTGGGGAATATATGCTCAAGTAGGACAACATCGTTCATGAACGGTAAAAAAGTCCTTGGTCTGAACTAGAGAGAGTTCAGCTGTGGCCGGCGAGTATTCGTCTTTGCGAGGTAGAGAAACTGTCTTATCGATTGTTGTTTATATCTGGAAGAACCTTTAATCTCATCTATTTATGATATTTCTCGATCGTCTGGGTAATGCTCGCTAGAGGATCTTCGAAGCTAGAATAAAATCAATACCAACACAAAAAAACACGAGCTTCCTTTCGATTTACTGTCACCAACCTCGTGGGCAGCACGAATTCTGGTATGGATTCTAGAATTGGTATCTTGAATAACAGGCAAATTATTACGCGGGGCCACTCAGTTTGAAATTGTTAATCCCTCGCAAAAAGGACTGACATTTGTTGCCTCGACTTGCAGGCAGAATGCATCTCCTCGATTCTCCTGAGGTGTGATAATCACTCTAATTTAGCTATCAAGCAGCACACCAATGTGTCAATCAGGTAGTGAGTGACTTGTAGATCCATCACCTAATAACACAACACTCACCTGATCAAAATCGCAGCCAAAATAATGATAAGGATGAGGATCGCGCCGGCAATCCAAAGCACTCTCCGGGATGAGAACACCTCCCCGGCCATATCCTTGGCGACCGAAGCGGCAAACTCACTTTCTGAAGGAGGTTTATATTCAACCTGCTCACCTGTGGTCTGGGAAGTCTGGCGGGCCAGTAATGCCTGGTTGAGCGAATCTAATCCCTGCTTCAGTAAGCTCTTACTGACCGAATCCATCATCCGTTGTCCCACACTCGCCAATCTTCCACCAATTTGCATATCTCCGTGATATTGCATGAGGGTTTTGTCCGCTTCTTGGGAAATGAGCTGTACCGAACCAGTTCCCTTAATGAATCCAGGTTTGCCTTTCCCTTCCACAGTCATCGTCAGGCTCTCGGGTGGAACTTCATCTGAAATGACCACCCGCCCTGAAAAGAGGCCGGCTACAGGACCAATGCGAACATGCATCTCTCCCTGGAACTCATTCTCGCTGACCAGTTCCAGGCTTTGGGTGCCAGGTAGTGCTGTTGCCAGTACTTCCGGATCGCGTACAACATCCCAAACCTGCTCCCTGGTTCCTTCAAAGATGTATTCCCCTTCGATTTTCACTTCTCACTCTCCTTCTCCTGCAGTAATTCAAATAAACGGTTTGGACTGAGAGGCATCTCGAGAATCTCAAGATCATGATCGGGAAAGGCGTTTTCGATCGCCTGGGCGAAGAGTGCCGGGACAGGGATGGTCCCAGCTTCGCCCACACCCTTGGTTCCCAGTGGATTGAGAGGGGAGCGAGTCTCGAAATGTCCAATTTCGATCCGAGGGACTTCGCTGGCAGTGGGGATCAAATAATCGGCAAGTGACGCATTGAGCAGCTGCGCGTTTTCATCGTATATGAGCTGTTCATAGAAAGCATTGCCGATACCCATTGCCACACCGCCGTGGACTTGACCTTCCAGGATCAGGGGGTTGATCACCGTACCGCAATCTTCAACGACGACATAACGCTTTATCTCCACCATCATGGTCTCGGGGTCGACTTCGATGATCATGGCGTGGACGCCAAAGGCGGTTGCCCCATATTTGGGTCCGAAGTATGCGGTGGCTTCTAAACCTGGTTCTGTGCCGGGTTCTACTGCCCCGCGTAGAGGATTCGCTTCCGCTGCCAGATCACCCAGACTGATTGATAGACGGGGGATATCAGCAACACGCACATAACCATCCTCGAGTTCGAGTTCCTCTTCAGGTGCTTCAAGTAGTTTGCTGGCCAGCTTGAGCACCTTCTCCCGCACGATGGAGGCAGAGGCGTGAATAGCGTTGGCAGCCACGACAGCTCCCCGGCTGGCGAATGTGCCTGTCCCCCAATTGAATTGAGAGGTATCTCCAGTGACCAGGTTAACATCTTTTATATCAACTCCCAGCTGCTCAGCGACGACTTGAGCAAAGGCGGTAAAGTGGCCTTGACCCTGGGTGCCGACACCCGTCGCCACGTTGATTTTTCCACTGGGCTCAATGGTGATCCTGGCTCCTTCATAAGGGCCGACTCCGGTCGTTTCAATAAAGGGGATGATGCCGATGCCGACATGTTTGCCTTCCGCTCGTAATCGGGGTTGTTCTTCTTTGACAAACTGGTCAAAGCCGATCATCCCAGCTGCCTCTTCTATGACAGGCTGATAATTCCCGCTGTCGAAGATAAGCGGTGAAAAAGCCTGGTCGATGATTTGTCGTTCGTACGGAAAATCGTCAGGGGCGATGAAATTGAGCTTTCGGATTTCCACCGGGTCCATGTCAAGCTCTTTGGCAGCCAGGTCCAGCAAACGCTCTACGATAAAGATACCCTGGGGACGTCCCGCGCCGCGGACCGGGGTGGTGAGGATCTTATTAGTGAAGACTACTGTCAGCTCACCGAAATAATTAGGGACTGCATATCCTCCCATGGCATGGGATTCCGTATTGAGAGGGATTGTCAAACCATAAGGATCATAGGCACCTGAATCATGTAAGAATGTGTGACTGACACCAAGAATTTTTCCTTCACGGGTGAGGAGCATCTCTGCCTCATGCACCTGTCGTCGTTCTTGAGTGGTGGCATAAAAGTTCTCATGGCGGTCTTCAATCCATTTGATCGCTCGTCCGAGTTGTATTGATACCCAGGGGATAAGCATCTCCTCAGGATAATGCATCATCATCTTGGGTCCGAAACCACCACCGATAAATGGCGCGATGACCCTGACCTGGCTCTCGGAAAGGCCAAGCCGAGCGGCGAGACCATTACGGATGGGGATCGGGGCCTGAGTTGTGTCCCACACCGTCAGGTACTGGCTTTTTGAGTCCCAATCGGCAACGATACCCCGGTTTTCCATTGCCCCTGCAGCACCACGGTCGATTTCGATCTTGCGGCTGATAACCACATCGGCTGTGGCTTTTGCCGCCTGGTAGTCGCCCTTGCTCTGAATCATGTGAGCAGCCAGGTTTGAACTCAGGTCATCGTGTACCAACGGCGCACCTGGGTCGAGGGCTGTCTCTATATTGTGAACTACCTCCAGGGGATCCAAATCAACAACAATGTCCTCCACTGCATCTTCGGCGATATAACGGCTCTCGGCAATTACTACGGCAATGGTTTCACCAACATGACGGACTTTTCCTTTTGCCAGGGGAACCTGGGTGCGAGAGTGGAAAGTGACTCCTTTTACAGTGGAGGGAGGCGACACTAATGGAGGACCAGGTTGCCAATCCTCACCCATGTCTTCTGCAGTGAAGACTGCCACCACTCCCGGGTGAGCCCGAGCCTTGGACACATCGACACTCCTTAGATAAGCATGAGCGTAATCACTGCGCAGGAAGGCAGCATGCAGCATGTTAGGGAGGTCTACATCGTCCACAAATAAAGCTTGACCGGTCAATAAACGGGCATCTTCGACTCGTTTCATTCGTACACCGATAGATTTTTTCATAAAAGACCGTTCCTGTTGTTTACTAATACATTTTCGGTTGAGCAGTAAGCTCTGAGAAAGTTCAAGTTCTCATGCTCTCCGCAGCTAATTTGACAGCCTCAACAATATTTTGGTAACCAGTGCAGCGGCAGATATTACCAGTGATGGCCTGGCGAATCGCGGCCTCATCTGGATCAGGATTGTTCTCCAGGAAAGGAACCAGGGTCATCAAGATGCCAGGTGTACAGAAACCGCACTGCACACCATGTGCATCCCAGAAAGCTTTTTGGATCACATGCAGGTTATCGGGACTGCCAAGGCTTTCGACTGTTTCGATATGGTGCCCATCTGCTTGGACGGCAAACATCAAGCAGGAGCGGACGGGATGACCATCAAACAGGACTGTGCAGGCACCGCAGACACCGTGTTCACAGCCGACATGGGTTCCGGTTAAACCGAGCTCATGGCGTAAGAAATCGCTCAGCAGTATGCGGGGCTCAATAGTGCGTTGGTACTCTGTGTCATTAACGGTAATCGAAAATTGATAAAGATCACTCATAATCGTCTCCTGATTGAGATATCAGACAAATCTATGGTAACAACCTGGGATATATCTCATCTGATTTACAACTTCGCCCGCTTGAAGGCGAGTTCAAGAGCCTGGCGGGTCAATACTTTAACAAGATGTCGGCGGTATGCCGCGCTAGCGTGAATATCACTGCTGGGATCGATATCGTCAGCTGCAGCGGTCTCAGCAGCAGCACGCATCAATTCAGGCGTTGGAACCTGACCCCTTAATACCTCGGCCGCGTGATGAGCTGTAACAGGTCCGTCGCCAACGCTGAGGAATACTATACGAGTATCCTGACAGCGTTCTTGATCATCCAAGGACAGCACTGCTGCGACGCCAACCAAGGCAAAATCATGAGGGCGGCGGGCAACTTCCATCAAAGCCCAGCCTGTGCGCGCAGGCATGGCGGGAAAGGTGGCTTCCACCAGCAATTCCTGCGGCTCGAGAAGGGTGGTGAACATGCCTAGGAAGAACTCAGATGCAGCTGCCTCGCGTTCCCCGGATTGGCTGCGCAGGCGGAAGCGCCCACCCAGAGCCACACTAACAGCCACCAATTCGGCGGATGGATCAGCATGAGCTATGCTGCCGCCGAAGGTACCCCGGCTGCGAATCTGGGAAGTGGCGATCATGGGCATCGCCTCGAAAATCAAGGGGGCTCTTTCTGCGATCAGCGGGTCATGCTCCACTTGATAGTGACGGGTCATCGCTCCCAGTCGTAAACCCCCACTCTCATCCGGCTGGATGTAGGAGAGCTCGGAGATGTTGTTCAAATCAACGAGAACCGCCGGCTGCGCCAGACGAAAGTTCATTATCGGTATCAGGCTCTGACCGCCAGCAAGGGGCTTTGCATCGTAGCCATGTTCAGCCAGGAGGGACAAGGCTTCATCG
>SDBU01005606.1_pt1 | contig 14964 bp, 10 predicted proteins | sample 2277071 | NCBI WGS metagenome assembly SDBU01 (sample SAMN10397929, study PRJNA504765) | marine sediment metagenome | isolation source: marine sediment core GS08_GC12, 126 cmbsf | place: Arctic Ocean: Gakkel Ridge, Loki's castle | collected 2008
TGAAAAGGAGATCATGGACTCTATCGAGTTCAAGGAGATGCAGCAGGTAATAATCACGGGCGGCCGAAGCCAGGGCGCACAGGGAGTCTTAATTAAAGTAGGCCCTGAGCCAGGCTGGAAAAGGACCGCGACAATCAGGACTGTTGAGGGTGACGATATCCGTACTCTTTCAAACTACCTGTTCGTCGTGGGCATAAATGAGCCCGTTATCAAACTCAACGCAGGTGAAGAATAATGTCCGATAACATAATGAAGCAGATAAAGATCGGGAAGGTCGTCGTCAATATCAGCGTAGGCCAGAGCGGCCAGCCGCTGGCAAATGCGATGCAGATCCTGGCCGATATCACAGGACAGGCTCCTTCACAGCGTTCAGCAAAGATGACCATCAGGCAGTGGGGAATCCGTAAAGGAGAGCCCATGGCCTGTGCAGTCACACTGCGAGGCGAGAAGGCTGACGCTTTCCTCTCTGAGAAGGAGTCAGTCCTTCTCAGGTTCCTCGAATCCAGAAGAGGCGCCGTGGTCAGCCGAGAGGACATCGCTCGCTACGTGTGGCCCGAACTCCCTGGGGGCAGCCAGGGGAATCAGGCGATAGACGAATCGGTAGAGCGCCTTAGAGCCAGCATTGAAGACGACCCTCTCAAACCAGCGCGTCTGATAACGGTAGGGCAATTCGGATACTTGCTGCTATGAGAGCCGAGTGCGCTTGTCTTGCCTGAGCCGTGGGCAGCAAGTCATGCGGGAATGGTGAAGGGCGAAACGTGTGGTGCTTTGCGTGTCACGCTCTGCATCTTGGCTTAGGGTCTCCAGGTACAGCGGACCGGGACTTACAAGGCCTACCCTCAAGCCGGGCAGCGTCGACCTAGGCCAGGCGAACCACACAGTACTGGGAGCAAACGCGCAATGGTCTCCATACCACCGGGGAGCAGTCTAGGACGCTACATGGTCGTGGCGCAACTCGGGCGTGGCGGCATGGCCACCGTGTTCAGGTGTCTCGACCCCAACCTTGACAGGTACGTTGCCGTCAAGGTGCTGCCGTCCTACTACACAGAGGACCCCACCTTCGTCCCGAGGTTCAGGCAAGAGGCCCAGACGATCGCCCGCCTGAATCACCCGAACATCCTCCAGATATACGACTTCGGTGAAGACAAGGGATTCACGTACATCGTGAGCGAGCTGGTCCTCGGGGGGAACCTCCAAGACAGGCTGGCAAGAGAGCCCCTTCCGATCGATGAGGTCCTGGACTACATGAGACCCTTGGCCGAAGCGCTAGACTACGCGCATTCCCAGGGGATCATCCATAGGGACCTCAAACCCGCCAATGTCCTGCTTGACAACGACGGCCGGCCGATACTCGCCGACTTCGGCCTCGCGCGAATGCTGGAGTCAGCGACTCGCTTCACTCAGGCGCAACAAGCGCTCGGGACCCCCGAGTACATGGCGCCGGAACAGGCGATGGGCGCCGACGCCGACCATCGGTCCGACCTCTACGCGTTCGGGATCATGATGTACCAGATGCTGCTGGGGCAGACGCCGTTCCGCGCCGACACTCCTGCAGCTACCCTCATGGCACACGTTCACCGGCCGCTGCCCCTGCCAACCGCCATCAATCCCGACCTCGACCCCAAGCTGGAGGCCACCCTGCTCAAGGCCCTTGCCAAGGATCCCGACGACAGGTTCCAGTCCGCGAAAGAGATGATTCAGTCACTTGAGATCGCGGCCGGCCGGGCGGCACAGGTTGTCTCCGACCTTGACATGGGTGCGACCGCAGTCCTGGACACATCCCAACTGCCAGGGGCGGACCTGGCGGACATGGACGAGGCTACACTCGTTATTCCGACAGAGACCGAGGCTCCACAGCCCGCCCGGACCGAGGCGATGCCCACTGCGACAGAGGCGGCGGCCAGACCTGCGCCAGCGCCGCCAAAGCCAACCGAGGCCGCGCTCCTGCCGCCAGCGGTGAAGGCAGAGCCGAAGCCCTCGAGGTTCCGCCGGTGGCTGGTTGCCGGGAGTGGGGCGGCTGCCGTCATAGCAGTGATTGCCGTCTTCGTATTCGTCGTCGGTCAAGGTGGAGGCGAGGAACCGGAGACCCAGCCGGCGGAAACCTCCCTGGCCGCCGCTGCGCCGCCGGAGGAAGCGGAACCAACAGCGGCGCCCGAGCCAACCACGACCGTCGCGGAGCAAGTGGCGGCCCTTGAGAAGCTGACGAGTCGCACTCAGGCGAATGTGGCCAAGCTCAGGGGAGTCGGCGCGGACCTGGAGGTCAACACCGAATTCACGACCAGGGAAAACCTGGCATCCATTACGAGGGGCTTCTTCAAGAGGGAATCCCTTCGCCAGCAGGTTTTCGAGGCCGAGGAACTCTACAAGGCCCTCGGCCTCATGGCGGAAGAGCAGGAGCTGGAAGACATTCTGGTGGGGATTCAGACCCAGCAGGTGTCCGCCCTCTTCGACGACCAGGCCGAGAAGGTGTACGTAATCAGCGACGCGGCGAAGATCGGGGCGAAGGAAGAGATCGCGATTGCGGCCGCATACATGGGGGGCATCCAGCAGAAGCTGTTCGGCATATCCGGGCTTCGACAGCGTGCCGGCGAGGCCAGCGCCGATCAGTTGAGGGCAGTAGACGCGCTGATTAAGGGGGACGTGAGGCAAGTGGCACTGGACGGGTACATCAATACCTACTTCTCGCAGCAGCAGTATGAGGAATTCAAGGAACCTCTCCCGGAAAACAAGCTGCTTGCGGCGCCCGATGTCGTCAGAAAGGCAAACGCGTTCCCACTGCAGGAAGGCGCCACTTTCGTAAGCTGGCTATACGATGACGGCGGTTGGGAAGGCGTAAACGAGGCTTACCAGAGCCCTCCGATTACCACCGAGCAGGTCATGCATCCCGAGAAGTACCTTGAGGGAGAAGAGCCTCAAAGGACCGTGGCGCCCAATATCGCCGCCGAGATGGGCAAGGGATGGACGGAGGTCAGCAACGACACGATGGGTGAGTTCCTCCTGCGGACTTACCTCGAGCAGCATCTTAACACGACCCGCGCCGCCGAAGCCGCCGAAGGCTGGGGCGGGGACAGCTACTCCCTGCTGGTGGGCCCCCAGAACCAGCGGGTCTTCCTCTCTTTCATAGCATGGGACACCGGCCCGGACGCCGCCGACTTCGTCAACGCCTACGAGGTGTTCGTCGGAATAAAGAACCAGGGCGTCGAGGACTTCACGTCCGCAAGGACAGATACGGGGCGCAAGTGGGTGACTGCGGACGAGACGATCATCCTGGACCAGTTCCACTTCGCCGTGCTGCTAATCATCGCGGATGACGAGCAGACGGCCCTTCGCGCGGGTGAGCTTCTGTTACAGGCGCTGACGCCCCCGACTCCGTAGCGCGTTAGCGTCGATGCCCCCCGTTCCTACAGCCGTCCTTGCTTCGTGTCCATGTTCCGAGGCTTGGGGGTGGGGTGTTAGGACGCCGACTGCGCCTTCAGGCCTAGGAGGACTGCCTTCCGGGGCGGCCCACGAAGGCGGTCAGCACCGCACTCACGATGCTCACCAGGAGCGCCCCCCAAAACGCCGGCCAGAAGCCGTCGATTCGCACATTCAAGTCGAACTGCCCAGCGATCCAGACCGTGAGCGCCAGCATGGCGGCGTTAATCACGAGAGCGAACAGGCCCAGGGTCAGGCATGTGAGAGGGCAGCCCAAGACGTGTGCCACAGGCTTGATCAGGGCGTTCACCACCCCAAGGATGGCGGCTGCCGCCAGCAGGGACTGCCATCCCTCGATCTCGAAGCCGGGCGCCACCGCCGCCGCTGCCCAGAGCGCGGCAGCGGTGATTGCCAAGCGCACGACGAGAGAGAAGAGCCACGAAGACTCCCCGTCTTCTTCATTTGTGCGTCGGCGAAGGACCATCCCGCTCGTCCGTCATTCCCACACTCCCAATCTTGCCGCTCATGGCCAGCGGCGAAACCGACGGCTGCATCCTAACCCAGCAGACATGCCTACGCAACAACGCTCACGCTCAACGGCGAGCGAGAGCCCCCCACCTAGTTCCCCCAGAATTCGCACTCAGCGACTTGACATTGACCGCACCATCCACCATAGTACGGTGTCGCGTTCGGATGATGGGTGCATGTAGATTCAGGAATGCAAGGAGTTGCTATGATGGCAAATGCAGTCTCGGTCCCAGGAATGGTCGGCATAAAGGCGACAAAGATTACGATTCCGCCCGCGTGGGCGCTATTAGAGCGCAAGCTGATAGGTCTGATAGATGAGGCCGCGGTTCTCTGCTCGGCCAAATACTCCAGCGCAGGGGGGCTCTCGTACGCCGTTCACGACGTGGACGACGTCTACGAGAGCCGCTCCATGAGAGGCATTTTCTATGCCGTGGGCGGCGACGATAGAATCCTCGACATAGCTATCAGAGAATGGAACGCCACCACCCGCTACTACGACGACGGGGTCAAGCCGCCCAGCGATGTCCCTGCCCACCCCTTTTACATGGCCCAGCTTCACAACGAATACTGGAACCTCTCCGTCCCCTTCAACGCCGACTGGTTTCACATGGGAGAAGGAAACCAGTCCTTCTACGACTTTGGGGTGGCCTGTCCCACCGATGCGGAGATGCGCCTGCGCGCAAGACGCTTCGCCAACATGTACACGGGTGAGGACCCCGAGGCCCCCAACTACGATCCCGAGTACAAGATCATCCGGTGTCCCTTTCATGGCGGCGCAGGCCCTTTCCTCAAATGCCGTCAGCACACCGGACTCATCCACACCAACGGACAGGTCTCCGGTCATCTCGAACTCGTGCGTAACTGGCTAGACCGGGGGTCGATGGGTGACTTCGGTCATCGGAGCCCAATGGTTGAAAATCCAAGCAAGACCCCGCTGATAACCATGCTCTATCCTGTGGTCAAGGAACTGGAGCCGAACTGGTACGAGGACCCCAAGCGCAGAGAAGATATCCTGGACCTGTTTGACGAGGTCGTCTTGAACGGCGACGAGCCAAGCAACCTGTGCGCAACCGCCCTTGTCACCAACGCCTACCTGTATACGGGCGAAGAGAAGTACAAGAAGTGGGTCCTGGACTACGTGGACGTCTGGATGGACCGGATTCGAGAGAATAACGGCATCATCCCGGATAACGTCGGTCCCACCGGTAAGGTCGGCGAGAACCGGCAGGGGCAGTGGTGGGGCGGTATACATGGCTGGAACAACCCCAACGCCAACGACCGCATGTTTCTTGGGCTGATCATCGCTTCCGAATGCGCCCTGTTGCTCAGTGGCGATTTCAAGTACCTCGATCTCCTTCGCTCGCAGGTCAAAGTCCTGATGGACAACTCGATCACACGAGAGGACGGTCAGCTTCTCGTCCCATCGAGGCACGGGCCGAACGGGTGGGCTGACTATCAGCCGATGAAGGTGCGTGGCGGCGTACCTCACCTCGTCCATCTGTGGCACGCCTCGATGAACCAGGCCGACCGCGAGTCGATCGCCTCCGTGCGGGCTGGCGAGATGGAGTTGGACTGGAATGAGGTCGAGAGCATAGGAGACCGGGGTGGGGCAGGTACAGAGTACGCTCGATTCCAGTACTACGACGGCATGAATCCCGGCTGGCCCGAGCAGATAATGAGGGCCGATTATGATCAGGCCCTCCACACGTATGAGGCGATGCTCAACGATTCCCGAGATGTGAGCAAGATCGTCGAAGACAGCCTGTGGCCACCCAATCCGGTGATCGTCAAGGGACTGGTGCAGGTGACGATGGGAACGCCGCAGACTCTCTACAACGGCGGCCTGCTACGCGCAACGGTGCGGTACTTCGATCAGGACCGCGCTCGCCCCGGCCTGCCGAAGGACGTGGCCGCCCTCGTGGACGAGCTCGGCCCCGAGCGGACGGGCGTGCAACTCGTGAACACCAGCGCTGGCGAGACGCGGAACTTGATCGTGCAGGCTGGGGCCTTCGGCGAGCACCAGTTCACTGAAGTGAGATTCGACGAGGAGAGCCTGGACTGCGCGGAGTCGAATCCCAGCCGTCGGGCAAGGGCTGAGCGCACCATCACCGAGAAGGCCATGCCCATCGACTCGAAGTACCTGGCGGTGCAGCTCCCGCCCTCGACGTCGATCAGGCTGGACCTTGGGATGCGCCGATTCGTCAACGATCCGAGCTACGCCTTCCCGTGGCACGGGGACAAGATTCCAGTGCCGTTTCAGTAGAATCGCAGGTTGCAGACCTGTAGGGGCGGTTCGCGAACCGCCCCATGCGAATGAAACGATGGGCGTGCAGGCACCCCTTTAACCAGACATACCTGGAGGTCAAACGATGACAGCAGCGAATTCCGTCTCCGTTCCCGGTCTTGTCAGTATCAGAGCTACACAGATTTCGGCTCCGCCAGGGTGGGCCCTGCTGGAGCGACGACTGATGGAGGTGATGGAAGAGGCAACTGGCCCGATGGTGGACAAGCACGCCGAAAAGGGCGGGATCCTGATGTACGCCGACGATGTGGACGACCTCTACGAGAGGATGTACAACTGGGGGCTCTTCTACGCTATGGGTGCGCACGAGCGCGTGCTGGACTTGGCGTTACACAACTGGAACGCAACAACCCGCTTCTGGGACGACAGCATTGTGAGCCGCGTCCACCCCAGGTTCACGCCCCAGATAAATAAGGAGTACTACAGCTTGCGCCATCCCGGTGATGCCGAATGGCACCACAAGGGTGAAGGCAACATGGCCTTCTACGACTTCGGCGTCGCCGATCCGACAATCTCCGAGAACGTCCGCAGAGCAAAGAGATTCGCCTCCTACTACATCGGCGAGGACCCGGAAGCCCCCAACTGGGACCCAAAGTACAAGATCCTGCGGTCCCCCGCGCAGACCGGCCAGGGCCCGTGGCATAAGGCCACGACCGAACAGGCGCATGGGTATCTCCTGGGCGGAACGGGTCTGGACTCGATCTCGTGGTACAGCGTTCGGGCATCCCTGTATCCGGTTGTCAAGGACCTGGAGCCGGACTGGTGGAAGGACGACAAGCGTAGAGAAGAGATTGTGGGCCTGTTCGAAAAGGTCATCCTGAACAGCGACTCAGCCAACAACCTTGGCGCCACAGCCCTTGTGACCAATGCCTACTTGTACACTGGAGACGAGAAGTACAGGCGGTGGGTCCTGGAATACGTGGACGCCTGGATGGACCGCATGAAGCAAAACAACGGCATCATGCCGGACAATGTCGGGCCGACGGGCAAGATCGGCGAGAATCGGGAGGGCAACTGGTGGGGCGGGCTGTACGGCTGGAACTGCTATTCAGGCTACAACATCATGTTCCACTCGCTGACCATTGGCGCGGAGTGTGCCCTGTTGCTCAGCGGCGACTACGGCTATCTTGATCTGCTTCGCTCGCAGGTCAAGCTCCTGCTGGACAACGCAAAAACACGCGAAGACGGCCAGCTTATCTCGCCGGCCAGATACGGACCCGACGGCTGGCAGTACCTACAATGGAATCCCACAACGGGCAGGGAGGAGCCGTTCAGGATGCAGGAGCTGGCGCACCTGCACCACGCCTCCATGTCAACGGAGGACTACGAGCTTATCGACCGGGTGAGGGAGGGAGAGCGAGACCGCGACTGGAATCACGTCCCCGCCGGTGGAGAGAAGAACAGCGGGGAGACGGAGCTTGCGCGATTCCAGTACTACGATGGCAAGAACCCCGACTGGCCGATGAAGATCCTGGCAGCCGAGTACGAGTTGGCCCTCAAGACGTTCGAGAAGATACGCCACGAAACAGATGATTTCGTGACGCTCATCGAGGAAAACGCACACCCCGACAACCCGGTGTTCACGAAGGGACTTACGCAGGTCACTATGGGAGCGCCGCAGTCGGTCTACAACGGCGGATTGCTGCGCGCAACGGTGCGGTACTTCGATCAGGACCGTGCCCGACCCGGCCTGCCCCCGGACGTGTCCGCCCTGGTCGACCACCTGGACGCGGAGCGCACGGGCGTACAGCTCGTGAACACGAGCGCTGGCGAGACGCGGGACCTGATCGTGCAGGCCGGGGCCTTCGGCGAGCACCAGTTCACCGAAGTGAGGTTCAATGAAGAGACTCTGGACTACACGGGGCCTAATCCCGGGCGTCGACTCAGAGCGGAGCGCACAACCGCCGAGAACGTAGTGCCCCTCGACTCGAAGTACCTGGCAGTGCAACTCCTGCCCTCGACGTCGATCCGGCTGGACCTCGGGATGCGCCGATTCGTGAACGATCCGAGCTACGCCTTCCCGTGGCACGGTGGCAAGATACCCGTGCCGTTCCAGTAGCCCATCGGAAAGCGGCACTGAGTAGGCGTGGTTGCCACAGATCCCCCCGTTCGTGGTTCGACATGCCGACCGCGAACGGGGGAGCCTCTGTTCTGGAGTAGCGAAGGGCGAGGCAAGCGGAGATTACCCGAGTACGACAACGCTACCCCATCAGCTTACGATAGTCACGCACGAGCTGAGTGGCGCCCTGTAGGATGAACGAGAGCTCGTCCGCAGTCTCGAAGAACTGGGCCCCGTTCTTAATCCACCTTCCCGCCGCCTCTGCCCCGGACGCTGTCGTGCCGAACGGGACGTTGTGCCTTTTGCACAACGCCAGGATCTCTTCCATCGGGCCTTTCACATCGGGATGGTCGTATTCGCCGGGATGCCCCATCTCGATGGAGAAATCGCCGGGGCCCACGTAGACCATGTCCACACCAGGGGTACTCGCTATTTCCTCGGCGTTTTCGTAGCCCTTGCGCGTTTCTATGTGAACCACGAGTGTTGTCTCGGCATCCTGGGCGTCCATCCAGATCTTCCAGTCGGCAGGCTGAATGTAGTCGCTGTTGCCCCAACCGGGCGCCACGGCCCTTGTGCCCGCGGGTGGGAACTTCAAGTAGCCGAGAAGGGTTTCGAGTTCCTCCCTCGTCTCAGTGCGCGGCAACTGGATGCCCACCACCCCACACTCAAGCAGCTTCGCCACCTCCTGCCGCTCAAGTTGAGGCGTCTTGGCTATCACCGGCAGGCCGTTGTCGCGTGCAGCTAGAACGGTGTCTGCCAGCGCGGGCGGATCGAAGTAGCTGTGCTCGTACTCGACGTACATGAAGTCAAAGCCGGCCTGCCGATAGAGCTTGGTCAGCGACGGTCGGGCATACTCAGCCAGCATACCGCCCACCAACACATCCCCGGCGCGCAAGCGCGCTTTCAAATGGCGGCCGGGCCCGCCCTCCGGATACGGGCACTTGAATGTCGGATTCGCCGAACCGGCTCCTGTTTCTACCATGAATCTCTCCTCCGTATGTTGATTCCTGCTGCCGCCAGAGCCATCCTAGGGAGACAACCCTCGCGGTGCTCCGCCACTTGCGCCTCTTGGCTGTCCTCAGGCGATAGCTGCTACATCTGCCCCTCGCGCGTCGCAGGCGGCTCCTTGTATGTGATACGCAACTCGACTTGCTGGAGTACCCGGTCGCTAGTCATGGCCTTGAAGTGATGGTCCATGGTTACTCCTACCTCGTTCACGCCCTGCTGCACCAGGTCCACAGGGATATCGAACTCGAACCAGTAGTGGGTGTTGAGCCGATCGGGCAAGCCACCCCGCTTGGCGGTATACGAGACCAGGCCGCCATAGTAGGTCCTAACCCGTCTCTGGTCCACTGGCAGTTCCTGGCCGTTGAACCGGAAAGAGAGCCGGTCCTCTGGGCAGGTCTGGACCACCCGGACCCCGAGCGTAACCCGCTCCAGCTCTCCGTCCTCACGCGCCGCGTCCACGTCGTCGCCAGCAAGTATGGGTACCGTGGCCGATACGCCCTCCTCCAGCGTGACGGGCAGGTGTCGCTCCGGCGAAAACGGGCCAGACTCCGGGTCTCTCTGCCCCGGGAAGAAGTGCTTCGGCTTGCGCGCGTAGATGTCGGGGTCTCCCAACTCCCGCATGACCAGGTATTCTCTTTCAGTGTGGGGCCACGGCAGCGCGGATAGGTACACGCCGTCCGCCCCTGAAGCGTGGAGATTCGACGCGGCGGCCCTGTACATCTCGATGGTTGGGGTGTGGTTGCGGTCGTCGTACGGCGACTGCCCCAGTGGCGCATAAACCCATGCCCCGGCCTCGTGCGCCACCTCAGCCAGCCACCCGATGGACGGCTCAGTGTCGAACACAGCCCCACCGTATTGCGGCGTCACCAGGTTCACAAGGCCGTCTTCCAGCCAGGCGCGCACGTCCATCCCCACCGCTAGGTTGGCTTCCTCACTCGGGTGGACCCGTGCCGCGAGCATGAGCTGCTTGCCTCGTTTACTCCCAATCCGGTCCAGCAGGTCGCGGACCTCGCGCACGAAATCTGTCAGGATCGGGGCGTTCTTGCGGGCCTCAGAAGGCTTGAAAAAGACACGCACGTAGTCGTCCATCTCCAGGCCGTCCGCCCCGTAGCGATCGCACACCTCTTCTATGACGGCCAGACGCTCCCGTCTTACCTCTGGCAGAGCGTAGTTGGCGCAGGTTGCTGCGCCCGGCTTGTTGGGATCCTCCTCGCCGATCATCACCTCCGGATGCTCCCACTTGAGCCGGCCCAAGAAGTACATGTTTTCGCCCTTGGGCGAGGCAGGGTCGTTCATCCGCAGGCTGCAAACGACCTGGACCCCCTTCTCGTGAGCGCGGTCGATGACCACCTTCAGAGGATCGTAGCCAGCCTCAAGGGCCCGCTCCAGATTGGCCGCCGCCCGCCACCACATCACCCCGTGGTCGTGCTTCTCGACTCTCTCGCCCCACTTGAGGCCCACCTTGGTGTCGTGGAGGAACGTCTGACCTGACGCCAGGCCGAAGGCGAGCGTATCGACCCCGGTACCCAGGATCTCGTCGACCGGTTGTCGCAGCCGGTGTATGCTCGGGGTCGGGTCGAACCGGTACATGAGGTAGTGGCGCGAGTCGTTGTAGTAGATCAGCTTTGGTTTTCGCAATTCTCCTCCTCCTGACTAGCAGAGTAGTCCACGAACGGACAGTAGCGTCGGTGGGCGGATCAAGGCGGAAGCCGCCTGGTCGCGAACTCGCCACCGCGAATAGGGAGCGTCCACTGACCCGAACCCGTCCACCCGAAGGGCTCCGCGCCGCACAAAGAGATGCTTCAATCGGCGCTGTGGCACAGACCGACGAATCACGCGCCCGTTCACGGCCTTGCTGATTGTACACCAAAACCGCGGCGCAGTCTTTGACCGACGACTCCGGCCATACTATACTGGCCCTATCTCGAATGGGAGGTAAGGCATGGACAAGCATAGGGTTGACTGGCATGGTTCCTTCGCGGTTATCGTGACCCCGTTCACCGAGGACGGGGACATAGACGAGGCGGCGTATCGCCGGGTCGTAGACCTGGTCATCGAGGCGGGATGCCACGGCGTGATCTCTGCCGGCAGCACAGGCCAGTTCTTCCTGATGACCAACGACGAGCGCAAGCGGGTGTTCGCCATCGCCGCGGACCAGGCGGGTGACCGGGTCCCGGTCCTGGGCGGCACATCCGCCACCCGAACCGAAGATGTCGTGGACCTGACCCGCGCCGCAGCAGACGTGGGCTGCGCCGGCGTGATGGTGTTGCCGCCCATCTACATCGGACTGCAAGAGCGGGAACTGATCGAGTTCTACCGCCGAGTGTCGGAGGAGGGAGGGCTGCCGATAATGCTGTACAACAGCCCTCTCGCGGTGCCGGCATTCCTGAGGCCGCCGCTCGTGCTAAGGCTCATGGAGTTCGAGAACGTCGTGGCCATCAAGGACAGCTCGCGAGACCTGCAGCAGGTGGCGGACCTGATCATCTACTGCGGCGACAAGATCAGGGTGTTCGTCGGAGAGGAAAACCAGTTGCTTGCTGGAGTGGCTATGGGCGCAGACGGCGCCGTGGCTATGGTCCCGCAGGTTGTGGGAAGCATGGCGGTGGAGCTCTACGAGACGGCTGCCGCCGGCGACATGGTACGAGCGAGGGAGCTCCACCAGAAGATCGTGCGCGTGTACGACCTGTTCGAGGTAGGCAGCGGGTACGTCGCGATCAAGGAGTCGATGAACTTGCTGGGCAAGCCCGGTGGCTACTCTCGCCCCCCAATGCTGCCTTTCACCGATGAGCAACGGGCGGAACTCCGCAAGATCCTCGAGGACGTCGGATTGCTCACAGCGCCTGGTGTGCTCTAGTACCTTGTCCACATAGTTGTGACGCAACGGTTTCAGCCCCCCACCCCAACCCCGACGAGTCGGGGGGTCTTATCCTCTCCCCCTTTTGGGGAGAGCTAGAGAGGGGGGTAGCACTGAAGCTCAATGTCATCAGAATCAAGTCGACAGACCACTAGCCATTCGCCAGTCGGCGCGACCCGCAGTCGCGGGACAACGCGCGGGTCTCGTGAAGCATCACACCTTCGCTCTGGTCTTCTCCCCTTGACGGCTGACTGGGGCAGGTGTTGCATCTGGGGACCCACCACAACCTGTCATTCCCAGGAGCCTAGGGACGAGGAACCTGGATCGCGTTGCCACGTCGAGGTTGCTTTGCTGGGGGCGAAGGAGACGCCCCAGCGGGGCGTCTCTACGGAAGATGCTCCGCTGGAACAACGTTACTTTCGTGGCAATGACAGGGTGGGCCAGGGCGCCGATGGAACAGACGCTGCTCTCAGGCCTACATACGTCGGTGAGCCCGTCGACGGAGAGGAAGCAGGCCGGTCTGGGTAGAGAGGCTATCCTGAGTGACTCATGCCAACAAGTCCCACCCTACGTTGAGGGATGGTTGCCCCTGCGGTTCCGAGCCGATTGCCGAGGCCCAACAGGCCCGGTCTCATGTTCCGAGTTGATCGAGGTGTAGATCTTGGATCCATTTAGGGCGACCGCGAATCCTTTCGGCGGTGTGATTCCGGCCCCGGCAGTACTGCCACAAGACCCGGTGGTGTTTCGTCGGCGGCTCCAGCACTCGTTACGCGCTTGGGAAGCCGAGGGTTACAAGGTTGTGTGGCTGGAGCTGCCCATTGCGAGGGCCAATCTGGTACCGGTTGCCGTCGAGGCTGGATTCACGTTCCACCACGCGCACGAGGACTACCTGATGCTGACCCGCCGCCTGGTGGACGATGCCTTCATCCCCGCATATGCCTCCCACTACATCGGGGCGGGAGGTGTGGTGCTGAACAGCGCGAACGAACTCCTGGTCGTGCGCGAGAGACGCGGGAGGCCAAGCCGGTCGCGTTCGTTCAAGCTGCCAGGGGGCGCCTTGCGCGAAGGGGAACACCTGGAGGACGGCGTTATCAGAGAGGTGCTCGAAGAGACGGGGATACTGACCCGGGTCATATCATTGGTCGGTTTCCGAAACCAGCACGGGTATCGCTACGGGAAATCGGACATCTACTTCGTCTGCCGCCTGGCGCCTCTGAGCCACGAGATAACCGCACAGAAAGAGGAGATAGAGGAGTGCATGTGGATGCCGGTGGACCAGTATCTTGACGCCGAGGAGGTCAGCCTGTTCAACAAGAGCATCGTTCGCGCCGCACTGGAGAGTCCGGGGCTCGCGCCAAGCATCCTGGAAGGGTACAGAGACCGCGCGACCGTGGAGGTATTCCTCCCTACCAATGGATGCGAGCCATAGTCTGCTTCTCCGAAAGTCGACCTTCGACAAAACGACCTGCCGGGATGCAGTCGGACGGGCCGCTGGAGACGGGCATGGCGTTGCTCAGTCCCGAACGTCGCCTCCCTCACTCTGCTTCTACGCCCTGGGCAGCGTCAGCATCAGGTCTTCCAACGCCAACCGTGGGTTGACGTTGCGCTCCAGCAATTCGGCCGTTCTCCGGACCGCGCCGATGGCCTGGGCCACCTGCGCTGAAGACAGGCGGCTTGACACGGCCCGCAGCGTGTCCATTCGTGAACGGTACTTCACGAAGCTTGGGGCCTCTTCTCTAACCAGCAGGACATCGCGCCACCACTCAAGCCAGAGGGTAAGCTCCTGACGACCCAAGTCCCGGTTCCGCCCGATGGTGGTGGCCAGTCCCGCGGCATAGGCGAACCGATGCTCCAGGCCACCCTTCACGACTTCCTCCATTGACCCAAGCTTCTCCGCGATGCTCTCCAAGATCTCGGGTCGAGCGATTGCCTCCACCGCCCAGCCCAGCCACCCTTCCGACAGTCGAGCAATCTCATCGGCCGTGTTTCGATCGGCGTTGTGGCGCGTCTCCAGATAGCAGGCGATCAAACGCCTGGACACGGGCCGCAACGCCAGCACCTGGCACCTGGACGTAATCGTCGGCAGCAGCGCCCCGGCATCCGAGGCCAGCAGAATCAGGAGGACCTGTTTCGGCGGCTCTTCCAGCGTCTTGAGAAGGCTGTTGGCGGCCTCGTCGCTGAGGTGCTCCACGCCATCGAAGATGAAGACCCGGCAGCGGCCCTCGTAGGGCATCAGGCTCACGTCTCGCTGCACCTCTCGTACCTGGTCGATGCCTATCGCCACACGGCTGCGCCCCTCGCCCGAACCGTCGGTTTCCAGTCCGACGACCTGTACGTCGGCGTGCAGGCCGCGAGCGATACGACGGCACTGGGTACACTCGCCGCACGGCCTTTCGTCCTCGAGGCAGTTCACCGCACGAGCCAGGTCGAGGGCGAGGGTCATCTTGCCGATGTGGCGGGGACCGGCGAGCAGGTAGGCGTGTGAGAGCCGTCCTTCGCGCAGGCTGCGCCGCAGGATGTCTACCACCTTATCGTGACCTATGGTGTTCCACATATGCCGATTGACTTCGGACTACGGTTTCTCAGCGCGTCTCGATGCGCCTCATAGTGTACGAATGCTCTTGGCAGCGCTCCCTCTGCTCTCACACGGGAGCCCTGCCGCTCCGAGTGCATTATATAACTCTTAGTCCTCTCCCTTGAGGGCTATGCGTTACCCATAAGTCGCGTCCGGTGGAAATCTCGTTCGTGGTGTCCAACGCTATGCCCGCCTCCGGTGGCCCTTGCAACTGGAACCACCTG
>SDBU01005607.1_pt1 | contig 14964 bp, 9 predicted proteins | sample 2277071 | NCBI WGS metagenome assembly SDBU01 (sample SAMN10397929, study PRJNA504765) | marine sediment metagenome | isolation source: marine sediment core GS08_GC12, 126 cmbsf | place: Arctic Ocean: Gakkel Ridge, Loki's castle | collected 2008
CCGTGGTCGTAGCCGCCGTGTTCGAGCGTCAATGTGGAGGAAAAGGTGGCCGGGTAGGACATCTGCGTCGGATTGCCGTGCGCCCAGACGCGGGTGCAGACGATACCTTCGGCCGCAAGCCGGTTGAGGGTGGGGCAGATGTTCAGCGCGTTCCCGCCGATCTTCAGATACGGCATCCGCAGGCAGTCGACCGCGAGCATCAGGACATTGCGGAACATCGGGCCCGTCCTCGTGTGGGACGGCGGGTTACCACCACTCATCTGCTGCTCTCCATGATCCCTCGACGGCGCCCTCGCCGCCGAAGGCACCCGACGCCCTTGGTTTCGTCGCGGCCGATCAACTTGAAAACCTCTCGCGCCACTGCCGGCTGGCGGCGGCGAAATCGTCGGGAGAATCGATCTCCGTCGCGCAGAGATCGCCGATCCGGACGCCTAAGACGGTGTGGTCGGCAACAATGTCGTCGACGGCCGCCTCGAAGAACAAGTTCGTCCGCCCCAAGTCCAGGTTGTATCGCTCCAGGGACGCCACCAGCGCCGGGCACACGGCCTTGCCGAACTTCCCGATCCCGATGAATTCCCCCTCGCACTGGGCCGATGCCAGCGCCTTGCCGATCCGCAGAATGACATCGTGGCCGTCCATGATGACCTTGACCTCCTCCTCGCTACAGGCCTTGGCGTCGATCGCCAGCGCGCTGCCGGCCGGGGCCAGGATCAAATCCAGGATCCTCGGGTCGAAAAGCACGTCGGCGTTGAAGTAGAGGAAGTCGCCAGTCAGGTGCTCTCGTGTCCGCCAGAGCGAGTTGATCGTGTTGGTGCTGCCGTAGTCCTCGTTGCCGATGAGGTGCACCTGCCCGGGGAAGCTTTCCAGGGCCGACTCAACGAGTTCCCGCTTGTACCCCACAACCACGACAATCTGCTGAATGCCCCGTGCCGTCAGGGCCGCCAGCAGATGTCCGATCAAGGTGGAATCCCCAAAGGGCAGCAGGCACTTGGGCTTCTCCCAGCCCATGGCGGCCAAACGTCGTCCCATCCCGGCGGCAAGGATGATGGCTTTCATTGACACCTCAAAGACTGGCCAGCAACTGATGGATTTCCCGGCGGATGTCGCCGCCTTCCCAGCAGAGAACCCGGTTGACCATGTTGATCAGCGGAATGGAGACCTCCAACGACCACAGCGTCTTGATCGTCTCGGACATCGCCACGCCCTCGACGGTCATGCCCACCTTCGCCAACGCCTGCTCCAGCGTCAGCCCCTGGGCCAGCAGCGACCCCAACTTCCGGTTGCGGCTGTCGGGGCTGATGCAAGTGGTGATCAGATCGCCCGCGCCGGAGACCCCATAGGCCACCTGCGCGGGAATGTGGAAGAAGGACGCAACGACGCCCAACTCGCGGATGCCTTCGGTCATCAGCACGCCCATCGAATTGGTGCCGAGGTCCAATCCGTGAGCCATGCCCACGGCGATAGCCACCAAGCCTTTCAAGGCCGCGCATATCTCGTGATGGCTCGGATCGGGGCTGGCCTCGAAGGAGATCACGTCGTTGGCCAGCGCCGTCTTGACCCGTGCCAGGTGCATCAGGTCCCGGCTGGCCAGCACGGCCCGGGTGGGCTTGCCCGCGCTGACCTCGTTGGCGATCGTCGGGCCGGTCAACACCACGACGCTGGCCCCGGGAACTTCGCTCCGGATCACCTCGCTCATGGTACGGAAGCGAACGGCGTCGAAACCTTTGGAAACGCTCAGCACCAACGGGTTCGGCGTGACCTGGCCCAACTCGCGGGCGGCGGACGCCACCTGGCTGGAAGGTACCGCCAGAATGAATAGCGTCTTGGTCGGGTCGACGGTGCTGGAGTACTTGGGCTCAATCGTGATGGACTCGTCGATCGGGTACTTGTGCCCTGGGCCCGGATGGTCACGATGGGCGTTGATCTCGTCGGCCATGGCCTTGTCGATCGTCCATACGCGCGTTGGCAACCGTTTGGCGAACAGGCACGCCAGGCTCATCCCCCAATTGCCAGACCCGATGGTGACGATCTGCTCGATGGTGTGCTCGGTCATTCCCTTACCTGTCCCGTAATCCAGTTGATCGCCTCTCTCTCCACGCCCGCCACATCACCTCGGCGCCGCGGGCCGGCCAAGCCGGCGCCCGGGCCTCTATCCAGCGTAATGCCTGTTCCTGCAGGGAACTGCATCATCGCCGTGACTTCATCCAGGGCGTATCGCGCCCGGCACGGTATTGTATCGGCTGTTCTGCTCTACGTCCTTACCGAACAGCAGGTTCGCAGGGATTTGACGAACTTGCCCGCCAGCGGACGACCCGTTACCCCAGAGGTTCCAGGCACTGCCTGTAGGCTTCGGTCTGTCGCTTGCGGTCGTAGTGCTGCTCGGCCGCGGCCCGCGCGCGCCGACCCATCGCCCGGGTGCCGGCCCGGTCGCCGGCCAGACGGTGCACGCACTCGGCCAGCGCTTCGCCGCTGCCGGGGGGGCAGAGGAGCCCGCAGTCGTGACGCTCGACCAGCCGGGCCAGTTCCGTCTGCTCGCCGCACACCGCCAGGATCGCCGCGCCGGCCGCCAAGCCGTAGTAGGTCTTGCTGGGCACGCTCACCCCGGCGTAATCGCCGGCCAGGCTGACGACCACCACGTCGGCCGCCGCCAGCGTGTGAGGCAGCGTCGCCAGCGGCTGGAAGGGCATCAGCCTCAGGTTCGACAACTTCCGCTCGGCCACGAGGCGCTCGATCTGTGCATACTGTGTGCCGCCGCCGATGAGCACGAACTCCACGTCCGTCAGGTCGCGGCACAGCGCGGCGGCATCCACGAGGGCGTCGATCCCGTGCGTGCTGCCGAAGGCGCCGCTGTAGGTGACCACGAACTTCCCCAGCAGCTTCTCTCGCCGAGCGAAGGGGTTCTCTTTCCGAGGCAGCGGCCGGATGAACCGCGTGTCCACCCAGTTGTCGATGACGTGGACGGTGACCTCATCCTCCGGCCGCAGATAACGGCGGACGGCTTCGGCCATCTCCTCGCCAATCGTGATCACGCACTCGGCGCGACGGAACCCGCGCCTGGCCAGGCGCGACAGGAGGCGATCGGTCAGCCCCCCCCGGCGAATCATCCCCATTCGCACCATCACCTCGGGGTACACGTCGTAGACGAGCACGACGTACCGCAGGCCAAACAGCCGGCGCATCAGCGGGGCGAGCCACGGCACCAGCGGCGGGTTGGTCACCAGCAGCGCCAACCGGCCCCGCCGGCGTGCCAGGGCTATCAGCGACTGCAACGCGAAGGCCGACCAACTCCACAATCGCCGCCATGCCGGCGTCTTGACCAGTGGGCAGGCGCCGAGATTCTCGAACGCCAGGGGCTCACCGGGCGGAGCGTCCACCCACCCGGACAGGCAGGTGACCGCCAGCCCCGCCTCGGACAGGTCCTCGAGGAGCTCCCGAAACAGCGGCCCCACGACCTGATTGACGGCAAAGATACTTCGCCTCACTTGGCCCACGGACTCGATCTCCTCACGCCTGCCCGGGCTGTGCGGTACGGCGGGTACGGGCCCCCGACCAGGGCGTGCATAGTCGCCACCGGGTCGCGGCCATCCTCGAGCGACTCCGATCACACGGCCGTGGGCGGCTCGGCGCCATGCTCTCCTCATCGGCTGAGGGCGGTTTGGGGCTGAGCATATTATACGTCCTGCCCACGCCCCTCCGGCCATGTCCGGAGACCGCGGACGACTGGCAGGAACACGAGGGCGACGCCTCGGACGCCGTCTCTGGTGTCGGGCCGGCGTGTTCGCTATACTCATGGTATCGAGATCGTGTGAAACTTCCTCAGCCTGCCTCGATGGCGACTGGCCACCGGGCGGGTTGTTGTCGGCCGACCTGAAGGCCGGGGAGGCGCCTGGTGACGAGCCGGTTGAAGCTCTTGCTGATGGCCGTGTGCCTGTGCTCGGTGTCCGCCTTCGCCCCCGCGGAAACGAAGCTCCTGGAGGGGTTCGACCATCCCAAGGCCGTCGTGGTGACCAAGGGGCAACTGACCGGTGTGACCGACGGGCCGGCGGTCAGGCAAGGCCGTGGGGCCTGCAGGATGTCGAGCCAGGCGGAGATCCGACTGTCGGTGCCCGTCCGGGACGTCGTCGCCTTCGCCGGCGGGTGGCTGCGGTTGGATACCCATCACGACAGGGGCCAGGCCCAGCCGATTCGCGTGACGATGTCGGCCGGCGCCGCGTCTCGCACCGTGACGGGTTATGTAACCAAGGGCACCGATACGCTGGCCATTCCCGTGGTACACTTCGTCTCCGCCAAGGACCTGGAGCGAGGGGAGGTACGCTTCCGGATCGAGAACCTCTCACCGGGCGAGTTGGCGGTGGATAACCTTCGCCTGAGCACCCCGGCGGCGGCGCCTCCGAAGGCGGTGCTGTTGGATTTCGGACCCGGCGACCGGTGGCCGGGCTTTGTCGCCGTCGGCGAGGAAGGCACCCCGTCGGCCCGATTCCACAGCAAGTATGTCTACTCCAGCCGCAGTGACTGGCCGGATGGGCTCCGGGGCGATTTCATGGGCGCCAACGCCTATCACGGCGGCGAAGACCTCTGCGAAATGACGCTGTCGAACCGCTACCCTCAAGGAGCCGTCGTGTGGGCCTGGCTGACCCATTTCGGCAACAGCTGGCATCAGCCCGGCAGCGCGTCGGTTTACGTGGGCAACCGCCCGGTGCTGCAAAGGAAGCGAACCGCCCAACAGTTGCTCTCCCCGGCCGGCGTGTTCGAGGGCTTGGGCCAGAGCTGGACGCCGCAATGGGTCCAGAAAGAGCTGATGCCGCAGCGGTTCGAGCGGGTGTCTTTCCGTCTTCCGGCCGGGTCGACGGGCCTCCGCCTGACCAATGTCCAGATCGCCGCGGTCGTCATGGTGCCGTACGGCAGGCGCAAGGAAGGCACCGAGTTCGTCGACCAGTTGGGCAAGGAGCTGGATGCCTATTTCCGTCAACTGGTTCTCCCGGAGGCCGGCCATGCTCCCGTGCCGCCCACGCTCGATGCGAGGCAGACCCGCAGCGGGCTGGTGGTGTACCTGCCGGGTGATTCGGCCCATTCGATCCCGATGGATCTGGCCGACCAACCCCCGCTGGAGTCGCTCGCGGTCACCCTGGCGCCGGCAACGCGATACACAGCCCCCATCGTCGTCTGGCCGGTGCTCGGCGGTGCGAGCCTGAACGTGCGTACAGGCCCGTTTGTCCGCGGGAAGGTGGCGGCGCTGCCGCGGGCGGCGGTGACCATCGACTGGCTGGCCGACACGACCGGTTTGATCGGCGGAATACCCGCACAGCGACCGTGGTACCACAAGACGAGCCCGCCCCGAACCGTTGCCGGCAAACCGATCGTCGGCATGCTGAGCATTCAGTGCCCCGGCTCCACGCGGCCGGGGCAGTACGCCGGCCCGATCACCTTCACCGCCCGGGAGGCCGAGTGGGTCGTCAACGTCACGCTAACCGTCGTGCCGCTGCCGGCGGCCGAGGCTACCGGGACCTTCGGCGTGGTGCGGGCCAAGCCTCTGATCGGCGCCTACGGGCCTGCCCAGGCGCTGCTCAGTGCGTCCCAACGAACGGCGGCGCTGCAGAAGCTCTGGCAGCCCGCATTAGCTTACGGAGTCAACGCCCTGGCGGTCCCCGGGCCGGGCTACGACTACGCGGGTAAACGCCTGTACGATGACGCCACCGTCGGCAGCCTCAGGTCGATGCCACGCAAGAGGACGTCCGGGGGGAACCTGGTGGATATGTCCGAAACGCTGAAGTGGGTGGACACGAAGAACTACGCGCCGGGCAACCCGAACTTCGATAAGTACTTCGGCGCCGCCGCCGAGCGGGCGGTCGTGCTCACGCGGGCCGCCAAAATGGGCACGCCGCTGATCTACCTGGGGTACGCCAACACCCTTGATATCCTGAAAGACCGCCTGCCCGTTGCCGAGACCCTGCGAGGCAAGGGGTTTCGCCCCGCCCTGGCGGTACCGGTCAGCCTATGGGTCAAGCTCCCCCCGGCATTGCGAAAGGACTTCCTCAAACCATTCCAAGCCCTGATATTCAATCCCGATGTCAACGGGGCCACCGAGCGGATCGCCGAGGCCGCCGCACAAGCGCCGGGGCGAGTGATGCTGTTCCTGCACAAGCCGGATCGCTATGGCGTCGGGTTCTACGCCTGGGCCACGGGCGCCGCGGGTGTCTACTTCTCGTATGCGGTCAACCCGTACCCGGCCTATAATCCGTTCCACTTTACCGGCTACGGACTGGCTATGCCGACCCCCGGGGGGAGATTCCTGCCGACGGTGAACGCCTACGCCGCTCGGCAAGGCATTGACGACTACCGGCTGCTGTGGCGTTGCTCGGCCCTGGCAGGGGGGGCGCCCGATGGCGAACTGGCCACGGAACTGAAGAGAATCCGAAAAACCGTGCTGAACGCCGGAAAGCCGGATTACGATCTCGCCCTGCTTCGCAGCAAAGTGATGCCCCCCAGCCAGCTCGACCGGTGGCGCGAGAGGTTGTTTGATCTGGTCGAGGCGGCTTCGGCGAGTACCCACAGAAAGTAACCCCCAACATATCCGTACGTCTTACCCCCCTGCTCCATTCGCTATCCGCCCACCCGACGGCTTGGCCGAGGCGAGAATCGGGGCCGCTCTGGCGAGCTCCTCCACCAGGGCCATGCCGGCGGCCACCCGCCGGGTGTCCCGCGCGATCTGCGGGACGCTATCACGGATACGGCGCCCGGCGCGCTATGGTTTCTCCATCGGGTGGGGCGTGCGGGGTGGCGTGAGCGTTCGGACGAGGGGCGTGGCGTGGAGGACAAGGCGGCAGGTGGCGCGTTTGACGGCCTGGAAGATACCCTCGTTAATGGGGCGTATCTCGGAGAAGGCCTTGTGGCCGGGGTCCACCTCGCCGGAGATGGGCCAGACGAGGGTGGTATCGTTGCGGCGGCGTGGGTCTTGGCGCCGCAGCCAGCCGCCGAGCCCGCGGGGGGTGTCGATCGCCTCCCATCGCCGGCGGGCCTTGTTGTACTGCTCGATGGTGACCGTGGCGTCGGCGATCCGGCAGTGGCTGCGGTTGGTCAGCTCCGTCTTCAGCAGGGCCTGCGGGGCGTCGGGGGCATCGGCGGGGGCGGGAGCGTCGACATCGTCCGGATCGCTCTCGATCGCTCTGAGCGTCGTGTTGGGCAAAAACTGCAACTGCAACACCCGCTCGCAGGCCACGGGGACCATCAGCCGGACGGCGCGGCCCCAGGTGCTGGCCGCGTTGTCGCCGGGCCGGCGATACTCGTCCTGCTCGGCCCCGGGCACCTCGGCCGAGGTGAAGCGGACGATGCGAGGGGTCAGCCAGTTGGCCCCGTTCCGCACGCGCAGCTCCAGCACCATCGGGGTGCGCGCGACGTACACGGTCACCGTGCGGCCGACACGCCCCCACCGGACGGTCTCGGTGAATTGACCGACCGTGGGGCCGGCGAGCGTCAGGTGCAGGAACACGTCGGCCTCGGCGACCACGGCGGCGGCCCGAGCGGCGGCCAGGTCGTCTTCGGTGCCGACGGTGACGCTCGCGAAGCGTTCGGTCGGCAGCGCCTGTCCGGCGGCGTTGGCGATGAAGGCTTTGGTGGTCTTCGACGCCCCGGCCGGCGGAAGGACGGTTACGTAGGCGTAAGCGGTGAGCCGTCGCGGCTCGGCCTGCTCGGCCGACTCGGCCGACTCGTCCGACCCGGTGGTCACCTGCCCCACGGCCGCGGAACCGAGCGTCATTACCACGATCAGCGTCAGAAGTGTCGTCTTCATGGTGCCATCTCCCCGCGTAGGCGTCCGCCGCGGCCGCTGCGCCACCCGCAACGCCGGGCCGGCGATCGAGCCCGAGCCTGAGTGTCCCGTGCCCCTCGTCACACAGGCCCGGAGCGATCGACAAGGGCCATCTGCCCAGCCTAACGCCGTTGAAGCTTCACCATTGCCGGGAAGGCCGGATCTTATTGGACACGCCTGCCGTCGTTAGCCGCAGCGGTCGCGACGTGCAGTGAGCGTGGAGACGGCATCCGCCGCGGGACGGGGGGTTGAAGCGCCGGCACGGCCTCCGTAGCATGGCCCATCAGATCGGCTCGAGCGACCGCCCCGGCCAGAGGGGCCGCCCGCGGCCCGGCAGGCCCTGTTGAGGATGAAAACTCGTGCCAGCGATCAGTGACGAAACCGCCGAGATGCTGTTCTACGTTTCCCCAGACGGCGACGACGCCAACGACGGCACCGAAGCGGCGCCGTGGGCCACGCTGGCGGGCGCCCGGGAGGGAATCCGGGGGCTCCCCGCCTCGGGCGGCAGGCCGGTAACGGTGCTGCTGCGCGAGGGCACCCATTACCTGCCCCAGACGTTCGTCCTCGGCCCGGCCGACTCGGGGACGGCGTCGGCCCCGGTGACCTACCGGGCCCACCCCGGCGAGCGGGTCACCCTCAGCGGGGGCCGGCGGCTGCAGTGCACGTGGAAGGCCCACCGCGACGGCATCATGATGTGCCCGCTGCCGGCCGCGGCCGAGGGCACGCTCGATTTCACGCAGCTCTTCGTCAACGGCAAGCGGCAGATCCGCGCCCGCTGGCCCAACGCGGACGACTCCGACCCCGAGCGCTACACGGGGTACGTTCAGGCGGCCGGGGTGATCGACCCGGAGACCCCCTCCCCCTGCCCCGGCGAGGACGAGGAGATGACCTTCTCCGGCCAGTCGCCGCGGGGCATCGCCTACGACGCGGAGACCTTCCCCCCCCGGACCTGGGCCCGGCCGGGTGAAGCGGTGATCCACATCTTCCAGTTTCGCTACTGGGGCAACCTTCAGTGGCGGCTGAAACACGTCGACCGGGAAAACCACCGGATCTGGTTCGGCCACGGCGGCTATCAGCTCGGCGGCAAGTGGGAAACGAAGGCGGCGACGGTGAACGAGCGGTCGCGGTTCTACATCGAGAACGTCTTCGAGGAACTCGACGCCCCCGGCGAGTGGTACCTCGATCGCGAGGCCGGCATCCTGTACCTGATGCCCGAGGAGGGCACCGACCTCGCCTCGGCCGTGGTGGAAGTGCCCCTGCTGGACCGGGCGGTGGTGCTCGCCGGGAGCCAGGCCGAACCGGTGCGGCACGTGAGGTTCTCGGGGCTCCGCTTCGCCCACACCGCCTCGACGTTCCTGCACACCTACGAGATCCCCTCCCCCGGCGACTGGGCCATCCACCGCGGCGGCGCGGTGTTCTTCGAGGGCACGCGAGACTGCGCCGTAGCCGACTGCTTCTTCGACGCGGTGGGCGGCAACGCGGTGTTCCTCAGCAACTACAACCGCGACAGCGCCGTCACCGGCTGCACGTTCACCCGCACCGGCGAAAGCGCCATCTGCTTCGTCGGAGACCTGGCCACCACCAACGGCACGCAGCGGACGTTCCCCTTCGAGTGCCGGGCCACCAACAACCTCGTCCACGACTGCGGGACCTTCGGCAAGCAGATCGCCGGGGTGTACATCTCGCGCGCCAAGCGAATCACCGCCGGGCACAACCTCATCTACAACATGCCCCGTGCCGGCATCTGCATCGGCGACGGCACGTGGGGCGGGCACGTGATCGAGTACAACCACATCCACGACACCTGCATCGAGACCAGTGACCACGGGCCGCTGAACGCCTGGGGCCGCGACAAGGCCTGGTGCCTCACCCAGTCCCACGGCGACATCACCGGGCGATGCAGCCACCACGCCGACAGCATGCTCGACGACGCCATGGAGCCGGTGATCCTGCGGCATAACTTCTTCCAGGAGAACTCCGGCTGGGGGCTGGACCTCGACGACGGGGCGTCCAACTACGACGTCTACAACAACATCGGCGTCGGCGTGAGCATGAAGCTGCGTGAGGGCACGCACCGGACGATTCGCAACAACATCTGGGTCCGCGGGGCCAACTCGCCGGGCTTCCACGTCGGCTATGAGGACAACCACGACCGCTACGTCCACAACATCACCGTCATGGCGGGCGAGGCGATGAAGGCCGAACACGACGTCAACTTCAGGATGGCCCGCGGCGCCAGCGAGATCTACGTGCTGATCTGCCCGCCGGCCGACGGGCCCTGGCTGGAAGAGATCGACCACAACTGCTTCTTCAGCGACCTCGGCGAATTCGTCGCCCTCGTCCGCCCGCGCGGAGGCGGCGAGCCCCGCAACTACTCGCTCGCCGAGTGGCAGGCGATGGGGTTCGACAACCACTCGATCTACGCCGACCCCATGTTCGTCGACCCGGCCAACAACGATTACCGCGTGAAGCCCGGCTCGCCGGCGCTGGAGGTGGGCTTCGAGAACTTCGAGATGGGCACGTGGGGCCTGAGCGCAGAGTTCCCCGCCTCGTGGTGGGACGGAGCGGGCGAGCCCCGAGACCCCTCACGGCCGGGCACGCGGGAGGCGGGACCATGAGACTCGGCGGGCCGGTATTCGAGAAGGCGACCGACCCGGACGCCTGGGCCGCGGCGGTCAAGCGGCTGGGCTATGGGGCGGCCTACTGCCCGCTGGGCCCGGAGGCCGGGGACGAGGAGATCGCCGCGTACGCCTCCGCGGCCGCCGAGGCCGGCATCGTCATCGCCGAGGTGGGCGCCTGGTCGAGCCCGGTCAGCAACGACGCCGACACCGCCGCCCAGGCCCTGGCCAAATGCCAGGCCCAGTTGGCCCTGGCCGAGAAGATCGGCGCCCGCTGCTGCGTCAACGTCAGCGGCTCACGCGGGGCCAACTGGGCCGGCCCGTGCGCCGAGGACCTCACCGACGACACGTTCGACCGGGTGGTCGAGACGGTACGCGCCATCATCGACGCCGTTCGGCCCACGCGGACGTTCTATACCATCGAGATGATGCAGTGGATGATTCCCGACTCGCCCGACAACTACGTCGAGCTGCTCGAGGCCGTCGACCGCGAGCGGTTCGCCGTCCACCTCGACCCGGTGAACCTCATCAACAGCCCCCCTCGGTTCTTCGCCAACGGCCGGGTGATCGACGAGTGCTTCGACGCCCTTGGCCCTCACATCAAGAGTTGCCACGCCAAGGACGTCGCGTTGGCCCAGCGGGCCATCGTGCACCTCGACGAGGTCCGCCCGGGGCTCGGCGGCCTGGATTACCGCACGTACCTCCGCCGGCTGGACAAACTGGCGCCGGACACGCCGCTGATGATCGAGCACCTGCGGACGCCCGAGGAGTACACCGCGGCGGCCGACCATATTCGATCGGTCGCCGAAGACATCGGCACGGCATTTCGATAGCACATAAGCGGAGGCACAGCAGACCATGAACGTGACGATCCTGTTGGGAAGCCGTAACGAGCAGGGCCAGACCGCCGCGGCCGCCGCGGCCTTGCTGGCGGGCGTGCGGGAGACCGGCAACGATGGCGAGTTGGTGTTCCTGCCGACGATGAAGATCGAGCGCTGCCGCCAGTGCGACGAGAACGGCTGGGGCGAGTGCCGATCGGCCGGCCGATGCGTCATCGACGACGAATTCGCCGCCCTCACCGAGAAGCTGCGCGCCACCGACGTGGCCGTGTTCGCCACACCGGTGTACTTCGGCGACCTCAGCGAGAGTCTGCGGGCCTTCCTGGACCGCCTCCGCCGCATCTGTCGGCACGCCGACGGCAAGGACGGCCTGGCCGAGACGCCCGCGATCGGCATCTGCGTGGCCGGGGGAGGCGGCGGAGGGGCGCCCAACTGCACGGTGAGCCTCGAGAAGGTCCTCCACCATTGCGGCTTCGACGTGCTGGACATGGTCCCCGTCCGCCGGCAAAACCAGGAACTCAAGCTCGCGGTGCTGAAGACCACGGGTACCTGGCTCACCCAGCGGGCGTGAGCGAGACCGTCACGGTAAGGTACACTCCCAGGAGGCCCGGGATTATGACGCGGACGTCGCGAACCGATCGTGACCGCCCCTCGCCGAAGACTAGTAACCCGTCCGGGCAACTCCGTGTGCTGCCATGCCCACGCTTGCGTGAGGCTGCCCGATGGCAGGGGAATCCCTGCTTGCCGGCGCCCAAAGAGCTTGACGATGTCCGACGACGTGATAAAGTCACCGCAAAGGCTCGCGATGGTCGTGGGCAGAAATCCATCCGGGAAACCCCGGCTCAAGGAGTTCCTGGGAAACTGATAGGCCCTCGGCCTTCGAGCAGGCGGGAGGCCGGGGTGCCCAGCGCCGCACGGGAGAATGAATATGGATACGTTCTGGACGGCCCTGCTGGGCCTTGCGGCTTGCGGGATCTGCGTAACGGTCGGCGGCCCGGCCCTGGCGACCGAGCCGGCAGTAACGCCGGGGAGATTCATCCTGTGGTACCGGGCACCGGCAACGGACTGGGAAAAGCAGGCGCTGCCGATCGGCAACGGCCGGCTGGGCGGGAAGATCTTCGGCGGCGTCGAGGCCGATCAGGTCCAGCTCAACGAAGACAGCCTGTGGACCGGCGATGAGAATCCGTCCGGCAATTACAATACCATGGGCGCCTATCAGACCCTCGGCGATTTGCACATCGAGCTCACCGGGCACGGCGAACACAAGAACTACCGACGGCAGCTCGATATCCGCGAAGGCGTTGCGGGCGTGTCGTATTCGATCGCCGGGAACCGCTACCGCCGGGAATACTTCGCCAGCCATCCCGACCAGGTCATGGTCGTTCGCCTCACCGCCGAGAAGCCCGGGGGCTACACCGGCTCGATCCGGCTGGTCGATGGGCACAAAGCGGACGTCGCCGCCGAGAAGAACCGGCTTACCTGTTCGGGCAAGCTGAGTAACGGCCTTCAGTACGAAACGCAGGTGCTGGTCTTGCACGACGGCGGCCGCGTCGCGGCCCGGGATGGGGCCGTCGCCTTCACCGGCGCCGACAGCGTGACCATCCTCGTGGCGGCCGGGACGGATTACCTCGCCGACTACCGGAAAGGCTACCGCCGGGAGCATCCCCACAGGCGAGTGGCGGCGCACGTCGAAGCGGCCGCCGCCAAGTCGTACGACGCCTTGCGGGCCGCCCACGTGCGAGACCACCAGGGGTTGTTCAATCGCGTGGATCTGGACACGGGGACGACAGAGCCGACCGCCGCCGGCCTGCCGACGGACGAGCGCCTCGCGGCGTACAAGAAAGGCGGCGCCGACCCCGAACTGGAGAGCCTGTTCTTTCAGTACGGCCGGTATCTGTTGATCGCCAGTTCCCGCCCGGGCGGCTTGCCGGCGAACCTTCAGGGGCTGTGGAACCGGAGCAACAGCCCCCCGTGGCACAGCGACTACCACACGAACATCAACATCCAGATGAACTACTGGCTGGCCGAGCCGACGAACCTCGCCGAATGCCACAGACCGCTGATCACGATGATCGAGGCCCTGCGCGAGCCCAGTCGCAAGGCCACGCTGGCGGCCGGCGAATTCGGGAAGGCGCGCGGGTGGACGGTGCGCACCAGCCACAACATCTTCGGCGGGCAGGGGTGGAAATGGAACAAGCCCGGCAGCGCCTGGTATTGCCAGCACCTGTGGGAGCACTTCGCCTTCGGCCAGGACCGCGACTACCTGGCCAAGCGGGCCTACCCGATCCTCAAGGAGGTCTGCCAGTTCTGGGAGGACGCGCTGAAGGAGCGGCCCGACGGCACGCTGGTGGTGGCCAACGGCTGGTCGCCCGAGCACGGACCGACGGAGGACGGCGTCTCCTACGATCAGGAGATTGTCTGGGACGTGTTCACCAACTACACCGAGGCCGCCGAGGCGCTGGGCGCCGACAGCGACTACCGCCGGAAGATCAGCGGTCTGCGCGATCGGCTGTTGGTCCCCAAGATCGGCAAGTGGGGCCAGTTGCAGGAATGGGCGGCCGATCGCGACGATCCCAAAGACCACCATCGCCATGTGTCGCACTTGTTCGGTTTGCACCCGGGCCGGCAGATCTCCCCGGTGGCCACGCCGAAACTCGCCGCCGCCGCCAAGATCTCGCTCACCGCCCGCGGCTTCGCCGGAGACGTCGGCTGGTCCAATGCCTGGAAAACGTGCTTCTACGCCCGTCTGCGGGATGGCGAGCAAGCCCACTGGTATCTCAACCGGCTGATCGGCAAAAATGCCTACCCGAACCTGTGGAATGGTTGCTGGCCGGGCAGGACGTTTCAGATCGACGGCAACTTCGGCGGCACAGCCGGAGTGGCCGAAATGCTGTTGCAGTCCCACACCGGCGAGATTCAACTGCTGCCCGCACTGCCCAAAGCGTGGCCAGCCGGTTCGGTAAAGGGCCTCCGCGCCCGCGGTGGGTTCGAGGTGGACATGCGGTGGAAGGGTGGAAGGCTCGCAGCCGCCACGATTCGCAGCGGCAGCGGCAAGGCATGCAAGGTGCGGTATGGCGCCAAGGCCGTGGAGTTGACACTCACCGCCGGCCAGACCGCGCACCTCGACGGGGACCTCGGCAAGGCCTCGCCATAGCGCCGGCAGGTTCACAGATGCGGCGCCGTGCCGAGCTGCGTGCAACAAAGATTGCACGCAGCTTAGCCCTGAAGGGGCGACAGCTTTTTGCCGGGGGCGTTAGAGCAGTTTCAGTTATTCCGTAGCGTCCGGATGGGTCATACACCAAGGCCCTAGCGTCGCATTCGAGAACGGGTTGCTGCTACGGCATTTTCTAACCTGCTCTAGCCCCGAAGGGGCGTTACATACCAGCCCGGGGAAACGCCCCGGGTCTGGGCATCCGCACACAAGAAGCCCTGAAAGGGCGTGACAACGCTTGGGGATTCCATCCCGCACCTGCTTTTCGTCATAGCAGCACGGCCGGTATCGGTGATAACCCCGACGGGCACGCGCCGTGTCGCGTCTGCCGGGCCTCTTATGTCACGCCCTTTCAGGGCTGATCCTTACGCTACTGACCGTACCCGGGGCGGTGCCCTCGTTGTTCTACACATCTTTCAAGTTGGGTAACCGTTCACAGAATGTAGGCTTCGTGGGACACCGTTTGTAGCTTCAGGCCCCGGCGGGGCCAAC
>SDBU01005608.1_pt1 | contig 14964 bp, 10 predicted proteins | sample 2277071 | NCBI WGS metagenome assembly SDBU01 (sample SAMN10397929, study PRJNA504765) | marine sediment metagenome | isolation source: marine sediment core GS08_GC12, 126 cmbsf | place: Arctic Ocean: Gakkel Ridge, Loki's castle | collected 2008
TGCATCGCGAGGATGAAGTCGCGGTGTCTCTTCGCATCCCTGATGCGTTGACCCGAAGAGTCGGCGGGCTTACCCGTCTTGATGGCCTCCCCAAGCTTCGCCCAGCTTTCCCAGTTGTTGGCCCCATGCATGGTCATATTGCCTAAGTACTCGTCCTTCCCCGAAACAAGGCAGCGTGCTGCAATCGGCCTGTTCGAGTATAATCTGCCGCGTTTCGTCACGAGCTTGAGGGCGACGAGAGCATTCAGCAGCAGGCTGGTGGCCCGTGGATCGCTGCCGGTTCTTCTTGCAACGCTTGTGGCCGAGAGCGGACGCCTGTCCAGATCGTCAAATATCCCCAGCCCGACGGCAACGTGCAATATACGGGCGTTGTGATATTCGAGGAGGTCGAAGATGTAATTCACGTCTCTGCTGGTCATGGCTAAAGTATCTCCCTTAATAGTCCTTTCATATCTGTCTCCGTTACCTCGGCGGGAGAGTTCTTCACGTTCGATCTCCCCATCACGTAACGGTCGTATTCTTCGATTTTGTCCTTGCTGATTCCATAGTCGCTCAAGCGGGTCTTGACGCCGAGTGAGTGAAGGTAGCTGAGAAACGCATCGGCGCCGGATTCATCTGCTTTTCCGCCGAATATGCCTTAAAATCGCCCTATCTTCTGCCGAGCCGCCTCGTAATTGTATCTGAGGCCGTGGGCGATAACGGCGGCGTTTGCGCGGCCATGCGAAACGCCGTATTCGAGTGTCAAATGGTATCCCATCGCGTGGACCATTGTGGTGCCGGTGTGTGATATCACGATGCCTGCGAGCGAAGCCGCGTAGAGCATTTGGCCGCGGGCATCGAGGTCGGAACCGTCCTTGAACGCGGCTGGGAGAGCGTCGCGGATGATTCCAAATACTTCCAGGGCCAGCAGGTCTGCAATCGGCTGCGACCGGCGGCAGATATAACCCTCGACGGCGTGGCACAGGGCGTCGATGCCGGTATCGACCGTGATTTCCGGGGTCATGCTCACGCTCAGTTCCGGGTCAAGCAGTGCGAGATATGGGTAGGTGTTATCGCCTTTAAGGTTGAGCTTCTCGTTCGTCTCCTCATCGGTAATGATCGAGTACTGGTTCACCTCGCTGCCGGTGCCTGCCGTGGTAGGAACGAGAACAAGCGGCAGCGGCTCGGGATCATACTTCCCTATCCCTATCAGTTCGTGGAAGGGCCGTGGATTCGTGGCAACCACCGCCGCGGCTTTTGCAGCGTCCATAGCGCTGCCGCCGCCGATACCGATGATGCGATCGGCGCCGATGCTTCTCGCAACATCAGCTGCGGCATTGACCTCCGTGATCGTGGGGTTCGAGCCTGCGATGACAAACTCGATTTTCTCAACACCGCTGCTGCAGAGGAGCTTGTATGTTCTGTCAATCAGCCCGGACTTCCTGGCGGACGACATACCCGTCGTGACTACAACACTCCTGGCGCCGCTCAGGTACTGAGGAAGTTGCTCGAACTCACCTTTCCCGAAAACGATCCTTACCGGCGAATAGTGGACAAATGGTCTCACGCTCTTGTCATCCATTAAAATGGTATTATGGTGTGACTCTATCGGTGCGAGCCCGTGAGGATCCCGTTGTGTATGCGTTCCGCCTGAAGGCAGAATGTTTCAAGCTTGGCCTGAATTATCTGCGGAAACACCTGTCCGTCGGATTCTATGGCGAGAAACGGAAGATCCCCGAGACGGCCGTCTTCGGGCAGGGCCTTCTTGTGGTTGTTGAGACGCCCAAGCCCCTCGATGTTCATCTCACGCGAGAGAATGGATTCCGCCACCCGCGAGGGCATGCACCCGAACGGGCCGATTGAGATTACGCCGCAGGCGGTGCTGAGTATTTCCCGCAGACCAAGCCCCACGGTCAGTATAGCTTCACCGGCCATATACGGGCTTATCAAATGCTCGGCATGCTCTATCGTCTTTTTCACCTCGATCATCTCGTACGTGCAGAAGCCCGATTGCACCAGGATTCTCTTGAACTTCCGCTCGACCCGTTCAAGGAAAAAATCCTCCATCAGACAATGAAGCCTCTCAGACATGCTGAGCTTGTGTCTCGACAGCTTCTTCCTGATAAGGTAGTGCGAATAGTAAATGAACTCGCACACGGGAGCGATGCGGCTGATAAAGCCTTTTCCTGCGAGGAAGTCGGTAAGACCCTGACGAGACAGAGAATCACGCCGGACGTATATCTCGCCTATTATGGCAATGGTTTTGGCTTCGGAAATCGGATATTTCTTTGGCATTCGCCTGAAAACTTCGGCAGTGCTTCGAAGCTGTTTCTCGATGGGAATCCCGCTTGTGCATTCAACGGACTCCAGGATTTTCCCCCATTCTTCGTCAAAGGTCTTATACGCCTCGACGGGGTCCACGGCCATCACCTGAATCGCCTGACGGATGTCCTCCATTACGTCTGATATCATGAGGGCCTGCCAGGCGCGGTATGTGAATTTCGTGCCCAGGCCGGCATAGCTGTTCGCGTCGCTCAGGGATATCACCGCTACATCGCTGATGCAGTTTCTTTTGATGAAATTCTTGAGGTAGACGTTGTACTGGCCGAAACGGCACGGGCCTGTGGACCTCGGCATAAAGTAGACCACAATCTCCCCGTCGCGATGGTTGTCCCCAACGTACTGGAGAAGAGTGCCTGCAGTAAGAAGCATCGGCAAACATTCCTTGCAGGTTGTGGCGCCGCGGCCGATCTTAAGCACTTCAGCATCGGGCGCGGGCGCCGGAACCGTTCTGATCCCAAGACTCCTTAGCGCGGCGCAAAAGGCTTCGGTGCCCAAATGGCCCATCGAAGGAACAAGGACACGCACCCGTGGGTCACGAAGAGGGACCTTCTCGCCTGTTGCCGTGCGCACATATGCAGAGCTGCCCTCCATGCCAATTTGAGCGCTGACGAAAGAATCATCACTCACAGGGATCCTATTCTTCTTTTCGAGTTCTCTGTATCGCCGGACTATGTCGAGGAACGCCTCGATCCGCGTATTAAGACCAGTGTCAGCGGTGTGATAATCGATCTCGAGGGTCAGCGAGGGTTTCACACCCATAATGTCGCGGAAGTAAGTTATGATAAAGGAATCGGGACCGCAGCTGAAGTTGGTGATGAAAGCGCCGTAGAGCTGAGGGTGCTTTTTCACAAAACGCGCCGCGTTGATTATCATACGTCCCATGCCCCAGTACATGCTCTCATCATCAAAGTCCTTCTCGACGGGAAGGAAGTCGTAGGGAATGATCTTCGCGCCTCGTGACGCGAACTTGTGCGGCATACCCATGTTTGCTTCTTTCGCGAAGGAATTGTAAGGCCTCCCGAAAAGGACCACGGCAAACTCGTCGGGTCTCTTCTCGAGATCCTCCAACGCGCGTGTGCCTATTTCTACGGCTTCCATCTGGTACTCCTCCTGCCTGGAGCACGCGTAATCATGCGCGACGACGGCTTCCTTGACACCGTACCCGAGTTGTCTCGCAATTGATATGAACTCTTTCTCCTGCGATCGAAGACCTCTGTAAAAAGTCAGCCGCGGTGTCAGGACATCTATTCCCTCAAGCTCTTCTCTGAAAGTCGTCTTGATGTAGAAAGGTTCGGCCTGCACGAAAACGCAGTTCTTCTTGTATCCCGGGCCGTCATCGGCCGGAATCTCCAGGACGTGAGGTAGAAAGATATAGTCAGGTTTTTTTCGGATAAGGTTTTGGAAGAGGCCGTGCGCTATCTCGACGGGAAAACAGAAAGAGGCGCCCTTCTTATCAATGCCGTCTTGCGCTACCTCGTCGGGAATTATCACTCTCATCCCCAGCTTCGTGAAAAAGTTATAGTACAGCGGGAAGAATGTACCGATGAGAAAAGAGTTGTTGATGCCGATAATTGGAGCTTCGGCCGGGAGCTCCGGACTGAGGTCAGTCGAGTATTTCTTGAAAATCAATCTCTGGCGGAGGTCGACAAGATCGAGCTCTTCCGTGTCGCACTCGACATTGCATCTGATGTTGTAATACCTGTTGCAGGCGCCGCCGAAGGGGTATTTCTTGCCTTCGATGTGGATCATCGCGATCTCGCAGTTGCGATCGCATTTCTCTTTACCGCCCTTGCAGTGAAAAGTCCTGCCGTATTTCACCTCGCGATCAGCAAGGTCTCTGAGCTTGAATTCCTGGCTCTTCGCAAGGCCGAGATTGATGCGGTTCTTGAGTTCAAGCGCTACCCCGAAGGCCCCTATCAGTCCCGGCTCCGGTGGTACGACGATCTCTTTGCCTATGAGGGCGGCCATCGAGACAGGTACCGCACGGTTGTAACATACCCCTCCTTGCATGAAGATCTTGTTGCCGTAGGGACGGTTACCCTTCACCCGGTTGGCGTAGTTCATGCAGATCGAGTATACCAGTCCCGCGATGATATCCTCTTTCAGGATTCCCTCGTGTGTGGCGTTCTTTACGTCGCTGCTTATGAAGGCCGCGCACTGGTCGTTGAAATTAGGCGGCTTTTCGGCCTTCATGGCTATCTCGGCGATCTCCGTCACCTCGATGCCCAGGCTTTCCTTTGCCGCTTCCTCAAGAAAAGACCCCGTTCCTGCGGAGCACGCCTCGTTCATCGCATAGTCCGATGGAACCCCGCTTGTGATATAGGTGTATTTAGCATCTTGACCACCAATTTCAAAAATCGTATCCACATCGGGGTCAAAGTACACGGCCGCGGTCGCGTGAGCGATGATCTCGTTGATAATCCCGTCGGTAAGGCCGTGCAGACCCGCGATCTGGCGGCCGGAGCCGGTCACTCCCAGCCCTATTATCCTTATGTTCTCAGGCACTTGTCTTGCCAGTTCAGCGTAACATTTCCTCGACGCGCCGACCGGGTCGCCGTTCGTTCGCAGGTATACCGAAGCGGTTATCGCGTTGTCCGATATGCGCAAGAGCACGGCCTTGGTTGTCGTCGACCCGACATCAAGTCCGATGATCGCCTCTTCTCCTTCCTTGATCTTCGCAAAGTTCATGCTCTTGAAAGTAACAAGGCCCTCATACTCCTTGAGAGGGGGATGAAAACTGAAAGAGGAATCACCTGGGCGGAAGAACTTGTCGTCGTCGGGGAATGGTAAAGTCTTGTTTTCAATGCCCCAGAGTCCTGCGCCGAGCGCCTCGAAATATGGCGCCTCCTCGGGTATGTGGATGTTCGGGATCTCCGACCGAAGGTAGTCCATTACAACGGAGTTCTGTGAAGTACCTCCGATGACCATTATCCTGTCGGAGTCCACGCGCATCAGAAGCTCAAAGATCTTGCTCGCTATCATCTCGCATAGGCCCGCGACCACGCCGCCCTTCGGTTCACCCCTGTTAAGGGCGTGGGTGCAGTCGCTCTTACAGAAAACAGAACACCGGCCGGCGACCTTGTGGGGACTGCAGTCCGAGGCCAGTTTCAGGGCATCTTCTATCGACAAGTCCATCCGGCGTATCTGCTGCAGGAAGAACTCCCCCGTGCCCGAGGCGCACTTGTTGCCCGTATATACATTCGATATTTTCCCCTCGCTGTCGAGAGCGTAGACCATGAAAGTCTCGCCGCCCGCGCTGACTACGGCATCGTACTTCTCGCGCTGGCTAACGTGCTCATAAGCCATCTCCACCGCTTCGGGTTCGGTTATGGACGACAGGTTGATGAAGTTCCTGAATTTTCGCCCCGTTATGGCAACGGAATCCTGTCGTGTGATTTCCACTTCATGGAGGACTCCCTGGAGTACTTCTTGCGCGTTACCCTCGTGTGCGCGCAGGATAACCTGCTCCACCTCCGGTTTACCGTCTATTCTGGAAAGCCGTACAAGGCCGATTGTCGACGCGCCTATGCAGATACCAAAATGCCTCATCTATCTCTTCGCACCCAAGATGATTTCCGGAGGAAAATTGAATACAAAAATACCGTCAAAACAAACCCCTTCAAGTTTGTTCTGTCCGTAATCAACCATGCTTCTTAGCCACATCCAAGTATCAAATCAACACAGTCCAAAGTCAAGTGGTTTCTCTCTCGTTGGGTCGCCATCTCGAGCGCCCGGATCTACAGCGATCTGCACGTGGAGCCTGAATGACTTCACGGCGACAAAAGAGATATTTTCGAACCGCTTTTGATTGATCGCTCAACAGCGAGGAGGGTGGATATGTCGCGGCGGGCCATCTGGGTGGTGTAGAGCGGCGGTTTCCCGGCAATACGGGATTTAGTGATTTTTCGCCACATGTTGAAGTGGGGATTTCTCTCAGGGCCTTCTTCCGGCTCGTATGTGCGGCTCTTTCCGCTTGCCAGCTCGATAGTGAATTTCCTGTCTTCGAGCGCGACGAGGCCCTTTGTGCACCGGACACGGAAGTAGTTGCGGCTGTCGCTGAGGTAGCTTGAAAAACTGAAGAAACCCTGGAGACCGCTTTCGTATTCGAAGAGCATGTTAATGTTATCGTATTCACCGTATCCCTCACGGAGGGACTGTCCTGCGGCGTAAACGGATTTTGGGGGACCGAAAATGGTCGCAAGCAAGGCGATGGCATGGATGCCGCCGTCGAAAAACCCGCCCAGTGGGAACTCCGCGTCTATACGCCATTCGGTTCCACCGTACCCATCCGGATCCACGGAGGCATCGAGCAGATTATGGCTGGCTTTATCGTACATTACGGCGTCGCCGATTTCGCCCGAGTTAAGGACCTCGATGAGCCTGTCCCAGGCATCGCTGTAGGGTATCTGCTCCAGGACGAAGACGTTTCTGCCGGAAGATCTCTCGAGACCGATGATCTCCTCCGCTTCTTCGAGTGAAGTCGCCATAGGTTTCTCGAGGTATACATCCTTGCCGGCTTTAAGCGCTGCTATTGCGACCGGAGCGTTAAGCTTGATGGGTGTTGTGACGAGAACTGCGTCGATCTCGGGGCTTTGAACGAGCTCATTGTAGTCCGAGAATGTCTTCGCGCCTGGGAATTCGGAAGCGGCTTTCTCACGTCTCTCCCGGGTCCTCGAGCAGAAAGCCGCGGGAGAGTAGTGTTTCGAAAGCTTTTTCAGAGCCTGTTTGTGCGCCCTGTGCCATATTATCCCCGGGCCAACCACGCCCAGCCTTATCTGGTCAACCATCGTTCCGTCCTCTGACTAACCATCATATTCTCCGAGGGCGATATCGGGAACCTTATTCTTGTTGCTGCACAATCGAATACAGGAACCAGCGGCCGCCGGCTTTGCCGGCTCGACGAGATGTCTGACGATTGCAGTAAAGGGTCATCACGTCGCCATTTTCGGTACAGACCCTGTACCAGTGCTTCCGGACATAGTTCTCCAGGCTGCCCGAGCGACATGGACTCGTGGTCTTCCATGTTGCCAGGACCTCGGCAATCCGGTATTCCTCTCCTCTCCATTTGAACTGCCGTGGAAGACCCGGTTCGCCCTTTCCCGCGCGCTCGGCATCGAACGTGTCTCGGTCAGGCTCGATGGGCTCGCTGATGAAACGTCCAGGTTCTATTTTCTCGCCTTCCCGCATCGCAATCCTTCTTTTCCTCATGACTTCTTGTTTGTCGGTTATTCCTTGTCTATCGACTGCTGTGAAACCTCTTTTTTCTTCGGGATCGAATCCTGCGCGCCTCTGCGTGAAACGCAGATTGCCGCGGCTCTGCAGGCGATCTGCAGGCATTCCATTATCGGTCGCCCATCAAGCCGAGAGGCAAGATAATAGCCGATGAAAGTGTCGCCCGCAGCAGTGGTATCTACGGTGTCGGCGAGGACGCCAGGGGAGTAGAATTCCTCGTCGTGCAAGCGGCAGAGCGCCCCGTCACTGCCGAGCGTCAGGATAATCTCGGTTTCAGGCAGCTTTTCCGAAAGCCTGTCGATGATTTTCTCTGTTGTTTCGCCTCCGGCGAGACCCTGACCTTCGATCCTGTTCACGATCAGCGTATCGACGAGGTGAAGCGGGTACGTGAGGACTTCATCGCCAAACGGCGCGGGGTTGAGGCATACCTTCATGCCGCGCTTGTGACCGGCTTGGATCAGATAAGGCACGTTGTTGATCTCGTTCTGGAGAAGGAGTGTCTCGTTCGCAGTTGCGCTCTCGAGAGCGTTGTCTATTTCTTCTCGCCGGATTTGCCTGTTTGCTCCCGGGTACAGGACTATCGAGTTCTCACCCTCATCGTCGACCTGGATAATCGCGTGGCCGGTCTTGCCTTCCCCCACGGTGATAAGACGAGTATCCACACCGAAGGAGTCAAGTTTACTCAGGAGCCATTCGCCGTCCTTTCCGACCTTGCCGGCGTGAGCCACCTGTGCGCCGGCCCGGGCGAGGGCGACGGATTGATTCGCGCCTTTCCCGCCTGTGAAGACCTCGTATGAACTGCTGCTAAGTGTCTCTCCTGGTCGAGAAATGTGCGGTACTCGATAAACGTAATCGATGTTCAGCGAGCCGTAGTTGATTACTCTCATCTGCCAATCTCCGCTACTGCTGAAATTCGCCCGGGTGCCTGCGCTTCAGTTCCTCGACCGCGGAGCCTCGTCCCGTCTCCTCAAGCCTCTTGCAGTATTCACGAAGATGTCCCCTCGCATGGTGCGGGCCCCCTTCCTCGATGACGGTCAAAAGCGGATCGGTATCGTAACCGTAAGGCATTGTCCGCATCATCTCGCTGTGCCATTGATCAAGTATGCCGGCAGCCTCTCTGCACAATTCCGGATGTCTGTCGGCGAGATCGCTCTGCTCGTGAGGATCATCTTCCACATTGAAGAGCATCTCATCTGGAAATAGATGGTATCCATCGTGATAGGTTCGCATATACAGCCAGGGCCCGAAACGAACTCCCCGCTGGCAGACGTGAGCACACTGGCTGATGACCAGGCTTGTTCGGCCGCAATCCTCCCCCTTGACAACAGCGGGCGAGAAACTCCGGCCGTCCCATGTGTCCGGTTTCTGCCCTTCGAGGAGGTCCATAAGTGTCGGCGGCAGGTCGAGGTTGTAGTGAAACCCGTTGTCTACATGTCCCGATTTGCCGCCGGGCCACCGGATGATCATCGGAATGCGACACGTGATGTGGTCCGCCGTCGCGTGTTCCACGTAGATGCCGAGCTCACCCAGGTTCTCCGCATGGTCGCCGCTTACGATGATTGCGAGGTCTCCCGTCACGCCCTGTTTCTCGAGAGAGTCCAAAAGCTGCCCGACGTGTGTGTCTGCGTAGCGGATGCCGCAGTCGTATCCGTCAAAAATCTTGCGGAGATCGCCCATGTTCCTTATCTCACCGAGATAACGCGGGAACCCCGGCCTGGCTTCGTTCGTGTACATTCCGAGGTCCTGAGCCCCATGGGGGCCCGGATGCATCCGGTGTCTCTCGAGCACCTCCTCAGTGATCCAATCGGGTATTGGCTTGTCCTTGAAAGGATTCCCGAATTCATCGGGAGCGCGATACGGCCCGTGGGGATCCCAGTAGTTTATGTGCAAAAACCAGTTGTCCTCTCTGGCATTCTGCTCGATCCATTTCAGAGCAATCGGGGTGACGTCTTCTGCCGATTCCATGCCCCCTTTCCCGGGATTGTACATCTCGTTGAAGCCCGCGTAGAACGACCATGAAGAATGACGCTCGGCGAACGAACTGATCGAGACTGTTCTCATACCCACAGAGCGCAAAGCGCCCGGAAGGCTTTCGCGATTAAGCCCGCTCTGAAATCCCCGTCGACTCCCTTCGGTCCGGATGTCGGCATGTGTCCCGCCGTGGTTTACCACACCGGTATGAATTCCCAAACGACCTGTGAACAGAGCGGTCCTCGATGGAAGACACGGCGCGTCGGAGCAGTAGTAGTTCGTGAACCGCACCCCCTCACCCGCAATTCTGTCGATGTTTGGAGAGGTGTTGCGGTGATATCCGTAGCAGCCCAGATGATCCGGCCGCAGAGTGTCAATATCAAGATACAGTATTCTCATTGCGGTGTGTCCCTCTCAAGCGATGATTATGTAGCCGATTTGTCGACGAGAGCCTCCACCCTCCGAGGGGTGAATTTCAGTTTCCAGATCAGCGGCACCAATGTCAAGGAGTGTTTTCTCGATTCCGGACTGGTTGAAACTCGGCCGGCAGGTCTCAGGTCCCCGTCAGGATTTTCGCTCCGCGCCTGTTTCTGAGCCCAGGGCGCGACGGACCGCGAACGCAAGATCGCTCAGCAAAACAGGCTTCATCAAAAACTCGTTGACGTCATGTCTTTCGCATTTTCCTGCGATATCGTCTCGCTGAAACCCGTGATAGGCATTTGTGCAGAGGCTCATAATGACCCGAAGCATTTGCGAGCGTCGAGTTTATCGACCCCTTTGTCCACGACATAGTCAATGCGCTCCCGACAATGCCCTTCACAAGACCCACGGCCGGAAAACCGCGACTCAAAACCAATCATGGTCCGCTCTGTGGCGTGCCCCTTTTCCGTTGACGGAGGGGCGTGACCGTGGTAGTCTGGCGCCGTACAATTAAAGGGGCGCCTGACCGACGATAGATGGTGTCACAAGTTCTCATACGCCCGTAGCTCAGTAGGATAGAGCGCAGGATTCCTAATCCTGAGGCCACAGGTTCGATTCCTGTCGGGCGTACAAAAAACGTGGCGGCAACCACATCTTCGACAGCCCGGGCTTGAGTGGAATGATCCTTGCTTCTCAAGCCCTTCATCACAGAGCAAGGAGATCGTACCGCGATTAGCGATACAGAAAGGGTCCGAAATTGACAGATAAACAGACCGCACCGCGCCCACAGCACGAGGAAGTGGCGGCCCCGGAATCCAGGGCGCTCGTTGTCACTTCAGACATACTGCAGAAGAAGTGGCTGGTCATGGGTGTCCCCGTGGTGGCGATCGTTGTTGCCGCCGCAATCATCTGGGTCTTCTCGTCGAGGAACAGGGCGCGCGAGAGCGCGGCCGCCGAGTATGAATCAGCAAGGAGCCCTCAAGAGTTCATGAATGTCTACAAGGAGCACTCGAAGGAGCCATATGGGGCTTACGCTTTGGCGAGGGCCGCCAGGGATGCCCTTGACAGCGGCCATTACGCGGAGGGCAGGGAGCTCTCCGAGAAGTTCCTGAGAGAATATCCCAACAACAACTACGCCGTCTTTATCAAGAGGCACATTGCAGTTTCCATAGAGGCCGAAGGAAAATATGAGGAGGCGATAACCGCTTACAAGGATATCCTCGAGACTGACCCCCGAATGCAGCCTATCGCCGATTCCCTCAACATCGACATCGGAAGGTGTTATGAGCAGATGGGCGAGTATGAAACAGCAAAGTCATATTACGAAAAAGTCGCGCGCAGATCGGGCCCCGCAGGACAACTTGGACAGCCGGGATTCAGCGCGTTGAGCCCGGAGGCCTTTGACCGAATCGAAAGAGTCGAGCGGAAAGAGAAGGCTGCTGAGGCCGCCCAGGGACAAGCCGCAGAAGCCATCGAATAGTGCACGTCCACCCACTCTTACCGGTCATGGAGATATAGTCCCCATCAAGCCTCATGAAACGGCGACATAATAAGTCTGAAATAGTTGAAAAAAAAGCATTGACATATATGCCGGAAATAGTATCGTACTTGGCTAAGCTTAGGGTATAAACCCTTTTCGAGATTACCATCGCAGGCAGTTTCAAAAAGGATAACGAAAGGAGGGAGGAGAAAGCATAAAACAATATCCGAGACTGCCAAGGTGATGTACCAATAGATTCTTGTGAATTTGAAACTGTTCAAGCTATCTTTGCATCATAGTTTGATTTGATATAGAGCTCTTTTTCGACTAAGGAGAATTACAGTGAAGAAGAATATGTTTGCAGTTACGATCTTCTTCGTTTTCGCATTTGCGTTCTCGCTGTACGCTGACACTATCACCGTCCTCGTCTCGGGCGAGATAAGGACCCGCGGCTATTACGTCGAGAACCTTACGGATCTCAAAGATAATGGAGGGGGCCCTGTTACAACTACCGCCGAGGACGGCACTGTTATAACAACCTACACCCAGGACGACGGTCAGAATTGGATAGAAAGCCTGGTTGACCTCTACGTCGACGCGGAGTTGACCGATTCCGTGTTTGTGCGCATCAATGTCCGGGCTTTCGGTACATTCGGCCAGGACGATTGGGATGCGTACCTCTGGGAACAGTGGATAAAGCTCGCCAACATAGGCGGTTCATCCTGTACCGCTCTCGTCGGCAGCACATACTACAACCTCGGAAGGGGCTTCCTCTTCTCCGACAATGACCTTTACTACCTCTTCGACACCATCTCCCTTACGGGCGACTTCATGCCGATAATGGTCAAGGCCGCCGTGCTCCGCCTCGCTGATGAAGGTAAGGACGATAGAGACGCTTACCTCGTCGACGTCGATTGGAGCGGCGATGATTTGACACTTGGCGGCACCGTGGCGACCATCATGGACGGACCCACGGACTACCAGCCCATCGTCGTCAATGCACGTGCGATTTACACCGCCGACGACTCCATTATAGTCTTCGGCGATGTCGCGTACGAGCTCGGCGACGCCAGGGGCGGTCTGGACAAGAAGGCGTGGGCTGCAGAGGTCGGAGGAAGCTACAAAATGGACGTACAGTGGTCGCCTACAATCAGGGCCATGTACACACTTGCTTCCGGAGATGACAATGCTGCGGACAACGAGGACCAGGATTACGACCCGTGGTTCAACTACACCTACTACGGGTACGCATATTCGCCCGAGCTGACCAACATCCAGATAATCAACGTCGGCCTTGATCTGCAGCCATCCGAGTTCACAAAGCTCTCTGCCGACTTCTATTACTACACGCAGGCGGAACAGATGGCGGCCGTTGTGGGTAAAACCGACATGGACAACCCGGGTGTAGCAGCGATGACAGAGGGAACCGACGACCAGCTCGGCAGCGAAGTCGATGTTGGGCTCGAACACACGTACACCGACAGTGTGACAACGAGCCTCATCGTCTCATACTTCATGCCGGGGGACGCTTATGCCGAAGACGCGGACGATGCTCTCGAAATCAGAGGAGAAATCCTCGTAAGCTTCTAACGGCGCACGCCGTTTACATAAGGCCCCCGAGAAATCGGGGGCCTTTTCTTATCTCAATCATTTCTGATATGGTTTTCAGCAGACTGCTCGTCTCCGCAGATGTCGACGGAATCCTGCGCAGCGAGCTCTTAGTCCTGCTCATCCATCACAGGCATTGTTTCCGTCGTCGTGAAGTCCTTCTCTATGCGGCGGTAGAAGCATGAGCGGTGATTAGTGTGGCAGGCAGGGCCGGTCTGCTCGACCTTGATCAGTATCGCGTCCATATCGCAGTCGTAGAGAATCTCCTTCGTCTTCTGGACGTGGCCCGACGTTTCCCCTTTAATCCACACCTCCGCGCGGCTGCGGCTCCAGAAGACCGGCCGGTCACCCTCGATCGTCTGTCTCAGAGTATCTCTGTTCATGTATCCCAGCATAAGCACCTGGCCGTTCTCATGGTCCTGTATTATCGCGGCCACAAGGCCCTTCGCGTCGAACTTCACCTCGTCGAGAAAAATCATAGCCTCACCTCAATTCCTTTATCGCGCAAATACTCCTTGGCTTCACGAATAGTAAACTCTCCGTAATGGAATATCGATGCCGCAAGCACTGCGTCAGCCTTGCCCTCCTTCAGCACATCGCACAGGTGCTGCAGATTTCCCGCGCCGCCTGACGCGATAACGGGTATGGTCACGGCATCGGAAACCGTCCGCGTCAACTCCACGTCGTACCCGTCTTTTGTGCCGTCGCAATCCATCGATGTGAGAAGGATCTCGCCCGCGCCAAGCTCCTGGACCTCGAGCGCCCACTTTACCGTGTCGATGCCCGTCGGCCTTCTGCCGCCGTGTGTATATACTTCCCAGCCGCCTGTTTCACGGCGCTTGGCGTCGATAGCCACGACGATGCACTGGTTCCCGACCCGGTCCGTGGCCTCCTTGACAATACCGGGATTAAGGACGGCGGCGGTATTGACCGATATCTTGTCCGCGCCCGCATTGAGAAGCTTCCTCACGTCGTCGACGCCGCGTATCCCTCCTCCAACGGTCAGGGGAATGAAAACCTGCTCCGCTGTGCGCGATACGATATCTATCATTATCTCGCGCTCGTCCGACGAGGCCGTAATGTCAAGAAATACGAGCTCGTCCGCGCCCTGTTCGTTGTACGCTTTCGCGCACTCGACCGGATCTCCCGCGTCCCGCAGCCGCACAAAATTAATCCCCTTCACCACGCGGCCGCCGGTGACATCCAGACATGGTATTATCCGTTTTGCTAACATTCTCTCGCTGCTTCGATAGCTTCTTTCAACATTATCTTGCCCGTGTACAGGGCCTTGCCGATTATCACGCCTGCGAGATTCTCTCTGTCAAGCTCGCACAACGACCGGACATCTTCGACAGTCGTCACGCCGCCCGACGCGATGACATCTATTCTCACAGCGTCGAGCATCTTCTCTATCGCACCGAGGTTGGGCCCTTTCAGAGCGCCGTCTCTTGCAACATCCGTGTATATTATAGTCCCGACTCCGACATCTTCAACCTGACGGGCAAAATCCAGCGCTCCAAGCGAGGTGACCTCTTCCCAGCCGCTCACCGAGACCATACCGCTCTTCGCATCGATCCCGACAACTATCTTCTCGCCGAATTCCGACACAAGCGCCTCGAGGAAATCGAGGTCGCAGGCGCGCGTACCGATTATCACGCGGGCAACGCCCGTATCCAGCAGGTTCGCGACCGTCTCGCTATCTCTTATGCCGCCGCCAAGCTCCACGGGAATGTCTATCGCCGCGACGATCTCCAGGACGACGCCGATGTTCTTGACCGATCCCTCGAACGCGCCATCCAGGTCAATCACGTGCAGGTATTCCGCTCCCTCGGCTTCCCATTTTCGTGCCATATCGGCCGGCTTGTCCGAGTAAACGGTCTGAGTATCCGCCCTGCCCTGATACAGCCGGACGCATTTCCCGTCCATTATGT
>SDBU01005609.1_pt1 | contig 14963 bp, 16 predicted proteins | sample 2277071 | NCBI WGS metagenome assembly SDBU01 (sample SAMN10397929, study PRJNA504765) | marine sediment metagenome | isolation source: marine sediment core GS08_GC12, 126 cmbsf | place: Arctic Ocean: Gakkel Ridge, Loki's castle | collected 2008
TCCAGAATTGGAAGGAAAGATCGATGGGCTGGCTATACGAGTTCCCACCGCTGATGTGAGTCTGGTGGATCTGGTGGCTGAGGTAGAGAAAGAGACAACAATAGAGGATGTTAATGCTGCCTTTAAGAGAGCCTCGGAAGGGAATCTCAAAGGCATAATGAGATACTGTGAAGAGCCCCTGGTTTCCTCAGATTTTATTACTGACTCCTCTTCCTGTATTGTAGACGCAGACTTAACCAAAGTTATCCATGGGCGAATGGTGAAAGTGATGGGGTGGTATGACAACGAGTGGGGATATTCCTGCCGGGTGGTGGATTTAGTCTTATATATAGGGGAGGGGATAAACTAGCAGCTATGCAGATAAGAAAGTTATCCGTTAAGGATCTGGACCTTAAGGATAAAAGGGTACTGATGCGGGTGGACTTTAATGTTTCTCTGGATGAGGAGGGAAATATCAGCGATGATACCAGGATAAGGGCGGTCCTTCCTAGCATCAAGTATATTCTTGAGGGGGGCGCTTCTCTCATTCTCCTCTCTCATCTAGGAAGACCCGGTGGCAAAGTAGTAGAAAAACTTCGGCTCAATCCCGTGGCTCGCCGCTTGGAGGAACTACTAGGGCGGCCGGTATTAAAAATGGATGAATGTGTAGGGAACAGGGTAAGGCAAACCACTCGAGGCACCAAATCCGGAGACATTGTCCTTTTAGAAAACACTCGTTTTCATAAAGAGGAATTCCAGAACAATCCTGAATTTGCCAGGAAGCTAGCGGATCCGGCTGATTTGTTCGTCAACGACGCTTTTGGGACTGCCCATAGAGCCCATGCCTCTACGGTAGGGGTGGCCAGATTCCTGCCAGCGGCAACCGGACTTTTAATGCAAAGGGAACTTGAGATGTTAGGAGAGCTTCTTACTAATCCCCGGCGTCCCTTTGTGGTCATCCTGGGGGGAGTTAAGGTATCGAGCAAGATAGGTATACTGCATAATTTACTTAAGAGATGCCAGGATATTCTTGTAGGAGGGGGAATGGCCTACACTTTCCTCAAGGCTGAGGGGGCTCAGGTTGGCAGGTCTTTAGTGGAGGAAGAAAAGATAGAGGAAGCTCGAGAAATATTGAAAGAGGCTTCTGGGGAAGGATGTCGTATCCATCTTCCTCTGGACCACCTGATAGCTAGGGAGGCCAAGGAGGGGGTGGGGGTAAAGGTTGTAGATCGGGGAAAAATCCCTCCTGATTATCTCAGCTTGGATATTGGGCCAAGGACCATCCAACTTTTTTCAGGGATTATCCGGGAGGCAAAAACCATCTTCTGGAACGGTCCTCCGGGAATGTTTGAACTGGCAAGTTTCTCTAAAGGCACCCGGGCCATAGCCGAGCTTCTAGCAGAATCGCACGGTACTGTTATTATAGGGGGAGGGCAAACGGTGAGTGCGGTGAAAAAACTCGGAATAGAAGCTAAGATGACCCATGTCTCTACGGGTGGAGGAGCTTCTCTAAGCTTTTTGCAAGGGGTACAGTTGCCCGGAGTAGCTGCACTGATGGATAAGAAGTAGGAAAAGGAGAGACCCTTGCGCAAACCCATCATGGGTGGAAATTGGAAAATGAACAAAACCGCCAGGGAAGCTGTTCAAACACTCCAGGATTTAAAGGAAAGGATGGAAGGAGTTGAGGGGATAGAGGTGGTAGTCTTTCCTCCCTTTACCGTTCTTGGTCTTGCAGAGAAAATCCTCAGGGACAGTAGTATTGGTCTAGGAGCCCAGAACATGCACTGGGAAGCCGGGGGTTCTTATACGGGGGAGATATCTGCCCCTATGCTCGTTGATCTAGGGTGTAGATACGTCATTTTAGGTCATTCCGAAAGGAGGCAGTACTTTGGTGAGACCGACGGGGGGATAAATAAAAAAATCAAATCTGCTCTCACCTTTGAACTTATTCCTGTAGTGTGTGTGGGTGAGACACTGAAGGAGAGAAAAGAAGGTAGCTTCAAGAGAGTTGTTGAGAGCCAACTCAACCTTTGCCTGAAGGAAGTGAGTCCTGAAGAGGCCGAGCGGGTGGTTATTGCCTATGAGCCTGTTTGGGCCATAGGAACAGGGGTAACTGCAACTCCGGAGCAGGCAGAGGAGATGCATAGTTTTGTGAGAAAAATCTTGGCAGAGCTGTTCGGGGAAGACCTGGCTGATTCTATGCGTATTCAATATGGGGGGAGTGCAAAACCACAGAACATAAAAGAATTGATGAGAGAGCCAGATATAGATGGAGCTCTGGTAGGGGGAGCCAGTTTAGATGCTTCCTCTTTTGCCAAAATAGTAAAATATAGGGAGTGAAGATGGGATTTTTATTGGTTATCCATGTAATGGTGTGTATTATGTTGGTAGTGATGATCCTGCTTCAAGTGGGAAAAGGAGCCAGCACGGGAGCCTCATTTGGAGGAGGAACGAAGACTTTATTTGGTCCTACCGGGAGTGTAACTTTTCTGGGAAAAGTCATTGTGGTTTTGGTTATTATCTTTGCCGTGACCACTCTTACCCTTTCCATCCTATCCGGAGGAGGTGGACCTCCCGGCTAATCAGCTTGCCGGATCTGTTCTTGGCGGATACATTATCTATGAACTTGAAAGATAGTGAAAAAAAGCTGCTCCAGAGGATCTTTTTAAAACATAACCTGCTGAGTGAGGAAGATTATGAGGAAATCTTGGAAATATATGAGGAGAATAGGGCAAATTTTATCAACCGAATCATTTCCCAGGGATATGTCAAAACCCCCCGTTTCTTTCCTATCCTGGCAAAGGAGCTGAGTCTCGAATACTGCAGCTATCAAAAACTCTTTGAAAATAGGGAGAAGGCCAAACTTTACTCGTACCGCTTTCTGAAAAGATATCTGGTTTTTCCCCTGGAAGAGAGTCCTACCACCCTGACTTTTGCCACAGCTAATCCCTTTGACAACGAATTCTTAACTTATATTAAAAAAAGTTTTAAGGATAAATATCAAATAAAACTCGCCATAGCCAATCCCTTCGAAATAGCTAGTGTCCTGGATAATGAATATCGGAGTATTCACTCCCTCCAGGCAGTGGGGGAATTGGCCTACCGTTTTCCCGGTGAGTCTGCCAGCCGGGTGTTGACCCAGCGACAGAGGATTTTGCTGCTCTCCCTGGTCGGGATCTTCGTTGTCTGGTTTATCTTTGACTATCCTTCTTCTTTCTTAGTCTTATTTGTCCTAATTAATCTCATTTATTTTGTCACCAATCCGGTGAAGCTTTATATCACCATTAGAGGATTCCAGCGGGGAAAAGTGATAAAGGTTACCAAGGAAGACCTGGAGTCGATAAAGGACGAGAAACTCCCTCTCTACAGCATTTTCATTCCCCTTTACAAGGAAGCCGAATTACTCCCCCAGATTCTCAAGAATATCGCCAAGCTGGATTATCCCCGGGACAGGTTAGACCTAAAAATCATTCTGGAAGAAGGAGATGAGGAAACTATCCAGGCGGCAAAGAAACTGGGCCTCTTAGCAGGCGAGGTGAAAGAAATTAAAGGAAAGTCAAAGGCAGCCAATCTCCTTGTGGAAAAAGGCTTTGAGGCAATTATCGTTCCCGAAGCAGATATAAAAACTAAACCCCGGGCCTGTAACTTTGCCTTGAAAAGAGCCTCAGGTGAGTTTTGTGTCATTTATGATGCCGAGGATAACCCAGACCCGGATCAGCTGAAGAAAGCGGTATGCGCCTTTCTTCAATTGGAAAAGGAGTATATCTGCGTACAAGCGAAACTGAACTATTACAATCCCACCCAAAACATGTTAACTAAGTGGTTCACCCTCGAGTATCACTTCTGGTTTGATTACTATCTTCCCGGGCTGGTCCGGATTAATGCTCCTCTGCCCCTAGGAGGAACCAGCAATCACTTTAGGACCGAGACCCTTAGAGAAATAGGAGGGTGGGATCCTTACAACGTTACCGAGGATGCGGATTTGGGGATGCGTATTCACCGACACAAACTGAAGACGGCGGTGCTTGATTCCTACACTTTGGAAGAGGCCAATAGTGAACTGTGGAACTGGATCCGCCAGAGGTCCCGATGGCAAAAGGGCTATGCTCAGACATTTTTGGTCTATATGCGTCATCCTCTCAGACTATTGAGAGAAACTGGGATCAGATCCTTCTTGCTTTTTCAGTTGACCTTCGGGGGGAATTTTTACCTGCCTTTGATAAACCCACTCTTGTGGTTTGTAGCCATAGCCTCTTTTATGTTTAAAGGTGCTTTTTCCTTTCTTTTCCCCTATCCCATACCTATCATCTGTCTTTTTAATCTGGTGGTAGGTAATTCGATCTACATAATAATCCACCTCTATGCTGCCATAAAAACCAGGAAATATTTTCTCGTTCCCTACGCCCTTTCTATCCCTTTATACTGGGTCCTTATTAGCATTGGCTGCTGGAAAGGGACACTTCAGCTAATTACCAGACCCTTTTACTGGGAAAAGACGGTTCATGCTCTCTACAAAGCTAAATAAAATAGGTGTGTATGCGAAGGCACGAAAATGACGGAAGAAAACAAGTTACTCCTTGCCTTGAAGAGCGCTCTGGATCTCGAAGAGGAATTTATTGTTAAGCTAGTGCCTATCTACCAGAGTTTTGTCAGATTCAGTGAACTCTCAGAAAAGGAAAAGAAGTACGTTGAAAATATTCTTTCTATTATGGAAAGCGACTCAGTTGAACATAAGAGAATAGTGGAAAGCTTAATCAAAAAGATTAAGATGGAGGAAAAGGATGGATACCAGGAAGATGCTCTTTGAAAAATTTGAGGATGCCCTTGTCATAGAGCACCAAATGTCCCATGCCTACGAAGAATGTCTTGGTTTGACCGAGGATACGAGGATAATAAGTGAACTGAGTAAGATAAGTAAGGATGAAATCAAGCATGTCTCAATGGTAAGGAGGCTTCTGGAAATTACCCGAGGTTAAGCGGGATTTTTTTGGCTATAAAATAGGTTAACTACAAACCTGATCGAATAAACGGGGGAATTTATGGAGTTAGATTTTATTCTCTCCAAAGAAGAAGAAAAGCCAGCCGGGAAGACTGAACTCATTTATGATCTTCTGATAATAGGTGGAGGACCGGCAGGGATGACGGCTGCCGTGTACGCTGCCCGCAAAAAATTAAAGACTCTCTTGATCAGCAAGGACCTGGGTGGTCAGGTTCTCGTGACCGCAGGGGTGGAAAACTACATGGGTTATCAATATATTGAAGGTAGAGAGCTAGTTAATAAATTCAAAGAACAGGTAAGCCGCTTCCCCATAGATCAAGAAATTGGGGAGGAAGTCGAGAAACTAAGCAAAGAAGAAAAAGTCTTCTCCATCCTTACCCGGGGTGGGAAGAAATTTAGGGGTAAGACAGTAATTATCGCCTCTGGTAAAAGCTCGCGTTCCCTTGATGTTTCAGGAGAAAAGAGACTCATCGGACGGGGAGTAAGTTATTGCAGTGTTTGTGATGCCCCTTTTTTCGAAGGAAAGGAGGTAGCGGTGATTGGGGGAGGAAACTCCGCCTTCGAGGCAGTCCTAGATTTAGTCAAAATTGCCCCTAAGATTTACCTGGTAGATATCGGCTCTACCTGGAGAGCAGATCCTGTCCTGGTGGAGCAAATAGAAATGGAAAAGAAAGTAACATTCTTCCCTCGCTATAGGGTAAAGGAGATTAAGGGAGAGGATAGGGTAGAGGGTATAACCATAGAATCCTTAGATGGTGGCGAGACGAAGAACTTATCCCTAGAGGGAGTTTTCATTGAGATTGGGCTGGTTTCCAATTCAGAATTTGCCAGGCCCCGGGTGAAGCTTAATCAAGCCGGTGAGATTCTAGTAGACTGCGCGAGCCACACCAATATTCCGGGACTATTTGCGGCTGGGGATGTAAGCAGTGTTCCGGAGAAACAGATTATCATAGCTGCCGGAGAAGGAGCCAAGGCAAGTCTTGCTGCCTATCAATATTTATTGAGATTGAGGTAAATTATAGAGGGAGGTAAACATGGTCTTACTTAAGGATGAGGTGCGAAATGAGGCAAGGGAAAGGTTCAAGAAATTAACTGGCCAGGTGCGGTTAGTGAATTTTACCCAGAAGATCGAATGCCGCTATTGTGAGGAGACCCGCAGACTCACCGAGGAGATAGCTTCTCTTTCTCCCAAGATTAGCTCAAAAATATATAATTTCGCCCTGGATAAGGAGAAGTCGCAGCAGTATAAAATCGATAAGATCCCGGCTGTGGTGGTGGAGGCAGAGAAAGACTACGGAATCAGATTTTTTGGCATTCCGGGAGGATATGAATTTAACTCTCTTATTTCCGCCATTTATGATGTCTCGAGGAGGTCTACTGATTTATCTTTAGAATCAAAGGATAGGATAGGTAAAATTGATAAACCCATACACATCCAGGTTTTCGTCACTCTAACCTGTCCCTATTGCCCTCCCGCGGTTGAGATAGCTCACAGGCTTGCCCTGGAGAGTGAATACATTACCTCGGATATGATAGAGTCGGCTGAATTTCCTCATCTGGTCACTAAATACGGAGTGATGGGAGTTCCCAAGGTAGTAATAAACGAGGAGTTTGGGTTTGAGGGGGCTCTTCCCGAATCTTCTTTCGTAGACGAGGTTATGAAAGCTTCTAAATAAACGGCAGAGACTAAATAGGTAGCTATCCTTCTATTAGTTCCATGTCTTCACCGCAACAAACCAGAGTTCCGCCCCCAGCTTTGGTTACCTCCACCTCATTGCCACAGACATTACACCTATATTTCTCTCCCACTTCTTTGACCGCCATTTTTACCCCCTTCTATTTATTCTGTCCTGGATCTTTTCCTTGAAATGCACAAAAGTAGCTCTAGCTAAACTAGCTCAGTCGATATCTTTCTTCATATTCTCAAATTCTTCTTTGGTTATCTCACCCCTAGCATATCGCTTTTTTAGAATTTCTAAAGCTGGCTCGAAGCTCTCTTTATCTAGCGGGTGCGAGATTCTTCCTGCTCGCGATTGACCGAATACCCACCTTATCAACATCAAGATTCCTACTACTACCACAATCCAAAAAAGAACCATCATGATCATTCCTCCAAACCACCACCCGAATCCCCAACCCCAGTAGTGCATGATTACCTCCCTGCTTAATTATTTTGGTCACCGCTGCCCGCTACTCTAGCCCAGGATATTGTCGAGCACTATCATGATGACGAAGCCAGTCATCAATCCAAAGGTGGCATCTCTTTCATGGCCCTTTCGATGGCTTTAGCCTGTTCCACGGTCGATGCAACGCCACAGCATTCACAGGATTGGCCCCTATCCAGGGTATTTTCCTTGGCTATCTTCCCGTACCTATCTTTAACGAACTGCTTGACCTTTTCTTTATTCAATTCTTTTTTCATTTCAATGAGTTCAGCCCCTTGCTACTCCGATCTTTTTCAACTCATCCTTTATCCTCTTTAGCTGATCTTCACTTAAGTTTCTATGGGTGAAGGGTTGGTTTCTTAGAGGCTCCCTTTTCAAGGCCTGGTGAGCCTGTTGCATCTGCCAGGATCTATGAGTGATAATAAGATTTGATTCAATCAGGTTATATAAGTATTATATTCTAAAACACCCCGATGTCGAATTAAATCACCAGAAAGGCAGTACTGAAAGCGTTTTTTCCAGATGTCCCTATCCAGCCCCCTACCTTTATAAGCTAAGCAACATTGCCGATGACTGGTCCAGAGCAATCCAGTCAAGCATCGCAGCCGATGTCAAGAGGATAATCAATGAAGAGCAGGAGAGTAAGCCATTCAAGCACTCCAGATAAAAGTATGCACTCCTGCAAAAGATGAGATACATAGGTAAGACCCAGGTGATATGATATACTCTTCCGAGGCGGTATGAGAATGAAGGGTATATATACCGGGTTTCCTATGCAGATCACTCATGTTTTTCCAAGGGGAGCAAGACGCCTAGCCAGGATCCCTAAGCTTTCTAGAGAGGCAACAGTAAGGTCTCGCGCTCCCAGGAGAAGAAGAAAGACCGTGATTTTCTTTACAGATTTCTCTATTTAGTGGATACTAAGATAGAAATTATTCAGACTAACCATGGCTCATCGAATATGACTTTAACCGTTCCCATCAATCCCTGGATTATCTTTCTCCTATAGAGTACCTCAATAATTATCAAAAAGTGTTACCTATGTCGCCAGCGAGTACAGTATAGCCAGAGTTCTCAACCACACATTCTACTATGTATCCGAAGGTTACGAGTATGCTATGAAAAGTCTGGGAGATATGGTCAATCATTTATCCAGAGGAGACTTAAAGGGGGATAAAGGATGGAAAATCAAAGTGGCTTGACAGAAGAGGCAAGGGATCAAATTGAAGAGATGGGAAAAGCGGATCTTCTGGTAGGGATACCCAGTTTTAATAATGAAAGAACTATTGCCCATGCGGTGAGAGCAGTTCAGTATGGTTTAGCTAAATACTTCCCTAAATTTAGATCAGTAGTCATGAATTCTGATGGTGGTTCAACTGATAGAACCAGGGAAATCGTTAAAAATACCAGTATTTACCCTGATCTGGACACCATTCTTATTAGACATCCAGTTCGACCAGCCAGGAATCTTTCTGCTCCCTATCATGGTATCCCCGGAAAGGGAAGCGCTTTCAAGGCTATCTTTGAAGCGGCGAAGCTACTGAAGGCAAGAGCCTGTCTGGTGGTCGATTCTGATCTAAGAAGCATTAATCCTGAATGGATTGAGCTTTTGGCCGGTCCTATCGTGATAAAAGGTTATGATTATGTTTCTCCTCTTTACTCTCGTCATAAATACGATGGCACCATTACCAATTCCATTGTCTATCCTTTAACCAGAGCCCTTTATGGTTTGAGGGTGCGTCAACCCATAGGGGGAGATTTTGGCTTCTCGGGCAAACTAGTTAAATCCTTCCTGACCAAGAATGTTTGGGGAACGGATGTGGCCCGTTATGGTATAGATATCTGGATGACTACCACCGCTATAAACGAAGGGTGGAAGATATGTCAATCTTACCTGGGTGCCAAAATACACGATGCCAAGGATCCCGGAAAAGATCTCGGTCCCATGTTTAAACAAGTGGTGGTCACCCTTTTTCAGCTTATATGTGATTATGAAGCTCAGTGGAAGCAGGTTACCCATGCAAAACCCACCGCTGTTTATGGTTTTCGTTCAGAAGCTTCTCCTGAGCCTGTAGTGGTAAATCGTAGGCTTTTGATAGATAAATTTAGAAAAGGAGCAATTAAGAATCGTGATTATTGGCTCACTTTCCTTCCACCCGAAAGGGTAAGACAGCTAGAGAAAGTAGCCAAGCTTCCCTTGCAGGAATTTAATCTTTCTCAGAGACTTTGGGTAAAAACGATCTATGACTTTGCCCTTGCCTATTATCAGAAAAAAGCCGCTCCACCCGAAGTGAAGGATAGACTCCTTGAGTCTCTGATATCTATTTATTTTGGAAGGACAGCTTCCTTTATTATTGAGACCAAACAGATGCCGACCTACGAGGCGGAAGAGGTAATTGAACGATTATGTGATAAGTTTGAGAAATTAAAACCTTATTTCCTAGAACGATGGAATTCTATTAGTAAATAGTGAAAGACAGTCTGATCCTTCTTCCTTGTTTTGGTGTTGAGTCACTTGATGAGGTAATACCAGAGGAGGAAATGATTTGATGCGAGAGAGACATCTGTATGAACGTTTGACAGTCAAGGGGTGATAAGTTATGATTGAACAAGATGATGGAGATTAGGCTAGTAGAGATAGCTTGAGACGAGATGAGGAGAGAAGGTATTTGTATTTACCGGGCTCATCTCGAGCACGGTTTTTTAGTGATTATTTATTCTCTCCTCTCTCAGGAAGTGAATGGTAATGTACTGTCCCGACGAGGCAAAGTTCAGGGAGCTCACCAGAAAGGGGAATCTTATCCCTGTTTATAAGGAGGGTCTGGCTGATCTAGAAACTCCGGTTTCCGCCTTTATGAAGCTAGGCCAGGGAAAGTTTTCTTATCTTCTAGAAAGTGTAGAGAAGGAGGAAGGGCTGGGAAGGTATTCATTCTTAGGGATTGATCCTTTTCTTCTTTTCCAGTTAAGGGATGCAAAAGTTATCCTCCATGATACTCGGACCCATGAAACTCTCTCGGCCAAGAGTGGACCTCTGGAGGTTCTAAAAAAAGTTATGGCTAGATACAAGGTAGTTAACCTGCCGGGTCTACCTCGTTTTTCTGGCGGAGCGGTGGGATATGTGGGGTATGATGTTATAAAATTTTGGGAAAATGTTCCTCGAGAGAACTCTGATGACTTGAATTTACCGGGCGCCCTCTTTATGTTTGCTAACATTTTACTCATCTTTGATCATCGTGACCATAAAATAAAGGTGGTCTCCTACGCTTTTTTGGACGGTAGAGAAGCTCCCGGGAAAATTTATAAGCAGGCTATCAAGAGGATAGATGAAGTGATGGTTAAACTAAAGAAATCCCTTCCTGTGCTAAATATTGGAGAGGGAAATCCGGAGGGCAAGGGAATAGCAAAAGTTATATCTAACATAACTCTCTCTTCTTTCAAAGAGATAGTGAGAAAAGCCAAGCAATATATCAAGGAGGGAGATATCTTTCAGGTGGTTTTATCTCAGAGACTGGCTAGAAAAATATCCACTTCTAGTTTCAATATATACCGAGCTCTACGTTCTCTTAATCCCTCTCCTTATATGTACTATTTGAGGTGTGGGGACTTTGAAATAGTGGGGTCTTCTCCAGAGATCCTGGTGAGAGTGGAAGATGGGGATGTAACTCTTCGCCCTATTGCTGGAACCAGACACCGGGGAAAAAATCAAAGTGATGATAAGGCTTTGGCTAAGGAACTTCTGACGGATCCCAAAGAAAGATCAGAGCATATCATGCTGGTAGATCTGGGTCGTAATGATGTAGGAAGAGTGTGTCAATATGGGACGGTTAAGGTTAGTGAACTAATGGTGGTTGAGAAGTATTCCCACGTGATGCATATAGTTTCTAATGTGAAAGGGAGACTCAAGCGGAACCTGGATCAATACCACCTTCTCAGAGCCTGCTTTCCTGCTGGAACGGTTTCCGGAGCCCCTAAAGTAAGGGCTATGGAGATTATTGAGGAGCTCGAGTCTACCGCCCGGGGCCTCTATGCGGGAGCTCTGGGATATTTCAGTTTTTCCGGAAATATGGATACCTGTATTATTATTCGAACTATAATCGTAAAAGATGGATTTGCCTATATTCAGGCAGGAGCAGGAATTGTAGCTGATTCTAATCCCCGGAGAGAATATCAGGAGACCATGAATAAAGCACAAGCTCTCATCAGAGCCATTGAAATGGCTGAAGAAGGGTTAGAATAGAGAAAATGTCCTTTTTTAATTAAGGAAGGCAAAAATGATTCTGATTATCGATAATTATGATTCCTTTGTATATAATTTAGTTCAATATCTGGGGGAACTGGGGCAGAAACTGGTAGTTTACCGCAATGACAAAATTACTCTGAGCCAGGTAAAGAGAAAGAAAATAGAAGCCGTGGTCATCTCTCCTGGCCCGGGAAGGCCGGAGAACGCCGGAGTTTCCAATGATATCGTTCAGTACTTCTCTGACCGGCTGCCCATCCTGGGAGTATGCCTGGGTCACCAATGCATAGGACAGGTTTTTGGAGCAAGGATTGTTCATGCAAAACGCCTTATGCATGGGAAAACCTCACCGGTGCATCACTACGGAAAGGACATCTACAGGGGCGTGGAGAATCCTTTTATAGCTACTAGATATCATTCTTTAATTATCAAAGAGGATAGTCTACCTGAGTGTCTTATAAGATGTGCCTGGACCCAGGAAGGAGAGATTATGGGCATAAAGCATAAAGACCTACCTGTCTTTGGAGTGCAGTTCCATCCGGAATCCATTCTGACCAAGGTGGGTAAGCAGGTACTCAGAAACTTCCTTGAGGTCTTTCTTGATGAGATTTGAGGTGGTGCAAGAATGATCAAAGAAGCTATCAGCAAAATAGTGGAAGGCAATAGCTTAGGGGAGGAAGAGGCTGGATACGTCATGGGAGAAATTATGGGGGGGAGAGCCACCCCGGCTCAGATAGCCTCTTTCTTGACCGCTCTCAGGATGAAGGGAGAGACAGTAAAGGAGATTACCGGCTGTGCCAGGGAGATGCTCAAGAGAGTTGATTCTTTTAATCTAAAAGAAGATATCTTGGTAGATACCTGTGGGACAGGAGGTGATAGAAGTGATACCTTTAATATTTCTACAGCTACCGCCTTTGTAGCGGCCGGGGCTGGGTTAACGGTGGCCAAGCATGGCAACAGAGCTCTCTCCAGTCAGTGTGGCAGTGCGGATGTACTGGAGACTCTGGGGGTTAAATTGGATCTGCCAAAAGAGAAGGTAAAAGAGTGCCTTGGGAAATTGGGAATAGGTTTTCTCTTTGCCCCCCTCTTCCATCGAGCTATGAAGTATGCCCTGGCTCCTCGCCAGGAGATGGGAATTAGAACTATTTTTAATATCCTGGGTCCTCTTACCAATCCCCTGGGGGCAAATGTTCGTCTTATCGGTGTATACGATCCTTCTCTTACAGAGACTCTGGCTATGGTTATGAAGAATTTAGGGGTGAGGGGTGCGTTTGCTGTTTGGGGAGAGGATGGGCTGGATGAGATCAGCATTATGGGAAGAACCAGGGTTACTCAACTTAAAGATGGATTAATTGAAACTTATTATATAGAGCCTGAAGACTTTGGAATGACAAGGGCTCCTTTAGAGGAAATAAAGGGAGGCAGCCGGGAGGAGAACGCCCTTATTCTCCAAAAAGTGCTGGAAGGGGAAAAGGGACCAAAAAGAGATGTTGTTCTTCTCAATAGCGCCGCCTGTCTCATGGCGGCAGGCCTGGCCGGGAATTTAAGAGAGGGAATTAAGATTGCTGAGAATTCTATTGACTCAGGAGGAGCTAAAGAGAAACTGGAGTCCTTGATTACCTTTACCAATAACTAGGCATCGAATTATTGATTGAGGTAAAAGATACAGAGTGAAAAGACCGGTGAAAAAGACTGGTAAAAAGGATGAAATTTGATTTTAAGGGAGATAGTGGATAATAAGCTAAAAGAAGTTGCCCAGCGAAAAGAAAAGATTCCTCTGCAAGCTCTAACATCCAGAATAGCCGCTCTTGCCCCCACCAGAAATTTTAGGGAAGCTATATCCTCCTCGGCAGAAATTAACATTATTGCTGAGATTAAAAAATCCTCTCCCTCAGCAGGCAGGATAGTTGAGAAGTATGATCCTGAAAGACTGGCTAGAATTTATGAGGAAAATGGCGCCTCAGCTATCTCTGTTTTGACCGACAAGAAATTCTTTGGAGGGGATCTAGAAGATCTCGTCAAAGTGAGAAAAGTGAGCTCTTTGCCTATTCTGGCTAAGGAATTTATACTGGATGAGTACCAGATTTATGAAGCCAAGCTTTTAGGAGCAGATGCCATTCTCTTAATCGCTCGCCTATTAAGCCGGGAAAAATTGAAAAAATATCTAGATTTAGCCTCAAAGCTTGACCTGGAGTGTCTGGTTGAAATCTACGAAGAGAAGGAGTGGGGAGAAATTAAAGATCTTCCCCTGGATGTGGTTGGTATTAACAATCGAAATCTGGCCAGCCTTAAGGTAGACATAGAGGTGAGCTTTAATCTTATCAAAAAGATACCTTCGCATAAAATAATTGTCAGTGAGAGTGGAATTGATAGCCGACAAGATATTCATAGACTAAGAGAAGCGGGAGTGGATGCCTTCTTAATAGGGGGGGCTCTCTTAAAAAGTAGGGATGCGGGAAGAAAACTAAGGGAACTTGCAGGAAGATAAGCGCCTAAGAGGAAGATAAGCGCCTAAGAGGAAGATAAGCGCCTAAGAGGAAGATAAGCGCTCAATAAAAAATGACCAGGATCAAAATTTGCGGAATAACCAATAAGGAAGATGCGCTTGAGGCAGCTCATCTTGGGGTAGATGCCCTCGGTTTTGTATTTACTCATAGTCCAAGAAGGGTGACTCCCGGGATGGTTCAAGAAATTGTTCAGCTTCTTCCACCTTTTATCTCCCGGGTGGGGGTTTTTGTTAATGAGGACGAGGAAAAAGTAAAAAAAATAGCCAATAGTTGCCATATGACCACTCTACAATTTCATGGAGAAGAATCTCCCTCTTACTGCCTGGGATTTAGAGAAAAAATAGTCAAGGCTTTTTCCATCAAGGACGCCTCTGCATTGGAAAAGGTCTCTGAATATGAAGTAGATGCCTACCTTCTTGACAGTTACTCTCCTTCTAGATATGGAGGCACAGGAAAAACTTTTGACTGGGATATTGCCAGAAAAATTAAGGAATTTGGAGTGCCTGTTATCCTCTCGGGAGGGCTGGATCCTGACAACGTTAAAGAAGCCATAAAAAGGGTTAGACCCTATGCGGTGGACGTGGGTAGTGGAATAGAAGCAAGGGAAGGAAAGAAGGACCCAGAAAAACTTAAAAGTTTTGTGATGAAAGTGAGAGAGGCAGATGAACTATTCAAGAGTGCCTGATAAAGAAGGACATTTTGGTCATTTCGGGGGAAAATTTGTTCCCGAGACACTTATGCCTGCTTTAAAGGAGTTAGACGAGGCTTATCAGGAGGCAAAGAAAGATAAGCAGGGTTTTCAAAAAGAACTAAGCGGGTATCTCAGGGATTATGCCGGTCGTCCCACTCCCCTTTTCCTGGCCAAAAGGTTAACCCATCATCTGAGAGGGGCCAGGATTTATCTAAAAAGAGAGGACCTAGCCCATACCGGCTCCCACAAGATTAATAATACCCTGGGGCAGGTCCTTTTGGCCAAAAAAATGGGCAAAACAAGAATTATTGCTGAAACAGGAGCTGGTCAGCATGGAGTGGCTACAGCTACGGCAGCAGCTTTCTTTGGTCTTCCCTGCCGGGTT
>SDBU01005610.1_pt1 | contig 14963 bp, 11 predicted proteins | sample 2277071 | NCBI WGS metagenome assembly SDBU01 (sample SAMN10397929, study PRJNA504765) | marine sediment metagenome | isolation source: marine sediment core GS08_GC12, 126 cmbsf | place: Arctic Ocean: Gakkel Ridge, Loki's castle | collected 2008
AGGCTTCAAGACAGCTCTGGGCTACACCAACACAACCGGCGGATAAGAAAAGGCGGGCAGTATCAATGCCTCGCAGGGCATCCCTTAAAGCGCGCCCAGTCTCCCCAACCTTGTTTTCTAAGGGCACTTCCATATCGGTGAATCTTAAGCTGCCCAGACTACCAGCTCGCCAGCCTATCCTGCCTTTCATGGGGGCGCTAGACAAGCCTGGTGTACCCTTCTCAACAATGAAGTTGGCAAGTCCCCCTAGCCCTTTGCTCTTATCTGTCTGGGCGGCAAGTATGATTACATCACCTATTTCGCCGTTGGTAATAAAGATCTTATTGCCATTGATGACCCAGTGGTCGCCTTTTTGTACGGCAGTAGTCTCCATCATAGAGGAATCGCTACCAGCATTAGGTTCAACAAAAGCCCCGACCAGAATCAAATCACCGCTGCATACTGCGGGCAGGTATTTCTGCTTCTGCTCCTCTGTGCCGACATCCAGGAGGTTAGATGCTGGTTGGACGGCGCCACTGGTTGCTGCCTGAGATAGGCCCAGGCTTCCCCAGCAGAGCTGCTCCCAGATAATAGCTGAGGTAAGATAATCGAGCCCTAATCCTCCATATTCCTGGGGCATATGTGGGGCTAACAGCCCCTGTGATGCCAGCTTCTTTATAATCCCACGGTCGAATTTCTCCTCGCGTTCATTTTCCTTGAGGTTTGGTAAAATCTCCTGCTCGGCAAACTTTCGTGCCAAATCTTGAAACATTTTCTGCTCTTCAGTTAGTTCGAAATCCATTCTTTATGCCTCCAAAGTCGGTGTCATTACTGGCACCTCTATTCCTTTTGAACCAGCTCAACAAGAATACCATGAGTCCCTTTAGGGTGAAGGAAGGCGCTTAATCCCTCGGCACCGGGTGTTGGCTCGCCCAGAGCCTCAATCCCTTTGTCTTTAAGCTTTTCGATTTCTGCGTTGATATCATCCACTTCATAACAAATATGGTGGATACCCTCGCCGCGCTTCTCCAGGAATTTGGCTATTGCCCCCTCACCGCCAATAGGCTCCAGTAGTTCAACAGTGGCGTTATCTAGCTCAACAAGACTCGCCCTGACCGTCCCTCCGCCCCCTATCATAGGTTCACCTGATTCAACTCCAAGGACTGAGCGATAAAACTCCCTGGCTTCTGCAAGGTCTTTTACCGCCACACCCAGATGACTAATCGCTTTTATCATTTATTGCCTCCGAATTGATAAATTTGCCTTTTCTAGCAGTAATCCTTACAACTCCGGTTCCTGATAGGTGCCAAACACCTCCTTGAGGGTATTGGTTATCTCTCCTACAGTGGCATAGGCCTCAGCCGCTTCTATAAGGGTAGGAATGGTGTTAGCACTTTCATCCTGCGCAGCTTCCTTTACCCGCTCGAGAGCAGCTTGAACTGCCTGATTATCCCTTTCCTTTCTCACCTTATTGAGATTGGCGAGCTGTTGTTCCTCAGCCTTTGCCCTTTTCTCAGGGTCATAGGTATCTGGCACCATCCTGTTGATGCTGATTTCTAATTCACCCTCGCCAATAAATTTATTAACTCCGACGACAATCTGCTCTCCCGTCTCTATAGCTCTTTGCTTCTCATAAGCACATCTGGCTATTTCTCTGTCTGCCCATCCTGATTCAATAGCTGCCACCATACCACCCATATCATCAATCTGTTCGATTATTTTCCAGCCAACTTCTTCCAGCTCATTGGTTAAGTGCTCGATGTAGTAAGAACCGGCCAGGGGGTCAATAACGTCACACAGACGCGACTCGAACATTATGATTCGTGCCGCATCCGTTTCCAGCTGTATCGCCTCCATGCTGTGGCCGAGTCCCAGAGGCTCATCAAAGGGTGGCTGGCAGGTGGGAACATAGCCACTTAATGCCTCGGCAACACCGCCTATCACGCTGCGTATTACATTATTTAGTGGTCGCTGCTTGGTGGCACTATCGAATCCCATCATGCAGCCACCAATATCGCGGTAAATCGTGCTCCTGGGGTCCTTGGCTCCGAACCTCTCTCTCATAATCTTAGCCCACATGCGGCGGGCTGCCCTGAGATAGGCTATCTCCTTAAGCATTTCCATGCTGCCGCTGGAATCGTTAAAGGTTATCCTGGGAGCAAACTTATCAACATCCAATCCCGCATCTATGCCAAGCTGGATGTAGGCTATGCCGAAGGCAAGGTGCAGACCCAGAACCAGTTCCCGGCTGCCTCCCGCCTCTCGGGGGTGATGACCATTAATGCTCACCGGGCGTAGTCCGGGCATTTGTTCAGCCCCGAATACAATGGTATCCCTGGTCATCCTCATCGCGTGTTTAAGTGGGAAAATCTGCGTTCCCCTGGATACACATTCCTTCAGGATATCGTTCTGTGGGGTGCAGTTAAGTTTTTCAATGGGAATACCCCTCTTTTTGGCCAGGGCAATATACATTGCCAGCATAATATTTGCCATAGGATTTATTGTCCAGGCTGAGTTAATCCTGTCCAGGTTAGTATTCCCGGTGAAAGGCTCATAAATAACCTCGAAGTCTCTCAGGGTATCTATGGTTACCCCGGTTTTGCCCACTTCCCCTCTGGCTTCCGGGGCGTCAGAGTCATAGCCACACTGGGTGGGTAAGTCGAAAGCCAGGTTAACGCCTGGAGTCTGCCCATGGGAAATCATCATCTTGTAGTAGTCTCTCGTGTCTTCGGCGGTTCCATATCCTGAGTATCGCCCGGCTCTTACCAGGCCGCCACCAGAGGATGAATGGCCACCACCGATGGCTGGCGCTACCCCCGGCGGCAGGCTGGCATATTTGCCGGCGGTATATGGATATTGCCCGGGGAAGCCAACATCCTTTACGAAGTCAAAGTCTCTTACATCTAGAGGCGTATAGTATTTCTGGGGTGCTTCAGTTACCCCAAATCTGGCTAGCTGTTTTTTAAGTACCCTTTCCTCCCATTCCGCTCTCCGTTTCTCTATTTCCGTCAAATCTTCTTCGTGAAAGAACATTTCTACCCTCTCCTTGTTAGATTTTCATCGTCCCCTTTTCCGCTAGTCTTAGGTGAAAATCAAAGGCTTTACTTAATATGTGTGGTTCATGCCCACCTTTGGCCTCCGCCTCATGAAAATAATCCCACAGGAGTGGCTTATAATCAGGATTGGCACACTTCTCTATTATCTCTCTGGCCCGCTCTCTGGGGTCTAAGCCCCTGATGTCAACCAGACCTTGTTCGGTTGCGATTACACTTACATCATGCTCAGTATGGTCGACATGGGGAACCATGGGAACAATGGTGGAAATCTTACCTTCCTTGGTTACAGATGGTGCCATGAATATGGAAAGATAACCGTTTCTGGAATACTCTATCGAGCCGGCTACGCCGGTCATAACGCGTGTTCCTCCAATGTGGCTGCTATTTATATGGCCATATATATCCATCTCTATAGCAGTGTTGATGGCAATTACACCCAGTCTCCGAATAACCTCGGGAGCATTGACTATATCTATAGGCCTGAGGATAATTTTCTGTTTATACCTTTCAATATCCCTGAAGAACTTTTGCAAGGCTTCATCGGTGAAAAAGCAACCACCCCCTGAAACAAATTTTATTTTCCCGCTGTCAATAAGGTCGAGGACACCATCATCCAGCAGGGCTGAATGCACCTCTAAGTTTGTAAATTCTGACTGCTCAAGCTCGCTGAGGATGGCACCTCCCAGTGCTCCCAGACCCGTCTGGAAGGGGAGAAGGTTTTTGGGCAGTCTCCCCTTTTCCACCTCTTTTTCAAAGAAGCCGACTATATTTCTGGCTATCTTTTTGCTTGTCTCATCTATTGCCGCTCTTTTTGGAGGGGTGGTTTTCTTGTCCGAAATAATAACTCCCTTGATTTTCTCCGGGTCTACCTCGATGTAGGGTGTCCCAATTCTGTCTGTTACCCTATTCAGGGGAATAGGCTTTCTATTGGGAGGAGAATCTGGAATATAAATATCATGGATACCGGTTAATTCCATAGGCAGATTGACATTAATCTCGACGATAACCTTTTCGGCATATCGTAGAAAGGTGGCTTCATCACCAGGACATATGCTGGGAACGACAAATCCTTTGTCGGTAATCTCTATTGCCTCAACAACGGCAAGGTCCAGTTTTCCCAGGGAACCTTTCCTTACCTCCAGAGGAACCCAGGATGCTCCCATATCGGCATAGTGAACTTCCCCTTGATTGATTGCCTTAGCCAGAACAGGGTTTGCCTGGTGAGCAAGCCGTCTGTTGAGTAGGCCTACCTCAGCCAGTTTCCCATCTACCTCGGGACCCAGTGGTGCACAAGACCAGAGGTCAATCTTGAGCTTCTCACCCCTCTCTCCTCGCTGGGCGAGGGCTTCAAAAAAGGAAACGGGGTAACCAGCTGTCGGTGTCCCGCAGGTACCAATTCGCGCCCCGTTTTCTACAAGTTTGGCTGCTTCCTCGGCAGTTAAAACCCTCTGCCTGAGAGGTTCAAACTTGATTCTTTCTTTTATTAACCTCTCCATTCTTCTTCCCTTCAAGCACCTTCAAGTGCTTTCTTAACCAGGGCAACCACCTCTTTTGCCGTTCTGGCTACCGGGACACCTGCCTTTTCCATGGCTTTTAGCTTGGAGTCATAGGACCCCTTGCCCCCGGTGATGATGGCTCCGGCATGCCCCATGGTTTTCCCGGGTGGTGCCGTTCTGCCGCCTATAAATGCTACCACCGGCTTTGAAACTTCGCCCTGTATATATTCTGCTGCCTGTTCCTCAACTGTCCTGCCGATCTCTCCAATGAGTACAATCACCTTTGTCTCTGGATCCTTTTCGAACAATTTTAGGATATCTATAAAGTTAACGCCGGTAACAGGGTCACCACCTATCCCCATGGCGGTAGTCTCGCCTAGCCCGGCTCTGGTAATTTCATCGGCAACCTGGTAGGAGAAGGTTCCGCTACGAGATACTATGCCCACAGGACCTTTACGATAGGAATCACCGGGGAAAAAACCAATAATGCATTCATCGGCTGTGATTATTCCCGGGGCATTAGGCCCCAGCAAGACTGCGTCCGATTGCTTTAAGACCTGGTTGACTATCATCATATCCTTGACCGGCATATGCTCTACAGCGACTATAACCAGCTTGATGCCAGCTTCTAGAGCTTCAAAGATGGCTTCTTTAACGAAGGGGCCAGGAACTATGGTAATTGTGGCATCAGCAGAGTGATATTTTACCACCTCTCGCACTGTATCATAAACAGGGACACCTTTTACTTCCATCCCACCCTTGCCTGGGGTAACTCCGGCTACCACCTTTGTCCCATAGCTCATTATCCGCTCGGTTACAACTGAACCTAAACTGCCTGTAATTCCCTGAATAATAACCCTTGTATCCTTATTTACTAAGATGCTCACTTTGCCTTTCCTCCTAGCTCTATAGCTTTACGCACTGCATCCTCAACCTCTATTTCCTGGTGCAGGTGGGGAGACTTACAGGCTGATAACACCTTCATCCCCTCTGCGGCTAAGCGACCATGGAGCGTAGCTACAATAGGTACATTCAGGCTATTTCGCTTCTCCATTTCATTGATGGCTTCCACAATGCCGCTGGCAATGATATCGCACCTCGGGCCACCGGCAAATATGTAAATTAGTAACGCGGTCACATTCGGATTTTCCAGAACAAGACCAATGGCATTTTTTATGGTAACTGCCTGTGTTGCCAGTCCACCCAGGTCCAGGAAGTTAGCCGGACTGGCGCCTCCTTGACTGAGGTAGTCCATTGCCGCCATGGTAAGGCCAGCACCATTGCTTATTATTCCGATATTTCCGTCCAGCAATACATAACTCACTGCCATCTCGGCAGCCCGCTCCTCAATAGTTCTGACTGGCCGCTTGGGCATTTCCGGCTGCCGGTAAAGTCCGCTATTATCAACGTTGAACTTGGCATCAGCAGCCATAATCTTTCCATCAGCCGTTACCACCAGTGGATTAATCTCAATAAGCTCCCCGTCCTTATCCCAGTATGTCTGATAAAGCCTTCTGGCGACGCCGACAATGCCATTGTGGAATTCCCTGGGTATACCTGCTTCCTTCAGCTCGTTTTGAAGTTGATATCCGAGCAGCCCATATCTGGGATCAATTAAGACCTTCCTGATGGCATCAGGTTTTTGCACTGCTAATTCCTCAATCTCCATCCCTCCCTCAGCACTGAACATTAAGAGAGGGCATCCTTCATCAGGGTCGGTTATGATACCGAGATAATACTCCTGTTTTATATCAAGAGCCTTTTCTACCAGTATCCTTTCCACAGGCTCGCCCTTTATCTTCATGTCAAGTAATTCAGCAGCAATTTCACGGGCTTCCGTATCTGATTTTGGGAATTTTATGCCGCCGGCCTTACCCCTGCCCCCTGCCAGGACTTGGGATTTCAATACCACGTTTCCACCCAATTCCTTATATGCCCTTGCCGCTTCTTCTGGAGTTTCGGCAACAGTCCCTTCTGGTACCGGGATTCCCCCTTTTCGAAATAGTTCCTTCGCTTCATATTCGAATAACTTCATGTTAACCCCAATTTAATTATTTGACATTCTGGCGAATATAATCTGCTATTTCTTTAATAGATGACCCAGAGCCAAAGACAGCCCCTATGCCTTTCTCTTTTAGAAAGGGTATATCCTCCTCTGGGATAGAGCCACCGGCAACGATTAAGGTATCGCCGAGTCCTTTCTTCTTGGCTAATTCAGCTACCCTGGGGAGAAGGGTATTATGTGCCCCTGAGAGTATGCTTAAGCCTATTACATCTACCTTTTTCTCCATTGCTTGCTCCACAATTTGCTCTGGAGTACGGCGCAACCCGGTGTAAACCACGTCCATCCCCTCATCCCTTAAGCCCAGGGTCATAATCCTTGCACCACGGTTATGACCATCCAGTCCTGGCTTTGCGATAAGAACCTTGATTGCTTTGCCTTTACTCATAGCATCACCTCGCTTTAATGATTTCTTGATAATTTATCTTATTAGTAATTTACCCCAACGACTGCTGATAATCTTGATGGTGGTTGGCTAAACTCGTTGCGGGGAATCCCATTTTTTTGTTTTTGGAAGTTTGCTTCAGCGAAGTTGATTATAGCACAGAATTGCTAATTTGAAAAGGGTGTGTGCCTAGATTGCTTGTCACTTTAGGGCATGATCCCTGTACTTTCACTACGACTCAGGATGTTTGACAGACAGAGGGATGAGATGTTAAATTTACTAACCAGAGCGCCCACTGAGGGATACAAAAAGGGAGTGATACAATAATGATTAGGTTAAAAGAATCAGAGACTTTGCAGAGAAAAATACGCCAAGACGACGTGCCAGAGCTGGCAATACCAACTTGGACCTTGGCTCGCGAAGCAATGCAAGCCGGAAGACTTGATGAGGCACTCGACTTCATGGAATATGGTCGTGCTGAGAACAAAGCAATGCACGATGCCTCGGTTTCAATTATTGATGATGCCCTCACTTACCTTGCACGCTTCGGTGAAGAAGAGGTTCCGAAGTTCTGGAGACAGAGTTTTTACTCCAGGGTGAAAGACTGGCCGTCAGTGACGCTAGGCGTAGAGGAGACCCTCCAGAGATTCACTGAGAATCACAGAGGCCATGCCGGTGACTTTATCATCGTGGAGGAGCCAGATAGGTATGTGGTGAGATGCGACCCCTGTGGTAGCGGGGGGAAATTAAGGAGAACCAAGAGTGTCGGCACAACAAAGAAGGCATATCCCTGGTCATGGAGCAAAAGTGGTGTTCCCTATTACTGCGTACATTGCTGTGTGGCTTGGGAGATTATGGCAACTGAACTACATGGCTACCCAATAAGAATCAACCTGGTTACTGATAAGCCAGAGGACCCGTGTGTCCATCTCTTTTACAAGAAACCGGAGCTAATCCCCGAAGAATACTTCGCCAGGGTTGGAATGACCAAGACGATAAGGTAGCTATTACTATTCACGGCTATCTTTTTTCCAGGCTGACCATGCTGGAAGGCATTGACACCCCAGTGGTTTGAAGGTATACTTGGGCGGCTATTTTAGCGCTGCTGTAGTGGATAGCCGGCACTCTCGAAAATTATAGTAGCCTGGCAGTGATTTACAATGCAGGGGGTGATACATACACCATACGAATTGCAGGAATGATGTTAAAGATAAGGTCTGAGCAATAAATAGAAAGGGGGAACAAAACCATGAGACTGAAGGATAGAGTGGCAATCGTAACTGGTGGAGCCGAAGGTCTCGGTAAGGCTTATGCTATGGGCTTCAGCAGGGAGGGGGCTAAGGTGGTGATAGCCGATATCAATCTGGAAGCAGCAAAGGCAACTGCAGAAGAGGTTGTTAAAAACGGCGGAGAAGCATTGGCAATCAGGACAGATGTTTCCAAACTGGACGATACCTTAGAGATGGCGAAGAAAACTGTTGAGCGTTTTGGTCGGATTGATATTCTGGTTAACAATGCCGCTGCTTTCAGCAGGGTTATGATATCCAAAGGAACGCCATTTTATGAACTGGACCTTGATGAGGTCGATAAAGTCATAGCTGTGAATTTCAAGGGGGTCCTGCTCTGTGCGCGAGCTGTTTTCCCGCACATGAAGGCACAGGGTGGAGGGAAAATTATCAATATAGCATCGACGCAAGTCTACTTAGGGGGCGCGGCCAGTCTAAGATATGCGCATTACATAGGCACTAAGGCAGGTGTTATCGGCCTGACCAGAGCCTTTGCCAGGGAGATTGGGGAATTTAATATCAACGTCAATTGCCTCTGTCCCGGCTCTACCTCTACTGAAGACCCTTCGAATACAGCTATACTCGAATTACGCAAGGCACATGCAGACGCTGCCCAGTCCATAAAGGGTGTGCAGTATCCTGAGGATATAGTAGGGACAGCCATTTTCCTGGCTTCTTCAGATAGCGACCGTATTACTGGTCAGACTATCATAGTCGATAGTGGCGATGTAATGATTTAAGGGACGGATAGCTCAGAAAGTCGAGAAAATGGTATCAAGTTTGGGGGCGAGCCTCTTTGGCTCGCCCCCGTTTTCACTCCAGCGGAGACAGCGAGGAGAATACCTGCTGAGCTTAAACTGGTCTTTTTCTCCCTGCCCTCATACCTCTTGTAAATCCCTGGATTATTTCCCCAGCACCTTCTTCAAGGACTCGATAAATATCTCATTTTCTTCAGGGAGACCGATGGTTACCCTGAGCCATGTTGGGCAGGCATAGGTTTTTCCTGGCCTTACTAACACACCGAAAGCTAATAGTTTGCTCCAAATGTCCATTGAGTCTTGCCCTGCATTGACAAACACGAAGTTCCCTTCAGAGGTGGTATATTCCAGCCCTATTTTGTCAAACTCTTTGTACAAGTATCGTTTTTGCTCTAATGTAATGTTTGACCTTTGTGCTACCGTCTCCTTGTCATCCACACTGGCTAAAGCCCCGACCTCAGCCACAAGGTTAATATTCGCAGGAGGGCGGCACTTTTCTATGTTTTCAATGATTTCGGCAGGGGCAAATCCATAGCCGATTCTGGCTGAGATTAAGCCATAAATTTTGGAGAAGGTTCTCGTGACCAGGAGTGGTTTATCTGACTTCAAATATGCGAGTGCGCTGCCATAATCCGGGTTATGGTTGTATTCGAAGTAAGCCTCATCAACAATGGTCACGACATGGTCTGGCACCCTGGCAAAGTATTCGTCCAGTTGTTTTATTGTAAGCACAGTGCCCGTGGGATTATTGGGGTTGCAAAGGTAAACCGCCTTCGTCTTCGCAGAAATCTTGTCCAGTATTGCCGGTAAATCGATTACATAGTTGGCGAGAGGTACCTTAACGCAGACCCCACCCATCATTAGCACCTCTCTGGTTACAGGTGGCCAGGTCGGCCATGCCATTACCACCTCTTCTCCTCGATTGATGCAGGCTAGGAACAATAACCTGATGACCTCCCAGCTCCCCGGGGCAATAATGATATTTTCTTCAGGGATAGCAAAGTTTTTCGATAATTTGTTCTTCAATTCCGGGCTGCCATTCTCAGGAACGCGGTTGAGGTCGAGAATTGCCTGCTGCATGGTCTTCACCGCGGCCGGGAATGGGCCATACGCCGGCTCGTTGGAATTAAGCTTGACTACCCTGGTTACCTTGTGTTTTTCCAGTTCCTTGGTAAACTTACCCCCCAGTACATAAGTAGGAATGGCCTTAACTTCCTCGCGAAAAGTAATCATTTTGGCGTTATCCCCTTTCTAATAGCTCAGCTTGGTCAGTCTTGACTCAGCGGCAGGCGCCGAGAATTAAATACTGCCAGGTTGCGCGGGGACAGTCCAAGTTCTACCCGGACTTTTTAATAGAGCCCCGCAGTTTCCGGGTAGCTTCGAGGTCCAGTTTCATTGTTTCGGGGTCAATAATAACCCCATAGTCCTCTCTGGCTTTTTCCAGGCTCACGTACCCATCGATGACATCACTTTCCACAAATTCCGGTTCCCGCTCCAGCGGGTCTCCATATCCCCCACCCCCTGGGTGGCAGTAACGCACCGTGTCACCGGGGTTGCAAAACTCTAGCCCACCCCATTCTTTATCAATGCCATTGATTTGAAACTTGGCTTTGGTGCCTTCCTTACCACCGAATAGCCCCTGGGCTGCATGGTGAAACCTCCCCATAACTGTGGCGATAACGACGGGAGGAATTGGGGCATACTCGTCATCAGGTATCTTCCATGTCACTTCTTGTCCCAGTCCCCCCTTCTTCTTCCCCGGCCCCCCTGAGTCGGGGATAAGACGCTTGTTCACCACGATGAGGGGGGTATCGCTTTCAAATATCTCGCAGGGTGTATTGCCAACATTTGCCGGGAACTGGGCGCAGTAGTGACCATCCATAGAGTAACTGGCTCCCATCCCACCACCCCTGAGTGTCATGGATAAGAACCTTTCCCTGTTGTGCCTGACGCCGTACATTGTACTAGATGCACCCGGTGTCGTTCCGCTACCAGCCAGGATTTGCTTCGGAGTAGCTGGAGATAGTGCTCTATAGATCATCTCGGTTAGCATATGCCCGACATGGGTTCGGTGGGCAACGGCAATCGGGAACTTGCAGTTGACGATGCTTCCCTCCGGGGCTTTCACGGTTACAGGTAGTGTACAACCTTCGTTATTGGGTATGTCAGGATTATAGGCGCTTTTTATTGCGAAGGCGACATAGGCATAGGTGAAATTATAGACGACATTAATCCCCCAATCTACGTGGGGACCTGAGCCGGCAAAATCAACCACAATGTCGCTGCCCTTCACCTCAACGCTCAGCTTGATCTTTATGTCTTCTCTCTTGCCAATCTGTTCAATAACCCCTTCAGTTGGGTAAACGCCATCAGGGATTTCTTCTATAGCCTCCCTCATACTTTTCTCAGTCCGCTGAATAATCTCATCGGCGAGGTCGTCCAGGGTGTCTAGGCCGACATCGTCCATCATCTCCACTATCTTCTGGGAACATACGTAATTGGCAGCAGCCTGCGAGCGGATATCCCCGATAACATCTTCTGGCTTACGAACATTCCAGTGAATCATATCCCACACTGCTTCATTAGCCACACCTTCGTCGTAAAGCTTTATCAGAGGAATAAATAGTCCCTCCTCATAGACCTCATGGTTATCAGCTCCTTGCCGTCCACCCAAGTCGGTGTGATGAAAGACACACGAGGTAAAAGCTATAAGCTTATCCTTATAAAAAATAGGGCTTATCACGCAGACATCATTGAGATGACCAGCCAGAAGCCAGGGGTCATTAGTAATGAAAACATCGCCTGGCTTGTAACTCTCTTTGGGGAGCATATTGCAGATCTTCTTAATCCCCAGTGTCATCGCTCCCAGCTGACCCGGGGTTACCATTGTCCCCTGACATATTTCTCGTCCCTTAGCATCGAAAAAAGCGCAGGTATAATCATGGGCATCACGGATAAGGCTGGAAAAAGAGGTTCGATATACAGTGGCATCAGCCTCATCCACAATAGAGATTAACCTGCGCCATAGAATTTCCAGTGTTATTGGGTCAAATTTCTGCGCCACTTCTATACCTCCTTGAAATTAATCCACAAAAATCCATATTCATCCACAGAGACGGAAGCATCCTCTCCAACGATGGCTGTTGATTCCCTCTCTTCAATAATGGCGGGGCCATCAAAGGCTGCTCCAGGAAAGAGACTGTAACGGTCATACACCTTGTAGGGAATGAAATCTTTGGCAATTGGTGAGTAGGCTGAGCGCTGCCCTTTAGTCGCTTTCTCAAGGGAGGTTACCTTCTTCTCGATTTTGGGTAACTGCAGGGGGCGCTCAGGGAGCCTTGTTCTTACTCTGAAAGTTACGAACTCAAGGGGGGACTCGGGGTAGGTTCGACCGTAAAGCTTTTTGTAGACATCATCAAACAGATTTCGTACATCCTCTCTGCTCATCTGGGAAAAATCGCGGTTGGCAACAGGAATATTGGTCTCATAGCCTTGCCCGATGAAGCGCATATCGAGTGACCTTTCGTATATAATGTTGGCAGTCTCTTTTCCCTCCTGAAGGGCTGTTGTTCCTTCTTTCTCCATATCTTGAAATAGCTCTTCGATTCTGGCAAGGTCAGCGTCACTGAGGCTGACTTTATGGCTTCGTACCAGGTCAAATGCTCTGGGTGCAGTGAAGAAGCCCAGGGCTGACCCAACCCCGGCTATTGGCGGAACAATAATCCGGGGAGCTTTCAGCTTTTTAGCTAAGCCATAGGCATGAACTGGGCCGGCACCGCCAAAGGCAACAATGGTGACAATCCTGGTGTTGCCTCCCTTTTCGGCGATATGTGTCTTGGCAGCGGCACCCATGGTCTCATTTATCAGGTCATGAATACCCCAGGCTGCTTCTAACGGGGTTACGCCTAAAGGTTTGGCAACTTTCTCCACAATGGCTTGCTCTGCCATCTTCTTATCAAGTTTCATGGCTCCACCCAGGAAGTAGTTGGCATCCAGATAGCCCAGTACCAGGTCAACGTCAGTTACTGTTGGCTCCTCCCCTCCCAGACCGTAGCAGACAGGACCAGGGTCAGCTCCGGCGCTATCCGGACCTACCTGGAGAAGTCCAAGTTTGCTGATTCTGGCTATGCTCCCGCCCCCAGCCCCTATCTCCATCAGGTCGACCACCGGCACCTGGATCGGAAGTCCACTCCCTTTGGCGAACCTGTGCACGCGGCCAACCTCAAAGGTTGATACCATCCCGGCTTCACCCTTTTGAATTAAGCAGGATTTGGCAGTCGTCCCTCCCATATCGAAGCAAAAAATATCTTTGATATTGAACATTCTGCCGTAGTATTCTCCAGAAATAACCGCTGCCGTGGGTCCAGATTCGATAACCCTTACCGGGGACTCTTCGGCGATCTGGGCCGAAGTAATGCTGCCGCTGGAAAGCATGATAAAAAGCTTACCTGTAGAACCTAACGATTCTAAACGACGGCGTAATCGGGCTATATACCTGCCTGTGAGGGGTTTGACATAAGCATTGGCTACTGTGGTGCTGGTTCTCTCATACTCCCTTATTTGAGGTAGAACCTCGTAGGAAATAGAAATAGATAGACCGGGTGCCTCTTCCAATACAATATCTTTAATCATCAACTCGTGTTTTGGGTTCTCAAAGGAATTCAGGAGACAGACAGCCAGCGACTCTATATCCATGTCAATTAGCTTGCTTAAAACTGCCTTTACCTCTTCAGGGTCCAGCGATTTTAATATGCGTCCATCACTGTAGACTCTCTCGTCGACTTCCTGACGGAGAGGTCTGGGAACAAGAGGTTTGGGATATTCGGCAAAGATATCATAATTATCGTAGCGTTTTTCACTGCCGATTTCTAATACATCCTTAAAGCCCTTGGTGGTAATTAGCCCGGTTTTAGCTCCCTTTCTTTCGATAATGGCATTTATCACCAGGGTTGTGCCGTGTATTACTTCCTCCAGTCGTTCAACAAAGCCAGGGGTCTCCTTCAGCATCTCTTTAATCCCCTCTTCCACCGCATCTGAAGGATCCTTGGGAGTGGTCAGACACTTGTTAATCTTAATCTCCCCGGTTTCATCATTTAACAGAACAAAATCAGTAAAAGTACCTCCAATATCGCAGCCTAAGCGATAAATCCTGTCAGCCATTTTCCCCTCCTGTCTTGCGAACGCTCCCTGTTGACTTATTTTCAATCTTCAATTCTCTTTCCCAATACTGGCAAACATCCTCCGCCTTTCGAGGAGCTATTCCGATGTATCCTTCCTCGGGGTTTTTAAGGACGTTTAACTGGTTTTCGCTGAATCCTCTTAAGTAGCTCTCAAGTTCTTTGTCTTGAAGCAGCAGTTCGGTGAAAGACTTTCCTGTTTCCTGGCTTTTCAATGTTAATTTAGTAATATACCCGTGAGCATTGGGATGACCGTGAGCAGCCAGCAATATATGAGCGGGTTCAGCTATAATCATGTCTTTACTCATATCAAAATTCTTTTTCAGGCTTGCCCTATCGACTGCTAATTTAGCCATCACCTCGTTTAGCAAACGGAGGCAAATATAGAAAATAGCCACGATTTCTGCTGTAAATCGGGAAGATTCAAAATTGGTTAAGTCTCGCTGATGCTCGGATATCTGATCTGAATAAACAGTGACCATCCTTGGCATCACGGTTTTCCACATCGATTTTATATATTCAAAGTTTATCGGGTTTCTCTTTTGTGGCATCGTCGAGCTGCCAACCTGTTCCGCTTCAAAAAATTCCTGGACCTCCGCTATCTCGCTTCTCTGTAAATGTCTCATATCATCCGCCAAATTGGCTAGAACACCAAAGGCAGATATAATTGCGTGAACATAATCTGTCATGAATTCTGCTTCTACGATTTGTGTTGATATGGGTGATGGTTTTAGATTGAGTTCTGATAAGACCTGTTCCTCGAA
>SDBU01005611.1_pt1 | contig 14962 bp, 11 predicted proteins | sample 2277071 | NCBI WGS metagenome assembly SDBU01 (sample SAMN10397929, study PRJNA504765) | marine sediment metagenome | isolation source: marine sediment core GS08_GC12, 126 cmbsf | place: Arctic Ocean: Gakkel Ridge, Loki's castle | collected 2008
TTCAAAGCACTCCATAGCAAAGCCAACCATAGCCCCGGCACTGATAGTATCCAGCCCCAGTCGGTTGGCAATATCATTGCCAATAGCAACAACCTTGGGATCATCAATCAGCAGATTTGTACCCATCAATCCGAGAGTCTCATACTCCGGCCCTATCCCTTCATACTTGTATTCTTCAGGCTCGGTAATCGTAATCTTACGATGGCATCCAATCGGACAATATTTACAAGGCAAGGGCTTAGCGTTTAATGCTTTAGTGTAATTTGGCCCACCAAGTTTTTTGGCCCCCTCAGGCCAAACGTCCTGTTCCCAGTATTTAATCGGCATATCACCCAGACCTTCGGCAGTTTCACAAAGCCCCGGCGTTCCATGCACCCTGAATTCATTTTCTATGACTGTTTCATATATCTGTTTCTGATACTTTTTGATCAGTTCACGGGTGGCTTGGGGGTCATGTACCTCAACCTTTTTAGTTCCACGCACGGCCACGGCTTTGACATTCTTGGCTCCCATGATTGCCCCCAGCCCACATCGGCCGGCAAAACTATGTTTATCCACGGCGATACAGGCAATCGCCACCTTGCGTTCGCCGGCGGGGCCGATAGTTGCAACACTGAGTTTCTTATCATGCGTCTCTCCGTGAATTGCATCAACTGTTTCAAAGGTATCCTTACCCAATAGACCAGAAGCATCTTCGATCCGGACATCATCATCCACAATCCGAATATAAACAGGACTCTCTGATACTCCTTCCAGTACAAGTACATCATATCCCGCATCCTTCAGTGACGGCCCCCACGCTGCACCAGCCGCAGCATCCGCAAACGTGCCAGTAAGCGGGGATATGCCGACGATGCTGAACTTGGCCCCGCCAGAGACTGCAGGTCCCTGGAATGGGCCCGTTGCAAAGATAACGAGGTTACGGGGGTCATAGGGTTCTATCTTGTCGGGCAACTCTCTCCGCAGAATCTCAGCACCCAGACCGGCACCACCAATAAAATCTTTCAGATCCTTTTCAGCTATCGGTTCCACTGTCGATTTGTGGTTGGTTAAATCCACCCTCAACATCTTTTGCCAATATCCGTTTTTCATTGTTTGTACTCCGTATCTCCTAACCTTACCTTTTAGTATCAAAGGTAAAACACCTGATAAATCATCATATTCTAATCTGTATTTTGCACCGGTGTGGGGCCGGGAGGCAAGTTTTCTTTTAAATATCTGGTAAGTAATCCGTAGAGGTGGCGCCTGGTATTTTCGCCCTCTTTTATCGCATGAGTGCGGTTCGGATATGACATCATCGAAAAATGCTTGTTGTGCTTAATCAGCTCATTGACCAGTGCCTCGCAACTCTGATAATGACAGTTATCGTCGGCGGTGCCATGTACAAGCAAGAGATTGCCCTTTAACTGGTGCGCAAACGTTATGGGTGAACCGTTTTTGAAACCATCTTCATTGTCATCGGGCAGAGACATGTATCGCTCCTGGTAAATCGTGTCGTAATATCGCTGGTTGCTTATAAACGCGATTGCCATAGCCGTATGATACAGTTCTGGATATCGAAAGATGGCGTTAAGGCTCATAGAGCCGCCACCGCTCCAGCCCCAAATACCGATTCTGTCCGGGTCAACATAAGGCCAACGTTTAATGATGGCTCTTGTTGCCGCGGCCTGGTCTGCGGAGGCGAGAATGCCAATCTGGCGATAGATACATTTTCGCCACGCCCGACCACGGGGCGCCGAAGTGCCACGGTTGTCCACGCTCATAACCAGATAACCCTGCTGAGCAAGCATAAGATGCCACAGGTATCTTTTGCCTCCCCATACATCCTTGACCGTCTGACCTGCCGGCTCTCCATAGACATAGAAAAACAACGGATATTTCTTTTTCGGATTAAAATCAGGCGGTTTCATACACCAGCCGTCAAGCTGAACACCATCGCCTATATCAACGCGAAAGAATTCTGCCGGTGTCCTTTTAAGTTTGTCCAACTTCGACCGCAGTTCCGAGTTGTCTGCCAGTACCTTTTTAGTCGTATGCTCGGGCAAACTGACCAATTCAATTATCGGTGGTGTATCGAAAGAAGAGTATGTGTGAAAAGCCCACCTTGAATCCGTCGATATCTGATACCCATGCGTTCCCTTCTGGTCAGTTGGAGTTACTCTCTCGACCTTGCTGCTGCCATCAAGTGGTGACCGATACAAATAGCGCTGAGCCGGATTATCCGGCGAAGCGATATAGTACGCCCAACCGCCCTCTTCATCGATGCTCTGAATACTTATTACATCGAATTGCCCCGGGGTCAAAAGAGTTATGTTCTCGCCGGACCGTGAAACCAGGTATAAATGTCGCCAGCCATCCCGCTCGCTCAACCACGTGAAAGCACTTCCATCATCCAGCCATTTCAAGCTGTCGCTGATATCAACCCACGCTTCGTCACGTTCAGTCAGAACCGTCCGAACACAGCCTGAATGGGCATCGGCCAGCATAACTTTATTGGTGTTTTGCAGGCGATTTAGTTGCTGTAAGACTATTTCCTCGGAGTTTTCCGCCCATTCCATTTTGGGAATATAGTGGTTGCAAGGATCACCCGGGACGTCAAGCCATACCGTTTCACCTCCACCTGAACTTATCACTCCAACTCGACATGAAGAATTTTTCTCGCCCACCTTTGGATATTGAAACGTAGTAATCTCCGGGTACAGAGAATCTGTATAGTTTATAAGACTGAAATCTCGTACCCCTCCAGTATCGAATTGCCAGTATGCGATCGAGTTACCGTCGGGACTCCATCGGAATCCATCCCGCAATCCGAATTCTTCCTCATACACCCAGTCAGAAGTACCATTGATAATGGTATCCGAACTATCCATCGTCAATTGCGTGATGCTTAAGTCATTAAGGTCCTGGACAAAAAGGTTCCTCTCATGGACATACGCAACCCGATGGCCGTCCGGTGAAAACTTCGCAAACATCAATGTTGAAGGTTCAACATCACCACCGAGCTTATGCAACTGCCAACTTGTCAGGTCCAGGACCCAATAGTCACCGCGGGTGTTTTTGCGCCAAACGCGCTTAGTATTCGTGAAAACCAGTAGTTTTTTCCTGTCCTTTGACCAATGGTATCTATCAATATCCAGCGGTTCATTTCCATCAGGGGGGATAAGAAACTCAGAAGAAACCATTATCTTGTGGATACCAGTGTCCGGGTCATGCCATACTATATCTTTGCCACCTTCCGGCTTGTTAGAATCTTCCAGAGTTGTGTATCCCGGGCCTTCTTTTAGCCAAACTGCCGAGCCGGATTTCTCACCCTCAAACTCATCCGAATTGAAAATCCTCTCAAGATTCAAATATCCAACAGACTGTAATTTGCCGGATTGAATGTCAGGCTTGCTGATAGTACAACCTGCCGCTGCAAGCAACAAAAAACAGAAACCTATCTTTATTAATGTTGTCTTCACGGTCACTTCCCTTATTTTGCAGTAGGCTTTATGCTAACCAACACTTTCCCATCCGGCTCAATAGTAAGATAGTCATCTTCTTTAATTGAATAAAAGTCCTTATCGTCCAGCACTACTATAGGCATCGCCCGGTTATACAACTCGTCTGAGACAATACTGCCCAGTGCTAAAATCGGGTCCACCTTAAGGTTGATGATGGCTGCCGGAGCAATACCGGTTTTGATGCCTTCCATCAGGGTAGCACTGGAGGTGCTGGAGCCTTTGCCCTGTGGGAATACGAATACCCTCCCTGCAACAATCGCTCCGGCTCGCTCGTGACGGCGGTCAATAATCTCTCCTGTACGTGGACAAAAACCGCCCCAGAAACTCAGCGGCTCTTTGGAAACAAGAGCTGTGCCGCAGGCTTCGCCTGCAACTATCGGTCTTCCGACCAGAATTCTCTCCGTCATCCTAATGCTTCCTCTCGGCATACACATCCCTTGACGGCAGAGTCAACACATTCAGCCATACTGCCAAAGGCAACCTGTACGCCCAACTGGCCCGGCGCATAGTAAGCGCATTTCCCTGAATTTGTCATAATAACCTTTGTATCCGGAGAGACCATCGGTGTATGAAAAATACAAGTGTCAAGGGTGACCTCGACACCAAAGTCAGTCAGCACATCGAGAAAATCGCTTCTTTGCAGCAAGGCATAAGACGTTTGGGATGAAATAACAACGAACTTAACGTCCGGATGAAACGTCTTGCCTTTTTCGGTCTGGTCTTGTATAAGTGTGGCGAGCTCACGAAACTCATCGAAGGAAAAATGAGGACAGCCTAACACGACCAAATCAAGCTCATCCCCTTCGGAGGCTGTGGACAAATCTGCTCTGGATTTTTGTAAATCGGAAAGATGTATGTCGATAATTCGCTCAGGCTTCTGGCCTTGGAAGGCCTCCTCCAAAGTATTCGCTTCCGGAGTTACACCGATAGCGTGAAAAAGAGCCACCGCACCGGAAGAGGCTGCTGCCGCACATAAAGCCTTGAACTGGTCACTGGAGACATCAAGAGGGAGTCCTTCGATAACCGGAATTTTGTCCTCAGCCAGGGAGCCTATGAGATGGCCCAATACTGCATAGAAAGCATTACTGTGCATAATATCAGGGTCGATATCTACCAGCCGCAAAAGAATCTGCCCCTTGCGGTTTTGTTTCAGATGAAGGCCGCACTTGGGGACCCTGGCCGTTATTGCAGCACAGATATCGATAAAATCCCCATATCTATTTGTTCTGGCCCCAAGAACCGAATTGGCATAGCAGATAGCGTTCGATTCACCCCAGGCGATTTGCTGACCAAACCTGGGAGTTAAATAACTTTGATAAGGTGCACACGTCCAGGTAGGAATACATCCCATATCTGTATAAGCCTTTGCCTGCCTGATGGCTTTGGCGGCAAAGTCCTCATCTACCCCAAATTCCCTCCAGTTCTGAAGGTCAAGCGGCCCCATATTCAAGGTCGTAGGGATACAAACTTTCGCACCTTTTGCCGCCAGGGTCTCAGCAAATTCCAAACCTGTTTCGCTGAGCAGGCCACATCCGTCAATGTGAGCCTGGCTGACATCCATCATTTCGGCGGCGCCCTGTACCTCGGCCATTCTTACCAGAATACGCATTGCCATCTGGGCAGCTTTGCTATGTTGACCATTCAGAAGTTGCTTATCTCGTATGCTCAACTTCACTGACATTGTATTTCCTACACCAAGTTATAGTAATCAGAGCTTGTGGTCTGACGGTTTCAAGCCTTTTTTGTGCCTGCCCATACCAATCCGATTCGGATTATACTCGCCAACTAAATCAACCTTGCTCTTGGCCGGTATCTTATCCTCCATACCCATCGCCCAGTAGCAGGCGTTGACAAGAAGACGGCGGAATCCTTCGCTCTTCAGGTCGTCCCCATGCCCCATCGTCGTCGCAAAAACCCGAGCAGCTTTTCCTTTTGTACCTGTATAGGTCTTGAGCCAGGCCACGGGCACCGGTTCTTTCTTTAGGTTAGGTTTGTCTTTCGGGTTCATACCCACGAGCACCTGCCCCATAATCAACGGCTTGCTGTCACCGGTCAGCGTCGTGATGGTGTAAACATCGGACGGCCCCCAGATATCTTCACAGCCTTTCACAATGGGATGGTTCTCCATACCTTTTGCGATGAGTCCGCGAGTGCTTTCTCTTCCGTGGTCTCCATAATGGCCGGCCCAGGTCTCTCCTAAAACCTGACGTCCATAGCCACCTTTGAATTCATTGTTTCTAAAACTGTATTTGGCATATGGACTGTCCTTGCTCTTACGATAATTGAACGCATGCGTCGAGGTTCTCAATCCCATAATTGGTTTACCCGAGTTAGTGTAATCAATAATATATTTCATCTGCTCATCGGGAAGCTCACGGAAACGTAAAAACATCACCATCATATCAGCCGTTTTAAGAGCTTCGAGACCGGGGATATTGTCGAGCGTGCTGGGGTCGATCTCGCCTGTTTCTTTATTGATGGCAAACAGCACCGTGCACTTGAAGCCGTGGTGCACAACTGCGATCTTGGCGAACTGGGGAATCACTTCTTCTGAGCGGTATTCATCATCGCCAGCGAGAAAGACGATATGCTTGCCCTTGCCTGGGCCCCTTTTACCTTTAAACACTACCCAGGGATCGTCGTCCTTGGCCGGGCTGTCTAATGTGCAGACTAATCCCACCAAAATGAATGCAAAAAGCCCCATTTTATGTCTTATTTTACTCATGTCCGCCTCCTTTCATCATAAATAATAGTTACGGTTGATTGACAATACGCGTATTAATATAACATACCCTGCTCCATTTCTCAATCCTGCACTTTTCAAAAATAAATGTTCTATAGTTTTCTCCATCTCCTGCTCATTATCAGACTAATCATGCTGCATGATAGTAGATATTTTTAGGACATATAGAGAGTAGGTTTTTCATTGCTTATTTTCTGCAACTGCCACAAGCTGATGCCTTGTTCGAAAGAACAAGGTTCCCTGTGAAATTGCCGGTGTTGCCATGCAGGTTTCGCCCATTTTATTGACGTTGAGCAGCTTATATTCAGGCCCTGCTTCAACAACATAGATGTCGCCTTTTTCAGCAGTGAAATAGATTTTCCCGTCTGCTGCAACCGGAGAAGCTGAAAAAGCCACGCTCCCCGAGCTGAACCTTTCACTGTATTGTAATTTGCCTGTCTTAGCTTCATAACAACTCAGGGCACCTCTATCTGATCCACAATAAAGGTATTCGTTGTATACAATGAGAGTTGGTATGTAGTTGCCACCTTTGTTATAGCTCCAGGCAACATATTGATTACTCGAGGTCTCTTTAGCCAGTGAAATATCACCAGCTGCCGAGACTTGCACGGCATAGATAGGTGACATACGTCCATGTGCATTGGTAATATATATTAGATTGTGAGCTACGACAGGAGTTGGAACAGGGATGTCACCACCCCCCTTCATTTTCCAGATTTCTTTTCCTGTCTGAATATCATACCCGCCGATTTGCTTATATCCATTAACGATGATTTGGGGATGCTTCTTACCTGAATAAACAGTCGGCGTGCCCCAGGTTGGGACCTCATCCCTGGGTGTTTTCCATAGTTGAGCACCATCCTTCAAATTAAAGGCGGCAAGAAAAGATTTCTGCTGGACATCACACTGAATAATTACCATCTGCTTATGGATGACCGGCGAACTACCGCCTCCCCATTGTGCAGAAGGCATGCGATAATAACCCCAGTCGAGTTTGCCAAGGTCCTTTTGCCATATTAGGCTGCCTTGCATATCATAACAGTACATACCTTCAGAACCAAAGAAAACAACGACGTAATCTCCGTCCGTACAGGGAGTAGGAGTAGCATGGCTGGATTTGGGATGGCGTTTCACCTTTGGCTTTCCTTTGTGAGATTGTCGATTCCATAAAATCCTGCCGCTTTTTTTATCTATACAATAAAGACGCCAACTGAAAATATTCTCTTCTTTTACCGATTCGACATCTCCGTACAGACCCACTTTCAAACGTGACTTGCCCTCATCCTTAACCGCAGTCGTGACAAAGATGCGACCACCCCATATCGCCGGACTGGAATGACCGAGACCGGGGATATCAATTTTCCAGCGAATGTTTTCGGACCGTTCGATGTCCCACTTAACGGGCGTGCGATAACCTTCCGCAATACCGGAAGCAGATGGGCCGCGAAAAGAAGGCCAGTTCTGTCCGGCATACGATTCCGGCATTAATAAACAGATTGTAACAAGTAAACTGAGCACAGATTATATTTCTTTACCAACTGACCTTTAATACAATTGATACCTTAGTGATTGATTCTATTATAACCTGTTTCATGAACATTTGCCACTTGCAATTTTCTCTTCATCTCGTTATCCTTCCACACAAGCTGAGAGGTGGAAATATCCCACTGTGCCCGGGCCTGACATTCTGAGAAAAAGAAATTACCCTGGCGGAATTAATTGCATTGGCAGAACATACTTGCTATTATGGCAAGTCCAAATATCACATAGTTATAGTATTGATTAACAGGAAATACCATTTAATACGGTACAGATAGTAAGGAGAATGAACATTGCTTAAGATAGGAATTGCAGGTTTAGGTTTTATGGGGCAAATGCACTACCGGTGCTGGAAAGCACGGGACGATGCACAGATTGTAGCCATTTGCGATACAAATAAGAATATCGTTGAAGATTGCAAAAAAACAATCGGAAATATCGAAGGGGCGGAAAACGCTATTGATTTCAAAGGAATCAATATTTATTCCGACTTCGGTAAGATGCTGTCAGAAGAGAAATTGGATGCTATTTCACTCACGCTGCCGACCTATCTGCATGTCAAACACACAATACCGGCGCTGGAGTCCGGAGTGAACGTATTATGCGAAAAGCCGATGGGGCTCAATGTGGCTGAGTGCGACAGTATGATTGTTGCCGCGAAGTCCAGTGGTAAGGTGCTGCAAATCGGACACTGTGTACGTTTTTGGCCGGAGTATGCCAAGACTAAGGAGATTATAGCGGGCGGCGAGTACGGAAAAGTGTTAGCGGCAACCTTTCAAAGATTGAGTGCGGTGCCGACCTGGAGCTATGAAAACTGGATAATGAACGAGCAGCGCAGCGGCGGAGTAGTGCTGGATTTGCATATTCACGATACAGATTATGTGCAATATGTATTCGGTATGCCACGGGCGGTCAGCAGTTTCGGCGGCAAAGACAGTAAAGGCAAACTGGGGCACGTTGTCACGCAATATCTCTACGATGACGATAGCGTGATTACCGCCGAGGGAGGATGGGCGTTGATGCCGGGGTTCGGTTTCGAGATGAGCTTTAACATCGTGCAGGAAAAAGCGACTATTGTTTACGACTGCACGCGGGAGCCGGCCTTCAAAGTCTGCCCCGCCGAGGGTGAGGCATTCACGCCGGAGGTCCAGACGGGCGACGGGTATATATTGGAAATCGATTATTTTGTAAAAGCACTAAATGGAGAGGACGTACCACCCATTACGACATTGGATGCATCACGTGACTCAGTTAAGATTGTGGAAGCGGAAAAGGAATCCCTACGGACGGGCGGAATCGTTTCGATTGAATAAGCAAGTTCAACGTATATGAACAACTGATATAAGTAAAAAGATATTACGGAGATTATTATCATGCGTACATGTAACAATTGCCCTGTTTCAGTGTGCAGTTGGTCGCTGAAGCTGGATGTAAATGAGTTGGCTGAGTCTATGGAAAAACTGGACATTGGGTATGTAAATCTGGCGGTGAGGCCGGCGTTGCAGGAAGGTGGCAAAAAGTTTTTGCAAGCTGTTCTCGAACAGGACTGGAAGATAAGCAGCACGATGATAGACTTTCCATATGAGGATTACTCAACACTGGATAGTATCAAAAAAACCGGGGGAATTGGCCCGGACGAATCTTGGGAGGAAAATCGCGAGTTGGCGTTGGGAGCGGTCAACGTGACCGCACAGCTCGGCGTCAAGTACATACTGATGCACGCCGGATTCATTGACCATACACAGCCGGAATACGCCAGGAAGTTTTATGACCGCGTGCGGCTCCTGGCTGATGCTGCGGCTGAAAAGAACGTAAAATTTCTGTTAGAAACCGGGCAGGAGACGGCGGAAGAGCTAAAGCACTTCCTTGACGAGATGGACCATCCGGCACTAAGAGTGAACTTCGATCCCGCGAATATGATTCTTTATGACAAGGGTAATCCCCTGGAAGCTATAAAGGTGCTCACGCCCTGGATCAGGCATGTGCATATCAAGGATGCTTTACGTACCAAGACGCCGGGGACATGGGGCGCTGAGGTTCCCTGGGGTGAAGGCGAGGTCGACAGCGATGCCTTTCTGAGAACCTTGAAAGAGATAGATTTTAACGGGGCGCTGGCCATCGAGCGGGAAGCCGGGGACGACAGATTTGGTGATATCAAAAAGGCAGCGGAGAGGCTGAGCGCTTTCAAAGGCTGAAAAGACAAAGCGTCATATACAATCTTGATTTTTGAAGAACGGTTTACGCTTTCCCAGCGCCGACACAGGTACTTTAAATATGGAGCAGTCAAGAGTTGCTTTAAGTTTTGGAGCGCACCCGGATGATGCGGAATTTTTCTGCGCGGGGACATTAGCCCTTTTACATCAAAAGGGGTGGCAGATTCACATTGCAACGATGACGCCGGGCGACTGCGGAACGATTGAATATACACGTGAGGAAATTAGTAATATACGCAGAGCCGAAGCAACCAAGGCAACAGCTATTCTTGACGGCCGATATCACTGTCTTGAGAGCAACGATATTTTTATCATGTACGACCGGCCGACACTGCTCAAGGCCATCAAGCTGGTCCGGAAATTAAAGCCTACCATCGTGTTTGCACTGTCCCCCGAGGACTATATGGTTGACCATACCACAGCGGGCAAATTAGCTATGACGGCGTGCTTTGCAGGAGGTGTACGCAATGTCGAGACCAAGGGTGCAGAGGCCTTTGAACCGGTGCCTTATCTTTACTATATGGACCCGGCAGAAGGCAAAGACATCTTCGGTAACAACGTCCGGCCACAAATGGTTGTGGATATAAGCTCAACTTTTGAGACCAAAGAAAAGATGCTTTGCTGTCACGAGAGCCAGAGAAACTGGCTCAGAGCACATCACAATATGGATGAATACGTGGAATCCATGAAAAGGTGGACATCGTCGCGGGGGAATATGATAGGTGTACAGTACGCTGAAGGTTTCAGACAACACTTAGGACATGCCTATCCCCAGGATAATATACTGAAGACAGAATTGGGGGAATTGGTTCACTTAGTGTGAGGACAGACCAATTATGGCACGGAAATTAAGTATTCTGGCACCTGAGTGGTGGGATTACACAACTCTGGACGATGAGATATTGAATGAGGCGGCAAAGCTTGGCGCCGAAGATATGCTTGGCCTGTCACGGGAAGGTTTTCAGGTAATCTTCTATGATACGCTGGAGGATTTTTATCTTGCAGAGGCCCTGGAGTATATCAATGCCTGGCGGCGGGCAACGGCAGATAATCCTGTGGGGATTTGCGGGCCAATCGGTCCCACCGAACAACTGCCATTAGTGGCGAGGCTGGTCAATGAACTCGAACTGGATCTGAAAAACGCACACTTCTGGGGAATGGATGAATGGTATCTGGACGGTAAAGAGGTGGATGAAAATCATCCGCTGTCATTTGCGAAGGCCGACAAGGAACTTTGCTTCAACCGGGTTGATGAAAAGTTACGTATGCCGGAATCGAATCTGCACTTTCCCAAAGCTGACGTGACAAAATATATCCAAAGCTGGGAAGGGGTCAGGTGCGCAATTATGCAGGGCGGCCAGGGAGATATAAAACACTGGGCGTTTAACGACCCGGTCAAAAGAGAAAAACCATACGACCAAACACCACCGTCGCCCCAAGAATACGGCCAGCTCTCCACGCGTGTTGTCGAGCTTCATCCGGTAACCGTCTTGCAGAACGCCCGTACCAGCGGCGGCGGAGTAGTAACCGGCGTGCCAACGAAAGCGATTACAGTCGGGCCAGTCCAGACCTGGCAGGCGGAAAAAATCTCCATCTGGCAAGCAGGTACACACGACAATCCGTTTGGTATGCGGCTGACAACGCTAATGATTGGCAAAAATATTATAGACAGCTCGGTGCCGATGTCACTGTTGGCAAATCATCCCAATGTTCAGTTTAATTTTTACCGGGCCGGCATTGGGACCTGCACGGTTGAAATGCATTAAACAGCAATGCCGGTAAAAAAAAGACGCATGTTATAAATTATGCAGCATCCGTACAGCTTCTTTCACGACCAAGGCAGCAGCTTGAGGTGCGAAGGAGCTGCTTCTGACTTCGTACCCCCCTTCTATATACAAATGCTCCGGCACAAGATAACCGGCTGCACCGTTGCAGTGTGTAATCACAAAAGTATGCCTGCAGGGTGAAGCATCTTTAATCGCCCTGCCGATTTCCGTCAGCACCTCACAGCCAATACCTACAAAAGCAGTATCCCCTATTCTCGCGGCTGTTATATTAAGTGCGGCAGGTGGACTATCTTTTTTTATACTAACTTCACCTCGTGGTTTACCCGGTAGTTTGAGCGTTGTAAAAGAGGTTTTAATTTCTCCACCGGCAGAAACTTTGTTAATGTCCCGGAAAACATGCACCACTTCTTCACCTAACAAGGTTCCAAGTAACACAGGTTCCGGTATCCAGCCGGGCTCGGTATTGAAAGAAGGAAGCACTCTAAACCAGGGGTCGATATTACCGGAGGCCCCCGCAAACGCAGGTGTGATAATACTTTTGCCAAGAATCTTCTCGACAAACTGCTCAGCCAATCCAAGGACATCGCCGCTGATATTTAAATTCCTTCCTCCCAGGCATGTAGCGTGTGTCGCATAATCAAAAAGAGCGGCAACAACGGCGCCATCAGGTTTTGCCACTTTCATAACCAGGACTTCCTTATCGGTCGGGCCATAGGGATTACGACCCAGTTGTATTGAACTTTCACCTGCACTATTGATTTTCAGCTCTCGCCGATTGGCACCAACCGGGCTGTACCCGACGCCAATACCTGTGCGAACTTCGCCGACATTATCAAATGCGCTGCGAATTACTTTTATTAGCTTAGACTTTAAGTTCTCTGTATATTCGAGATTATTAGGATGTCCTTTTTTCTTATCGATGGTCAGGCTGGGACCAGCGTGTGTGTGAATGGCGCTTAGAAAGAGTTCGGATGGCTTGAGTTTGAACTCATTCAGGATAGTTTTTCGCAGAGGTTCCGCGGTTTTATTATAAAAACCCAGCAGGTCGGTTGAAACCAGCACAAGCCGTTTACCATTATTCTCAAATATAACAACTCGCGCCGATAATGGGTCGTGAACGCCTTCAGATAATGCTTTTCGCCCGGCATAGCCTGCCATTTTAACCGGTTTTTCAGGCGTAATATCAATCTTTGCAGCCCCAGCACGCAGAATGTCCTTTTTTCCCTTAGATTGTACGGGTGAAGTTGTAAACAAAAGGCTAATAAGTACTACAACCGCGAAAATGGTTAACCTGTGTGAATAAATTACTTTTATCATGGTAGCCTCCTATGATTTATGGGCCGTGTTGGTTCTAAATGATAACCGGTTATAATAGAGTTTTCAAGAACTTCTAACTTATGAAAAATTAGCAGCATATATTGGGTTTGTTTGGGTTTGAATTGGGTTCGTTTGGGTTCGTTTTGGGTTCGTTTTTCCCAGCCCACCAAGTGTCCATTTCTTCATAATCCTTTGTTAATACTTTATTTACGTTCATTTGACTTTTTCGAAAATTGGGTTCGTTTTGCATAAAAGAGCTGATTTGTAGAGACTCCTCTACAATTGTAGAGGAGAATTTAAAGTTTAAAGTGGAAAATGTAAAACCAAAGCTCAAAATGTAAAACTTGTTTCTTACCATTAGACCACTTCCGTATCGCTCCAAGACTCCGCCATAGGCGGATCTTCGACATTTCCGAACGATTAAAATTCGATTAGGCCTGCTGGCTCTAAGTCCTTGCCACTCGGTGGCTTACGACATGCAAACTGAAATGTCATCTTCGCCTACTGGCGGTTTATGTTTGTCTGCTGGCAAACATACAAATATATTAACAGAATTCCAAACAATAGTAAAGAAAAAAATGACAAAAAAAGTGTTTTTTTGCCACAAATTCTACATGTCCCTACCTGCCCCCCTATTGCTCTTGGATCCATTGGTTTGCCGTGATACTTAGATCAAGGAAGTTTACTATTCCATCTTTGTTGATATCTCCAGCAAGGTAGACCCGTAGGTAGGGGTAGGTCTGTTTCTCACCGATATTCCATACGTTGATGAAATCCCAATCGGTGAAGGTGGATTGTTGGTGCATTTCAGCAGTGGTTTTGCCGTAGTTGGGGTCACAGCCAGTAGCACCTTCCTCTTGTGAGCCGCACATATTGGATTCACAACTGGTTTCGAGATCCCAGTAAGAATCAGTGATCACACCACAATAATGTATCATACAGTAATTAGCCCCTACCAGCCCACCGACATTGACATCTCCTACAACTCTGCTGCTTGAAAATGAATTGGCGATTATACTATCACGATAGTTTGATCCCACCAATCCACCGACAACGTCATTTCCCTCAACGATACTCCTAGCATAACAGTTGGTTATTATACCGCTCCAATTTTCCCCCACCAGCCCACCAACCTCATCATTTCCCTCAACGATACCCATAGCATGGCAGTTGTTAATTTGCCCATAATTACTTCCCACCAGTCCACCGACCATACTCTTTTCAGACGTCACAAAAGCCCATGCATAGCAGTTGGTGATTGTTCCACGTTCATTGATTCCCACTAATCCACCACTCCTAACAGGTCCAGTAACAACACCGGTTGCATGGCAGTTAGTGATAATGCCGCGCAGATTTCTTCCCACCAGTCCTCCGACACCCCAATCTCCATAAACGCTCCCGGTCGAAGAGCAACCGGTAACTATGCCTTCATAATTAGTCCCCACCAGCCCACCGACCACACTTTTTTCAGAAGTCGCCTTACCCCATGCAAAGCAGTTGGTGATTGTTCCAAGATAATTGTTTCCCACTAATCCGCCGACACCAGAAAGCAGTGGAGGAGGTGGCGTACCACAAAAAATATTCAACCACGGGATTGAAACACTGGTTGTGGAATAGCAGTGGGTGATGATGCCATTCTGATTTCTTCCCACCAGCCCTCCAGCATTGAAAACACATGCGAATCCAGCAACGCTGCCTCCTTCTGAATAGCAATTGGTGATACTTCCGCCAAGAACCTCGCCCACCAGTGAACCAACCTTCCCACTAGTGGTCTGTCTCGGATAATCTGATGCCATACAGATCTTTTTGTCGATATATCTAAAAACGGTATTTTGACAAGGAGGCTGTTATGGCAAATGA
>SDBU01005612.1_pt1 | contig 14961 bp, 28 predicted proteins | sample 2277071 | NCBI WGS metagenome assembly SDBU01 (sample SAMN10397929, study PRJNA504765) | marine sediment metagenome | isolation source: marine sediment core GS08_GC12, 126 cmbsf | place: Arctic Ocean: Gakkel Ridge, Loki's castle | collected 2008
GAAGTATTCTTTACATGGCTATGGGGATACATACGAAAGAATTAAAGATAGAGAAGCACTCTTAATAAGCGAAGGATGGAAAGTTGTGATACACAAACTTGGTACTACGTATTATACTTATATTAGGAGATAAATAGATGGGAACAAAAGGTAGGCACAATAAAAAGAAGAAAAAGCAGGAGAAGAAACAATGATAGGAATAATACCAGTAATAGTAGCTGGAGGAGTTGCTCTAAAGTTTACTGAAGCTTTCTTGGGCAAGCCTAAAGGCATCAAGCCGAGTAAGAAGAAAAGAATAAGCAGAAAAAGTAACAAGCTAAATAATAAATATAGTCCATGGTAAAAATAGATAAATAAAATAAAGAGGGAGGAGTAAAAAACATGAAACAAACTAAAATAAGTTTACTAGTCAGTTACAACAAGATTAGCAGTCCACTCAAGAATGGAGAAAAGATCAAGAAACTAAAGAAACAACACACTGAGACTCTGGCACAAAGTGGACTAAGACCGCCAAAGTCACCACTATAAAATAAGATAAATAATGCCAGGTAAAATTAGAAAACTTCCTAATAGGAACAGATGGAGAGTCTATTGGGGAAGAAAGACAAGAGCCTTCGGTGCTACCAAGAAGAAAGCTGAAGCTCAGTTGAGACTTCTAAAAAGCAGAGGAATAGTAATACCAAAATATATCTATAATCCTGTGACGAAAAAGAAATATCCAGTTATAAGAAAAACAAAAAGCAAAGGGAAGACACTAAGTCTCTGGAAAAAGAAATAAATGCCAACTTATTGGGTGAAAGTAAGACATACAGGAGAAAGTAATGTCAATAACATTTAACGACTCCAGAGAAATGAGTGAATATCTAGAACAAAAGTTTGAAGAAGGCTATGAATGCGAAGCTAGAAAAATAGGTGAAAAGAAATGGAAAGTAAGTATTGTTGGCAAAAGGGAACGGACAAGTCAAAGACTCATGGCAACTGAGAAATTTGAGAAAGCATTTGCAGGCAGTTACACAGGAGACCTGGAAAAATCCTACGAACAACTTGGAGGCTTGTCTAACAAGTCAATGAGAACTGCCCAGGAAGTTAAGGCTATAGCAAAAGATGAACTTCACAAAGCAGGCATCTATAATGTGGAAGTTCATGTTACACCAAGATTTTCAAGCATTGGAGAGTCAGATGCTGCAGTTCTTCACACCGAAGAGCCAGATGATGAGGGAGGCGCCTGGTTAGTCTTTTTACACCCAATACACGAATACACAGACGAAGATTACTTGAGAGAAATAGTCAAGCACGAAATAAAACATATTAAGAAAGAGATTTAACCCATTGGCAGTTTCAGAGGCGAGGCTAGTAAGACATTATGAATAACGCAAAAAGTATAGCATTTCTTTTGTTAGACCATAAATATAAGAACAACTATGTAGCTACAATAGAAGATAATGATAATAATCCTATTATAAGCTATTTACCTAACAATACAACAATTCGCTGGAAATAATATAAGGAGTAATAAAAAATGTATAAGTCCTATGATGTTCACTACATTGGCATAAAGAAAGGTGTCAAGCGACATAAAATCACTAGCATAATAGCTGAAAGTAGAGCAGAAGCAGCACACAAAGCACACGAAGAATATCCAGAGTACCAAATAGAAGAACTTTGGGCTTTCCCCACAGGAGAACGCTCTCCGTTAAGAGTTTTAGGTGAAAGATCTAGGGACGAAGAATTCTACGCCACTCATCCTGAGCATAAAAGAAAATATAGAAGTTAAAAGGAAACACAAACAGTGGAACATTATTATTGTTCTACAGAACATGTATTCAAAGGACAAAAATAATGAATAACTTAATTAAGAGGTAGGTGAATGGCAAAGCTCTACCTAAAAAAGAGTTCTCATGACATTCCAGAAGGCTATGTTTTATACAAAGTTGCAGGCGACATAAATATGGCTAAAATGGAAGTATATGATTCCTTTCATGAAGAAAAGATATATGGCGTTGTAAAGAATACCACAGTATATTTATATCGTAAGGCAAGACATGGCGGATAAGTAAATGAATAACTTAGTTAGCATTGTCATACCAACCCGAAATGAAGAGAAGAACATTGGCACACTTCTGCAAGAAATAAAGTCTAATGTTCGTACTCCTTATGAAACAGTAGTTATTGATGATAGTGATAATGGAGCTACTATTACTGCCGCTCTGGCTAATAATGCTAACAAGGTTATCGGAGGAAAACATAAAGGACTAGCACAAGCTGTTATAGATGGAATTGAACATAGCAATGGAGATGCCATAATAATAATGGATGCCGACCTACAACATCCTCCAGAAATGTTACCAAGTATAATAGAAAGCCTCAAGATACATGACCTAGTAATAATGACTAAGCATATGGAAGGTGCAAAATCAAGTCTTTCGCCTTGGCGCAAGTTACAGAGTAATCTGGGATGCTTTGCTGCTAAAATACTAGTGCCTGTATCAGATCCAATGACAGGGTTCTTTGGTATAAGAAGGGAATGTCTAGAAGGAGTGAAGCTGGAAGCAATAGGTTTCAAGATTGGGCTGGAAATATTCTGCAAGGCTAACTGGACTTCTCATGTTGAAATACCAATAGAATTTAGAGACAGAACAGAAGGCGAGTCAAAGGGAACTGCACATTCTTTGCATAAACATCTGTGGAAACTTTATAAAAGTAGTCTTCTCCATAAAGTATTATTGCCAGAGGGTAGCGAAGAATGGAATACATTTTATGAAGGAAATAACTGGAACAAAAAGTGGAAGCAAGGTATTGCAGAAAAACTAAGAGAAATATCACAAGAGCTTAAACCCACGGAAACACTGGATGTTGGATGTGGAAGTTCTCCCAATATAAATTATTTAGATGGAAAAAGAACTGGAATTGATATCAATAGGAAAGCCTTAGAATTTGTAAGCAACCACTCTACTGCCGAGTTTCAATTTGGGAATATATTAGATATTCCGTTTCAAGGGGAGTCTTTTGACCTTGTGTCTTGTCTTGAGGTTGTAGAACACATGAAAAACGGACAAGCCGAGAAAGCTATTTCAGAACTAGCTAGAGTAGTTAAGCCTAATGGACATGTTGTAATAGCCACTCCTAACTATTCTAGCCTATTATGGAAAGGAATTGAGAAGCTACAGCAAATACTCCAACCAAGAAGTTGGGTTAATGACCACTATACTAAGTTAAATAGGAAACTACTTGGAGATATGTGTAAGGAATATGGAATAAAGGAGGTAAAATACGACAGTATAATTAAAAACTGTGATATGATCATTACTTATCAGAAACAAGGTTAGAAATTTAACAGGAGGTTCTAAGTGTTTTCAGGAAGATGGATTGCATTAGTTTTATTTATAGTACTTCTGGTTTTAATATCGAGGGAAAAAGGAACATTAAAAAATAAATTCACAAAATGTGGAATATTGTTTGTTGAAGGAATGATAGGTGGATTGATTATAGACAGCATCGGAATAAATGCTGGTTACTACTTCTTCCCAAGACATCCGATTTACAGCTTGAGTTACTTTGCAATTGTTCTGCCAGCTTGGGGAGTGTTCGGAATGTTTATTGATTATACTTGGCATAAACTAGGAAAAGAAAAGTTTGTTCGTGGATTAACAATAACTACTCCATTATTATTTGCATTTTACGAAGGTTCAAATCTTCTTACTGGTAGTTGGATTTATACTGCCTCTACTCAAGCGGTAATCCTTGGATGGTTTCCTTTAATACTTGTATTCGCAGGTTGTCACAGAAGAAGAGATTTTAAGAAAGCAATTGAAGAAGAGATAGAAAAAGCAAAAGAGGGAGAGAAGTTTGTCTTACAAGGCGTGCTAATTTTCGCTAAAGTATTACTCATTGTAGTAATGTTTCCTTTGTTATTTGTCTCGTTATTCAGAATACTAACTATATGTAGACATGAACACAATGTCAACTTACCTGCACTTATAAAAATGCACGCATTGATGGAGTGAAAATAAAGTATGTGGTGGAAAATCAATGATGCTCTTTGGACATCATACGATAGACTGAAAGGGTTCATCAAGTATGGACTTGTAGGAACCGTTGGCTTTGGAGAGCATCTATTAGTGCTCTGGTTACTAACTGAATATGTTCAGATGTGGTACATGGCTTCTGCAACAGTTGCAATTATAGTAGCTTCTATAAACAATTACATACTAAATTATCATTGGACTTTCAGAGATAGAAAGTCATATATCAATAACATTATAGTCGGGTTTTTCAAATATCTTTTGTCAAGAGGGTTCACTGAAGGGTTATATTTGGTATTACTCTACTTGATGGTTAGCATCGTTGGCTTACATTATCTAGCTAGTGCAGCAGTAGTTCAAATAGCAACAGCTATTGTGGGATATCTTATAGCAGTCAAATGGATATGGAAAAAAGTAGAAGTAACATGAATAGAATTAAAGAATATAAGTACTTCATACTTACTATGTTAATATTGGCAATAGTAATAATGTTGCCACCACTACTATATAGGGAAACTTATCTTGTTATAAATAATGATACCGCTGCTCATCTTGCAGTATTTGAAGTAATGAAAAGTGGAACAGCGAATTACTTATATTTAGGACAAATGCTCACTGGATGGCTTATGGTTGGAATAGAAAGCATATTTGGGATAGACATATCAATATCATTCATGTGGTTCAATTTTACTGTTCTATTTCTTGCAGGAATGTCAGTTGCTATAATGGTTGTTGTAATAACCAACAGTAAATTAGCAGGAATAATAAGTGCATTTCTTATTACATTTGGCACTAGTTCAACAATGCATCTATTCTACTCAGGTACAATATTCAACATTATAGAGATATTGATAATATTTCCAATACTAATCTCTTTGGTTTATCTAGCAATGATAAAAAGAAAGACTCAATGGCTTTTCGCTATTATGCCAATTGGAATATTGTTATTCTTTTTCCATCCCTCACTTGGCATGGGAGTATTTCTTTTGTTTGAAAAGTCTAGTAATCCAGAAGTAATAACAACGCCAATTTCTTCACTGTTGTTATTCTTTGGAATAGTCAACTTGCTCGTTTTAGCACTTTGTGGGATTGCAATTAAAACAAGAAACAACAAAGAGAAAATTAAAGTAGAAACAAAAATTATAATGGCTTTCTTATTATCTTTAACAATATTATTTATTGTCATAACACTTACTAATATTACTCCATTCTCTGCTAGAATGCTTTATAATACACTCCTTGTTCTTGGATTACTACTTTGCATTTTGATAGGAATAACATTGAAGTACAATAATTCATGGTTAGTAAAAACTTCTGTTACTTCTCTTGCACTAGCTGGAACAGTAGGTAATTTAGTTGGATGGCTTTCGTTTCCTAATTATAGAGAGGTGATAAATATTGCAATTAGTTAAGAAATATTGGGATATCATTACATTAGGAAAGACTAAATGGATTATATTCAGTATTTATTTTCTAGGATGGATAGTAAGTAAAACGATAAATATAATGATTGACACATCTCAATTCACTACACATCAATTTGCTTATATGTGGAACTTGTCTGTAATTACTGGGAAATATCCAATAATACTTTACTGGAATTATCTTTGGATAGACTCACTAATTTATAAACAGACTAGCTTTATCATGTTCGCAGTTTTATTTCTGATATTTACCGTAGCTTATCTCAGGGGACAATAAAATGAATTGAGCTAAGAGATACTGAAAAGAACTTCTAACTTTTGGAGCAATCTTCGGAGTAAAACTATGAAACTATATCACTATACAAAGAAAAAATATTTACCACTTATTATGGAGTATGGTCTTATTCCTGGAAGAGCAAAAAGTTTATATACTCCAGTACTAACAGATAAAAACTATGTATGGTTAGAAACTAAACTATATAAGTTTAGAAAAAGTGCTAAAACAGCAACTCTAAAAATAGACTCAAGTCTGTTGAGCAAAAAAGCACTAAAATCAGTAAAAGATAGACCTTGTTGGTACGCATATGAAGGAACTATTCCTCCAGAAGCTATAGAAATAGTAGATTATAATATAGTAGAGAAATACTGATGAAAAACTGGCTCAAAAAATACTGGAAAGAACTAATAGTCTTTGGTGCTATCGCTGGAGTATTATTTATTGACATGGCACCCGACATCAGTTGGGTGAACACTGATAGCGATGGAGTTCATTATATCTACGCTGCTAAATATATGTATCCAGCACACAAAGGTAGTGCTCCTTTATACTTGTTACTAAGTAGTTTATTCCTTCAACTACCATTTGGAACAGAAGCATGGAGAATGGCATTGATTAGTGTGATGAGTGGAATAGTTGGAAGTTGGCTTATTTATCTAACAATTAGACATCATACAAAAAATCATACAATGAATAGATTATTTGGAATAGCAGGAGCTTTGGTCTATGGAAGTTCGGCGCTAGCTATTAGTCAAAACACAATAGTTGAGACATATCCATTAGTAACAATGCTTGGAATAGCAGCATACTACTTCTCTATAAAGAAACAATGGTGGTTGTGCGCCATAACTTTAGGAGTTGGGTTGGCAGTCCACACTAATATAATCTTTGTAATAATACCTATTGTTATAGCGAATAAGGAGTTTAGATGCTTCGAATATGCAGGAGTAGTAGCTGCCTTCTTATTGTTTTATCTATATATTCCAATTACAAATAGACCTCCTTATATGTGGAATGCTCCTAATGAACAAGGAATGCTAGGATTTGTTCAAGATGCTGTTGCCACTGGAGGAATGCTAAGTGGTGGGCTAAGTATTTGGGACTTTCCCAAGAGAGTGATTGACACTATATTACAACTAGGATTGAGCTGGAATATTGGAATTATTGTTCTAGGAGTATATATTTGGAGGGTAAAGTGGTACAAAGATTTATTATTTTGGCTGATTGCGATACCAATCTTATACTATATGTCTAACTTAGCACCTCAGACTTATGTTTATATGCAACCGAGTATAGCATTTGGAGCTATCGCTATTGGAATAGGATTAAGTAAGATTGGATTTCAGTCTGCTGGAAACTGGATACCTAATAGATGGACTGAAATAGCAACTTATGGAGTTATTGGAATTTCTGTTATGATGCTAATCTATAATGCCAATTACTTTGATATTGGGAGAACACTTGACCCAAAATTATCAGCTAGACAGTTTTATAATGAGGAATTAAGTAAAGTTCCTGACGGACAGATACTATTAGCTCAGCAAGGATGGGAATGGGCTATGGTTTATCCTTATAATAAAAATGAAGGAAGAAACATTATACCTGTTAATCCAGGAAGTCTGGCTAGTAAAAAGTATCAAGACATATTACATAGTTGGGGAATTAAGTTTGAAGTGCCTAAAGAGAAAATAACACTTGTGAAATTACAAAACTTCATAGTGGATGAGATACTTAAACAGAATGAGAATATCTGGATTACTGTTCCAACTGAACCAAGAACTTATGGAGCAGAGATTCTACCATATAAAGGAAACGAAGATAGGTTGGAAGTTACCTCTAAGTCTATTACAGATGGAAGTAGAGATATGCAATGGCAATGGGAACCAAGTAATCCTTATGACATTACTACAGGAGCTATTGAAGTTGAGGAGTGGGTATATATTGTATTTAGTAATTATAGTGTACTAACATTTGCGATGATGGGAACAATTGGGCTAGTCCCTGTTTGGATTGGATGGATGTTGATAGTCAGGAGAAAGAAGTGGTCATTAAGAAGAAAGCCAGAAACAAGCCTTTCAAGAATGGAAAGCTAACTTTAAGTGAAGTTAGAAAGGCAGTGAATGCTGATAAAGCTGTAGGAGTATTTAGACCTATTATAAGGAGACAGTAATGCCAATAACATTTAATGATCGGGAGGAAGCTAAGGAATATATTGCTAAGAAAAAATCAGAAGGCATTAGAACAATTCTTTTAGAAGAAGGACAACCTAAAATATTCAAAGTAAAAATCATTCCAGGGAAAGTTTATCAACCAAAAGAAATATTTCATTTAACAGAAAGTAATTTAGGGGAGCAAGCTGAACTTAGACCAAAAGTACAAGATTTAGTAGATAGAGAAAAAAGAGTTTGCTTTGCTCCATCTATTGACCAGTGCTTAAATGCTTTACTATATATAGATCAAAGTTCAAAAGATAGTATTTCGGAAAAACTTAAAGAGCCAATACAATTTCATGTATATACTCCTACTAATCCAACGGAAGCATTTGAAATGGAAGAATTAGAAGAATATCTTGAAACTAAAGAAAAGGGTTCCCTAATGCCAGTTAATGTTAAAAGAGAAAAGACAATTACAGTCTATGGCTGGAATTCTAAAGAAGGAAAATGGGATTGGGAATAAAAGGAGATAATAAACGAGTAAGACTCCATCATTTATTGTTAGCAATGGAAGAAAATACTTCTATCTAATGTGCAATTTTTCTACAAAAGAAGATGCCGAAAGATATGCAGAAGACATAGAACAAAATAGTAATACTAAAACTGTTATAAGTAATAGATTTACTGATGACATGGGATTTACTGGTTACGCAGTTTATTATAGAAATCCTACTGGAACAAGAGGAATTAGTTTTTCATAGTGACCGATGGTTTTTAATACCAAACGCATATCCAGGAATAACAAAAGATGAAGAAGATGCCTTGGGTTATATTCTAAATGACTTGAAAAGCCTTAAAGAAGAGAAGAAAAGTTATGAATGAAATAAAGAATGAACAACGAACAGACAAACCATGGGGACACGAATTACTATTCGCTAGAACAGACAAGTATGCTGGTAAGCTATTACATATTAAAAAGGGAAAAAGATTAAGTTTGCAATATCATACAGAGAAAAAAGAAACAATGTACATACTAGAAGGATTAGTTGAACTAACCATTGGAGATGTCATTATGATTGTAGGCAAGAAATCTCAGAGCATAAACATTAAACCAAAAACAATACATAGAGTAAAGGCATTAGAGGACACAATAATAATAGAAGTTTCTACACCAGAATTAGACGATATAGTAAGATTAGAAGATGACTATGGAAGAATTAAACAAGAGAAGGAGTCACAAAGTATATGAGTAAGATAAAGTGCGAGAGACCTAATTGTCCTCATGATGCTGAATATGTAGTTACTACCAGTAAAGGAGACAAGAAATTCTTTTGTAAGAAGCATGGTCAAGATCTAATGAAGACGTTAGCGATGATTAAAGTGGAAAAGTTAGAAAATAAGTAGTGAGGAAGTAACAACATGGGATGGATGGAAAAGAATGGACTTTGGGGAGATGAACCACAGGATATAGTCAGCGATGCTATAGAAAAAAGACTAGGCAAAGATTGGTATCAAGCAGCTGAAATAACACCTCGGAACAAGAAATTACAAGTGGCAGCAATACTTCTGAAGGACAAAGCATTACAACAGAAAATCAACAAAACATATATGGACAAAAGAGGAAAACCTGTAACTGTGAGTGAATATAAAAACCTGATAAGGATAGGACTACTATTAAAAAAGGAGAGATAACAAAATGCCTCTAAAAAGTTATAAATGTAAAAAGTGCGGAAAGACCGTTAGACCTCAAATTGAGTCTATAGCTTATGATAAAAAACTATGCCCTAAATGTCTTGACAAGACCTACGATATTTACGAACTAATGAAAATGCAATCAGAGAAAGAAAATAAAGGGAGGTAACTAACATGGAAGACTTTTATAAACATCTACGAGACAAAGCGTTTCCAGACGGATTCGAAGTATTAAAAAACATTAAAGATTCTAAAAGTATTAGAATGAAAATACTTAAAATAAGACAACAACCAGAAACTCAAATAGTCAAACAAGCTATATGGATAGATTATATAAAACATCAATACGAAACAGGAATATTATCTTCAGATGAATATATGGATTTAAGAGACTGGAAAATTAAATGGTAAAAGGGAGGTAAGTAACATGGGATTCTGGGACGATAAGAAACCACCAAAAGAAAACTTTGCAACAAAGAATGACATAAAAAAACTGGAAGAAGATGTTCAGAAGTTATTAAAAGATAAAGACCAACCTGATACAAAAGGAGCTACCAGTAAATTGATAAAAGGAATGGGAAGAGGTCTCGGAGATATTGCTAAGAGTCTTGGTCATCCAGAAGATAAACGAAGGATGAAAATAGCACAGATGGTAGAAGGAAAACATAACCCAATGAGAACTACTAGAGTTTCAAATCCAATCGCAGGAAGAGGAGCAGGCATGAAGCGACATCACATCTCAGATGCACCAAAAAGAGAGGATTAAAGGAGGAAACTAAAATGAGTAGTGGACTAACTTATGATACAGAAAGTCAAGCAGAAATAATGGCAGCAGACTATCATGTTCAAGGATACACAACTAGGATTTCTAAAACTCCCGAAGGTAAGTATAAGGTATTTGTCAGTCGAGGAATTCATACTCCTTCATTAGAATTCACAGACCCAGAAGTGGCTGCAGGAATCGAGAGACACAGGATATCTCAAAGAGTAACAGAAGCTACTGCTTTGTCGGAACAAGAAGAAATCGAGGAAGCATTGAAGAAAGCAAGAAAAGAATCAGTTACTAAAAGAATTTTAGCAAGAGAACCAGAAACAATGCAAAAGGCTCATTTAATTGAGAAAAAAGAAAACCTGAAAGAAATACAAGGAAATCGAGTTAGAAGAGGAATGGACGGTGGTAATATCATTCCAGTATTTGACCCAGAGACTAATCAGATAATTGACTATAGATTAGATATTAAAGGGATTGAACAAAAAGCAAGTGAAGCACTTGAAAAAGGAGTAAGAACTAGAATAGAAAGAACAGCAGATGATATAAAAAACTTACCACTGACAACAAAAGACTTTACAGGTGGTATTATAGAATCTGCATCAAAGCAAATCAATGTCAAGGGTGGAATGAAAGCACAATATCGGGCAACAGTGGGGGAAGGCGAACAACCTCAAATGAGAATAGCTAGACTTCCTTCAAAACCTGAAATCTCAAAGGGAATAATTGGAGCAGATAGACCTGCTATTAGTAAGATAGGAAGTCCAGGCATGGAAGAAGCTAATAACCTTGGTATAAAGACTAGAGGATTTGAAGCACAACCGACAACTGGAGGATTTGGATCTCCTCCTTCTGAACCTCCTCTAAAGAAAACACCTCAAGCAGGAAAAATTACAGCCAATGGAGGTGGAAATAGTGATAAGACAGATAAAATAGGAGAGGGTTTTGCTGGAATGTTTATAAAGAAAAAGACGGAGGAAAAACAAGAAGAATAGTGGACATTGTTATTTTATTATCACTTACACTCGTTATCTTTACATGGCCTCTTTGGTTTCTGTCTCTGGCAAAGATGTTTAATAAAAAGAAGCCAACTAAGACAGGAACAGAAATTATGATTATGAATGATATAGATATAAGAACAAACAGAAAACCCATTGCTAAAGAAACATGCATTTGGGAAGAGAGAAGAATAATAAGAAAAAGGAGTATTTATGCAAAACCCTAGTAAGATTGAACAACCTCAACTTAAAAGTCCACTAAGAAGTGGTAAGAAGAATAAAGGGAGAGCGCCCTATCTTCGATATAGAAAGAAATTAGGAAAAGAGATGTGGAGATAACATGGAAGAAGTAATCAGTTTTAATGAGGTGAACATAGACGACAACTTGAACGTTTTTACCAATCTCTATAGAAGGAAAAGGCAAATAGACTGGATTGTAAAAGCTAAACCGATGGGCACAGGATATGAAGAACTTATTCTAAAGAGTAAGGGTGCTGGTGACTTATACTTACCCAGAAATAGTATTACTAGAATAGTTAGGATTTGGTGATAGTATGGGAAGGCGAACTAGATTTGGTAGCCATCTAACTGCTTTGAAACAAAAGTATGTAGTTAAAATACGAGCTAATGGAACTAAAGATCACAGAGGCTTCGATAGTAATGGTAAAATCATTGAAGGTGATAGGGTGTTTAGCCGTCATCTAGAAGCTAATAATCCAGAACACGCTAGAACAAGAGGAGAAAGATTTGGCAGAGTCATATCGGTTATCAAACTACAACCAGAAGATGTTAGTCGTACATTAGAATCAATGCATCTAGAAAATATAATAGGAGTGCCTAAACAAGAAAGGAGGAGAGATGTAATACTTGACAATACAACATTGGATGAGATAGTTTATAATCAAAATAAAGGAAGGTGACAAAGATGAAAAAAGGAATTTATGAGACATCCTATGGCAATGCTGCTTATGTGAGTGACGAATATGCAAGAACTGCTTTTGACCTTGATATGGGAGAACGTATTCAAATTGACTATGTAAATCCTAAAAAATGGATAAGAAAAGCAGAAAGTCATGATGTCAGAATGACAAGACGTGAGCTATAATAGTTAAATAAAATAAAGATAGAAAATAAGACAGGAGGTTTACATGTCATTAAAAATAACTTTACTAATTTACATCATCATAACAATAATATTTGCTATTCGCAAAAGTCGTAAAACTAATCTCAAGTTTGCCACAAAGGAAGCAATTAACAAGTCTAGGGCACTTATAACAATTCCTTTTATTTTCTATTTCGTAATAGGCGGAATATCGTTAATACCAATCGTCTCTAATTGGACTACAGAACAACTTACTAAATATCCTCTCAATTCAGATTCATATTTTGCTATTTCCTGGGCTCCAAGGATTGCACTAATTACAATCACATATTTTGCAGTAAAAATCATGAATTCTGCTTCGAAACCATGGATAAACTATACAAAGGAGGAACAAATATGGATAGATGAGTCTAATGCTAAACTAAAGAAGAATACGGATAAAATCAAAGCGTTCTTACATATTAAAAAGTCAAACATCAATAAAAATTTAACAGGAGGTTCATAATGACACAGGACAATAAAAAGAAAAAGAAGTTTGAGCCAGCACCACTTACACCAGGTGAAGAAGAACCACCGCTACCAACAAACGATAGTCCAGTTAAAGGAATACTTACCACAGCATTTATTTCGTTAGTTGTCGTGCTTCTAATAAATACATTTATCATGCCCGTTGCTAGTAAAAGTGCATATCAGGCAGACATTACTAGACTTGAGAACGATCTTGTAGCAATAAGAACAAGCAGCGCAAAACTTAGTGATAAAATTACAGCACAAGACAGTAGCATATTAGCTATAACTACAAAGAGTAAAGAATTTGACAATTCTCTTGTCAATTATGCTACTAAAACAGACCTGGCAAATGCTGTAAAACAAGACTTGTCAGGATATGCTACTATCATTGATCTAAACAAAACTAAGGAGTCAATGGCTACTGATGATCAGTTAGAAGCACAGGCTGCACTAATAAAAACATTACAGAGTGCAACGAAAGAATTAGAAAACAAAATAACTAATCTAGAGAAAACAGGTAGTACTTCAACAATAAGTACAAAAGTCGAAGCAGTTGGACTTATTTTCTCACGATGGTCAGAACAATTTATCTTTCCTGCTGACAACACTAGCTATTCAACAACGATAGTATTTGATGTAGTTAATGACTTACCTAAAGACATAAAAGATATAGAGGTCCAGATTATAGTTCGAGCATCTGCATCAACTTCTAATTTCAACTTTACTTACGAAGGTAGTTATCCATGGACTTGGTTCGAAACTTTTAAGGACTCTAAAACGCTCGTCATTGCGGGAAGAAGTCCAACCTATGGTAGAGGACTGGAACTTGTCAGTGGAGGTAATACATCATTTTATCTACCTTTGACTATAACTGCTAATCTAAAAACTGATAAATCTGTAACTTTTTGGGTTGAAGGAGAAGTTATAAAATATACAGTCAAGTAGGCTAAGAAAGGAAGTGAGTAGTAGGACTTGAGTATCTGAATTCAGGTTCTACCACCCAAGGAAGGAAAGACATGACAATAACATTTAATGATAAGAAAGAAGCAATGGAATATGCTCGGCAAAAAGAGGATGAGGGTTATTTTACTAAAATTATTCAAACCCACGATGGCTTTCAAGTATCATTAACAGGCAAGGGAAAAGAAAAAGCAATCATTCCAGAAGAAGACTGGAGAGTTGTACCTACTATTCCTCAATCAATACCAACGCCTGAACAGGCTGTAACTAAAGAAGCGTGGCAGATGACGCAAGCGGAAGCTGTAGCTGAGGATGTAGCGATGGCTAAACAAGGATATGCTGGACATCCAGGTCTAATGCCAAACTTTGCGAAGCGGGAAAGTGGTACAATTGCAGGACATCGCCAACTTGTAGAAGATGCCCTCGTAGAAGGCAAGCCAGTACCACCTGAAGTCCTAGTCGACTATCCTGACTTAATGGCTGTAACAGCCCCTACAGAGGCAGAGGTTGGGGTTACACCAGATACATTTGAAGGCCGCTCTATCTTTGAGATGACTCCAGAGGAATTAGATGCTGCTGCAATATCTAAGCGTGCAAAAGATAAGAGCATTAGTACAGAACTCTTTGGTGCGGAGGGTGGTGCTAGATATGAACGCTTGCAGCGAACTGCCAACTCAAGTAATGTAGATAGGGCTGATGCTGCAAGTAATGAAATACAGAATATGGAGGAAACCCTAACAGAAGCACAGCAGAATAGACTTTTTGGTATAGGCGAGACAGGTGCTACAGCAGAAGAGTTAGCTGATTTGCAGTCTAGTCTGAGTTCAGTAGAGATTGAATCTGAACAGGCAATGGGTGAATCTTTGCGATTTATTATGACCAAGTTACCCAACCATACCGATGTATCAAGAATGACTAGCGTTGAAAAGCAAGCAGTAGCTACTCTAAGATATGCTGATAGACTTGCTCAGGAAGAGGGGTTTGATACTAAGCGTGTAACTGATATTGCCATACAAGGTGCTGCTGTACGATTTGGTGAAGATGCTGAGTTCAT
>SDBU01005613.1_pt1 | contig 14960 bp, 17 predicted proteins | sample 2277071 | NCBI WGS metagenome assembly SDBU01 (sample SAMN10397929, study PRJNA504765) | marine sediment metagenome | isolation source: marine sediment core GS08_GC12, 126 cmbsf | place: Arctic Ocean: Gakkel Ridge, Loki's castle | collected 2008
ACACAGGGCTAAACCGATAAAGCCAATCGTTCTAAGAAACGGTGATTTGAACAATTTTTCAGTTTTCCTTCGCAACTTTACCTCCTAATAAAATTTGTTTGATGTATATATGAAATGATAGCTAGAGTGACAGACAAATATTGTGTCCTTTGATCTGTACTTTTTGCTCGGAAAGCGCGGATTTCCCATTCGCTGAAGTTTTTATTCTTTTTCATCCAATGGCCTCTTTAGCGATAGAAAGAATCTGCTTTGATTGAAATGGCTTTTCGATAATGGCATGGATGTCTAATCCTTTCAGTTGGGATTCGATCTTATGTTGGGGAAGAGCGGAAATAATGATGACCTTGGCATCGGGCTGACATTTTTTTATCTTTCGGATCATCTGAGGGCCGTCTTCATCATCGATCTCGAAATCGGTGAAAATAAGGTTGTATTGTGAATTTTCGGCTTGCTGTATGGCTTCAAGGCATGAGGCCGCGGTGTCGACTTCGTATCCTTCTTGGGAAAAAATTTCTTTAAGAGACCAGCGGATCAGCTTGTCATCGTCAGCTATTAAAATTTTATTCATCTTTGTATAAAAAATCTCTTATTTATCTTTCTAATTTAGAGCAATATTTATGCCAATCTATTTTTCAATAGGGGAGTTCTGTTAACTAGAAGAAATCAAACGAATTACTCGGTCATTATTTACATAGAGAGAGATTCGAATTGAATGGATGGGGGATTTAACTCAATATTGGGTGATATGCCCCATTTTATTTGGGGTTAATTGGATCAATAGTCTTCCGGCTGGATGGAAAATTTTTTGATTTTATACCTCAGTGTATCACGCGTGATATCCAGGAACTTGGCTGCCTGGGATTTATTTCCCTTGGCTTTTTTGAGAGCGTTCAATATGAAATTTTTTTCCATATCCATCAGTCCCATGTTTTCGTTTCTTGATTGATAAGTTTGAGACGTTTTGACTCGTGACATGACGCCGGGTTGGATAGGTAGGTATTCTATTGTTATGAAGTCGGTATCTTCAAAAATCATAGCGCGTTCAATGGCATTTTTCAGTTCTCTGACGTTTCCCGGCCAGTCATATTGGAGGAATGTTTTCTGAGCCAGTTTGTCCAGCCCTTTTATATTTTTTCTGAATTTGATGTTATGGTCTCTGATGAAATTTTCTGCCAGCGGTATGATGTCATCCCGTCTTTCTCTGAGGGGAGGAATGTAAATGGGACAGACATTTAAGCGGTAGAGCAGATCTTGTCTGAAATGTCCTTCATTGACGGCCGTTTCCAGATCCTGATTTGTGGCCGCGATGACCCGTAGATCCACTTCTATATCTTTCAGGCCCCCAACCCTTCTGAATACTTGGTTTTCAAGAAAACGAAGGATTTTTGCTTGAAGATGGATACTGAGTGTTGAAATTTCGTCAAGGAACAAGGTGCCCTCGTCTGCCAGTTCAGCGAGTCCTTTCTTCTGCTGTTTAGCGTCAGTGAAGGCCCCCTTTTCATAGCCGAACAATTCACTTTCAAGAAGGTTCTCGGGGATGGCCGAGCAGTTAATGGCCAGAAAGGACGCGTCCTTCCTTCGGCTGAGGTAGTGAATAGCCTGGGCGAGAAGATCTTTCCCTGTCCCACTTTCTCCTTGGAGAAGGACAATTGATGCTTCACTCTGTGCGATTTTTTTCGCCATGTCCAGGATCTGCTTCATTGTTTTTGAAACGGCGATTATTCGTGAAAGATCGAATTGATTCTTTTCCTTTTCTTTATAATAGGCGATCTCTTTTTTAAGGGATGCTGTTTCGAGCGCGTTTTTTATGGTGCTCTGGAGTTTCGTGTCGTCGATGGGTTTGGTAATAAAATCATAGGCTCCCCGCCTCATAGCTGTCACTACGTCGTCTACGACTCCGTAGGCTGTGATCATGATAACGGGGAGTTCAGGCCATTTTGACTTAATCTCTTTGAGTAGATCTATGCCCTTTTTATCGGGAAGTCTGTTGTCCAGCATGATGAGGTCAGGCATCTCCTGGGGGACAAGTTGAAGTGCTGCTTTTCCGGTCTCAGCCGTGACGGCATCTAGATTCCATTCAGAGAGCTTCTGACTCAGACTCCACCGCATAAGTTTTTCGTCATCAACAACGAGTATTTTTTTTCTCTTCATGAATTCTCTTTCGATTCTACTACAGGAAGGAGAATTGTAAAAGTTGTTCCTTTCCCTTCTTCACTCTCTACTTCCAGAGTCCCTGAATGGGCAGCGATTGTTTTTTTACAGATCGAAAGGCCAAGACCTGTCCCTTTGGATTTTGTTGTAAAGAACGGTTGAAAAATTTGAGACAATTGGTCCTTATTTATGCCTTTTCCGTCATCTGTCACGGTGATTTTTAGATTCTTCTCATTTTCAGAGCCATAGGCGATCGTTATATGGCCCTTTTTATCGATGGCGCCTATGCTGTTTAGCATAAGGTTTAGCAGTACTTCCTGGATCTTATCGGCGTCCAGGCGAGCAAGAATGTTTTTTTCATGGCTGCTGAAAAGGAACTGAATGTCTTTACTTTTGACCTGCATCTGGGCCAGCTTTACGGCACTTTCTACACAATCCTCAAAAAAGATAAGCCTAATGTTTATCTCTTTAGGCCTGGCATAACGCAGTAGATCCCGGATGATCTGGTCAATTTTGTCTAACTGAATCAGAACTTCTTTGAAAACTTCTTTATTTGAATCTGTTTCGTCAGTTTTATTATAGATAATTTCAATGGCCCCTTTCATTCCCGCAACAGGATTTTTTACGTCATGGGCCAGCCCGGCGGCTATCTCACCGATGGAAGCCAAGTGTTCTGCTTTTTCCATTTGTTTCTCGTGCAGTTCTGCGATTCTTTTATTGGCTTCTTCTAGTTTTGTGATCATGACATTGAAACTTTTTGCGAGGTCTCCAATTTCATCATCTTTTGTGATCGGGACTTTAGATGAAAAGTCACCTTCCTGGATTTTTTCCATTCTATTTTTTAGGTTAAAGATTGGACGATTGATAATTTTTTCAAAAAGCCTCAAAATGATTAAGGTCAGAATTGTGAGGGCAGCGAGAGACACGATGATTCCTATCATTCGGTTCTCTTTCCAAGTGGAATAGTCGAAGGTCATCTCCAGCACACCTAAAATATCTTTGTCAGGATCGTGGCATGTGAAGCACTCTTTACTATTTTTTATCAATCGGTATTCTTGAATTAATGCTTGAGACGTAAAAGAAGGCCGTCTTGGTTTGTCTTTATCCGATAAAAAGGAATTTAATTTTTCGTGTGTACTCTCTGTGATCTGTGTTCCTTTCTCATTGGCCAGTGATGAAATGAGAATGAGTCCATCAGTGCTCAGAATCCTCAAGTTTTTTGTGACCTGAGATGCGCTGATGTTATCCAAGATGGTTTGGACTTTATCCGATCGGCCCTCCTTCATGGCTTCAAGAATGCTGTTTTCTATGACTTCACCAATTAGGTTGGCCGTTTGCTGGTTCGAGGATTTGATGATATCTTTCTGAGATTTTGTATAGAAGTAGGAGATAAAGGCGGCGGTGATGGTTCCGATAACAAGAATATGAAGAATTATTTTGCTGCGCAGTTTCCAGTTTATTAGCGATTTCATTAAATGACTCAATCAGTGCTCTAAGCATTGTACGAAATACTCGAGTTAGAGACAAGCCTGGGATGGAAATAATTAGAAAAAAAACGGAAGGCTAAGATTAGGAGAGGATTGCTTTTTTATCTACTTTTTATTGTTGGACATTTCAAGGAGTTTTTGAAGGGTGATACTGCCAAAATAGTCCTTCAGTAATCTGGAGGCTTCTTTCCATAATGGATATGTAGGACAGTCCTTTCTGCGTTCGCAGTAGTCCTCATCGTCAACACAGTCGACGAGGCTGATGTCTCCCTCAAGGATTTCAATGATATCGAGCAGTATGATTTTTGAGGGGTGAAGGGCCAGAGCATAACCACCCCCCGCACCACTTGTGCTGGTTACAAGTTTTTTGATTTTAAGGGGGATGATAATCTGTTCAAGGTATCGAATGGAAAGGTCTTCTTCCTTGGAGATATTTCTCAGGATTACCGATTTTTCTCCTTCGGCATGGTGGCGTGCCAGGTTTAGCATCAGCCGCGATCCATACCGCCCCTTTGTAGAGAGTCTAAGCATCTGTGACTCCTATATCATTTTATAGATAGGATCTATAGGAATTATAATTCTATAGTTGATAAAAAGGATTTGTCAAGTTCTTACGTCACCTGGAACAGGGAAATTGGCGGTCCTTGGTAAGATTAAGCTTTGGCTTTGGCTTTGGCTTTGGCTTTGGCTTTTTTCCTTTTTTCCTGGGCCAGTAGGTCTTGGAGTGTGGTTTTTTCAAAATAATCGTGGAGAAGGGAACTGGCCTTTTCCCAGATATCATGAGTAGCACAGGTTTTTACACGGTCGCAGTAGTCCTCATCTTCAACGCAGTCGACGAGACAGCATGTGCCTTCCAGTGCATGAAGAATTTCACTGACTTTGATTTCAGAGGGTTTCCTGGCCAGAACGTATCCACCTCCGGCACCTCGAATGCTCTTGACCAGCTTGCTGATTTTGAGGGGAATGATAATTTGTTCAAGATAGCGAATGGATATTTCCTCTTGATCGGAAACACTCTTGAGTATGATGGTTTCTTTGCTGTCACTGTAGCGTCGAGCTAGGTTAAGCATGAGGCGCGTTCCATACCGCCCTTTCGTTGAAAGTTTGATCATAGCAGCACCTTTTTAAAATATAATTGTTGGAATATTTATATAACTTCAATGATAATCTAATGAAATATATTCGATAAATCAACATAAATTTATATGAAATATATATTTTATGGGAATTTTCCTTAAGCTCTTTCCCCAAATATATTTGTTCCAATCCTGACGATGTTGGCCCCTTCCTCAACAGCAATTTTATAAGAATTTGTCATTCCCATGGAAAGAAAAATCATGTCCACCCCTGGAAGATAAAGTGTCCTCATTTTTTCAAACAATCGACGAGTGACTACAAAATAGGGGCGGGCATTCTCTGGATTTCCAAAAAAGGGTCCCATAGTCATCAGTCCCTTAATGCGGACGTTTTTAAGAAGCGATATCTCCCGGACTAATCTCACTGCGTCCTCAGGAAAAATCCCGCTTTTCTGAGACTCTTTTCCCGAATTTATCTCAACCAGTACGGACATGGTTTTATTAATCTGCCTGCACCGCTTGTCAATCTCCACGGCCAGTTTGAGGGAGTCGACGGTCTCTATTACGTCGAATATCTCGACAGCCTTTTTTACTTTATTTGTTTGAAGGTGACCGATAAAATGCCATTGGGCTCGGTGTCCCACCTTTTGAAAAGCGTCTTGTGCTTCTTGGACGTAATTTTCTCCGATGATCCGGACGCCTGCATCCAGTGCCTCTGAAATTTCTTCTATAGTCCGTGTTTTAGCTGCCGCGACAAGCTGAACACCTTCAGGCAGTTCCTCTAAAATTCTTTTGACATTGTCTCTGATCATTTTTTTCTCTTTTCCCAAACTCTATGCCAAGCCTCCAAAAATTTCAACCCTATTTCAAATTGTAATGGGAGAATAGGGCCAGGCCTGCAAAACATGAATAACTTTTTCCAAAATATAATTAATACGAGAAAGTTATTCATGTTTTGCAGGCCTGGCCCTAATTCATAAGCTTCAAATTGGAGTTGTGGTATAATGTGTGAACTTCAAAAAAGAAGGAGATCATGAAAAAACGAGAACAAATCGAAGAACTTGTAAGAAAACACCACGTGAATGATTTCAAGTGGATGGATCCCAATAAGTTTGTTGTGGAGCAGTGGGTCCGCATGAAGTGCTTGTACGGATGTGATGAGTACGGAAAAACGGCGACCTGTCCACCGAACGTACCTTCCATTGCCGAATGTAAAGAGTTTTTTCGTGAATATACGTCAGCCCTGGTTATTCATTTTGAACAATCAGTCGAAAGGCCGGAAGACAGACATGCCTGGACAAAAAAACTCAATTCTCAGCTATTAGAATTGGAGAGAGAGGTTTTTATTTCCGGCCAAAGGAAGGCTTTTCTTTTATTTTTAGACAGCTGCACTCTCTGCGATGGCTGTCCGGGAAAACTTGAAAAGTGCAAAGAACCGAAGAAGGCTCGCCCTACTCCCGAGGCTTTGGGAATGGATGTTTATGCAACGGTCCGGCAAATCGGCTACCCGATTGAGGTGCTGTCTGATTATTCACAGACCATGAACCGTTATGCATTTCTCCTAATTGAATAAAGAAAAATGAGCATTCGGGAGTCGCTGGAAAAGCTGGAAAAAGAAACGCTTTCTGCGAAAGCCTTTCTCAGTGCCCATTCGAAGGGCCGCAAACGTCCGGAACGATCTCATCCTCTGAGAACGGCGTTCCAGCGTGACCGGGACCGGATCATTCACTCCAAATCATTCCGCCGCCTCAAGCACAAAACACAGGTTTTTTTGGCTCCATACGGGGATCATTACCGCACCCGTCTGACACATACTCTGGAAGTTTCCCAGATTGCACGCACCATCGCCAAAGCGATCCGCTTGAATGAAGATCTGACAGAAGCCATCGCCTTGGGACATGATTTAGGCCATACCCCTTTTGGTCACGCCGGGGAGGAGACTTTAGCCAAACTTTTGCCGCATGGTTTCAATCATTCAGCCCAGAGTCTGCGTGTCGTGGAAAAACTCGAATATGAAGGGAAGGGTTTGAACCTCACTTTTGAAGTCAGAGACGGCATTTCTAAACACTCGAAAGGGCGGGGTGATATCCTGAGCAAAAAGAAACATCAGATGCCAATGACTCTGGAGGGACAGATTGTGCGTGTATCCGATGTCATCGCCTACGTCAACCATGATATCGATGATGCATTACGGGCAGGAGTGATCAAAGACAGCGATATTCCACAGAATCTGACGAAAGTGCTTGGCCGCTGGCATGCCAGCCGGATCGACCGCATGGTGGCCTCTGTTGTCAAAACAAGCCTCAAGTCCGGATTGGAACGGATTTCTCTCGGTGAAGAAATAGAGAAGGCCGTAAATGCTCTGCGGGAATTTCTTTTTGAAAGAGTCTACTTCAACTCTAATGCAAAGAGGGAACTGGAAAAAACAGAAAAAATTCTTACGGATATCTACCGGTATGTCCGGAAAAATCCTAAGAAATTTGTCAAATCCTATCCGGTGGGGGATTCCTTTGACAAAAGATGCGGGGATTTTATGGCTGGGATGTCCGACCTTTTTGCCCTCCGTCTTTACGAAAGGCTTTTTTTCCCTTCATTTCTTCTTAAGAAGGATCTCCTCAAAGAACTTTAAGGCAGCCTTATCGTCCTTCTGTCCGAGCCAAAAATTGCCCGCTCCTGGGCTTTGACATCCTCACCGGTTTTAGCGATTGCGAGCGTGAAAACTCTGCGTTTGTTATCTTCAAAGAGCTGCCGGAGCGACACCCGATTTCGTTGACAATGTCTTAATCTTATTCTATTCAAGCTTTTTCTTGAAATCAACTCAAGAAAATTGAAAACTCTCCTCTATTATCTTATTATGAGAAGGGAGGATCACAATGAAGGTGTTAAGCGATGAACTGAATTTTTCTACACGCGGCTTCTGTGATATGCATGATCTTACAGGGGCTGTCGATCAGAAAGTGGTTTCACATGGCTTTACAAACGGGACTGTCACCCTGTTTGTCCCTGGATCAACGGGGGGATTAACTACAATTGAGTATGAAGACGGTCTGGCCAAAGACTTTGAAGAAGTTATGGAGCGGATCGCACCGACAGGGGTGACGTATCATCATGATGCGCGCTGGGGTGATGGAAATGGATTTTCCCACATCCGGTCTGCTTTGCTTGGCCCCTCTCTGACGGTTCCTTTTACAGAGGGAAAGCTGACTCTCGGAACATGGCAGCAGATTATTTTCGTGGATTTTGACAACCGGCCCCGTTCCCGCACTATTCACCTGCAGTTTATAGGAGAATAATTTTAATGGGGACAGTCCCCACTTAATTAAGTGGGGACTGTCCCCACTAAAAAAATGACATGACGGACATTAAAGACAAGCTCAAGTATCTAAAAAAAGAACGCCAAACACGAACTAAAACACAGAAAATCCATGACACATGGGAGACGATAGAAAGGAAGGAGAACCTCTCCACAAAAGAGAAGCTTGAACATCTTATCAATCTGACACGAACGGAAAAAAAACAGACGTTCCGGGTTCCACAGTTTGAACCCCAAGAGCGTGAGCCGATCCAGTTTATTGAGAATCCCTATTCTCTGGATGTCCGGTATGGAAAGATTAAAATTGCCGATGGTTTATCGATTTCAGGAAACATACTCTCCTGTTTAAGTAAAGATCCGAGGTTTGAAAATCTTGATCTTTCGACCGCTCTCTTTATCGATCTGGAAACGACAGGCCTATCGGGAGGAACCGGGGTCATCCCCTTTCTTGTGGGAATGGGTTATTACAGAGATAACAAATTCAATGTAGCCCAGTATTTTTTGGGGGATCCCAGTGCAGAAGAACAGATGATCAAGGAACTCAACCAGTTTTTTTATGATATGGAATTCCAATCTGTTGTCACTTACAACGGCAAAGTCTTCGATATCCCTCTTCTTGAGACACGTTACATCCTCAAGCGCCAGCCCTTTACGTTGAATGAACTTCCCCACCTTGATTTTCTCTTTCCTGCCCGGTCACTATGGGCCCACAAATTGGAAAACTGCCGTCTCCACAACCTTGCCCTCGAAGTCGTAAAAACCGGTAGGACGGAAGATATCCCCTCGGCCGAAATTCCCTGGCGCTATTTTCAGTACATACAAACCGGCGACTATGACCTCATCGAGCCCATTCTTTACCACAATCAGGAGGACATCCTTTCACTTCTGGGCGTCATTATTGTCGGGAGTCAAATATTTTCCGAAGATCCCGAAGCCAGTAAAGCCGATGCCATGGATTTTTTTGGGGCAGGAAAAATTCTCGAAAAAATTGGTCAAATGGAAAAATCCTCTTTGTATTTTCAAAAAGCCATTGAAGGCCATCTTTCCAATGAGATTTTCCTGTCCGCCCGCAGGCGCCTCTCCATGCAGTTCAAGAAAAACCAGGATTGGGACAAAGCGGTCCCACTCTGGAAGGAGATGGCCTCGGCAGAAACCCCCTCCAACAACCTCCTCTTTTCACTCAGAGAACTGGCTATGTACTATGAGCATAAAACAAGAGATTATCTGGAGGCTAAAAAAATGTCTGAAGAAGGGTTTGTCCTTGCGCGGAACTTTTCGGCCTATTATGAAAGGGATTTTTCTCACCGGATGGAGCGCCTCCGCCTTAAAATAAAATATGGGGAGAAAAATCAAGATTAAAGGTGTCCTATCATGTCTAAATTAAAATTTTATATTGTCGATGTTTTTGCAGAAGAAAAATACACCGGGAACCAGCTGGCCGTTTTTCGCGATGCCGCTGATGTGTCTGGCGACCTGATGCAAAAAATCGCACGGGAGATGCATTTTTCCGAAACAACATTTATTCTTTCAGATATAGAAAGGGATGGAGGTTATGATGTCCGCATCTTCACACCCGAAGCCGAGCTTCCGTTTGCCGGACACCCCACACTGGGGACGGCCTTTGTCATCCAGCAGGAAATTCTCAAGAAAAAAGTCGAAAGTGTTTTCCTCAACCTGGGAGTGGGTCAGATTCCTGTGACTTTCAAATTCAGCGGTGACAAAGTTGATATCCTCTGGATGAGGCAAAAGGCTCCAGAATTCGGTAAATCCTATGATAGAGAACGAGTAGCAAAATTAATCGGTATCGAGAGCAGTGCGATCGATAAACGGTTTCCTGTACAAGAAGTGTCTACCGGATTTTTTGCTCTCATGGTGCCTCTCAAAAGTCTGGATGCCATAAAAAGGGCCAGAATAAACAGGGATTTGTATGATGTCTTTGTCGATCAGGGAGGGGCTCCGGGCATTCTTGTCTTTGCCCCGGAAACCTATAATAAGGAGAATCAGCTCAATGTTCGCTTTTTTGCCGATGCGCTGGGAGTGCCTGAAGATCCTGCCACGGGAAGCGCTAACGGCTGTTTGGCAGGATATCTTGTGAAAAACAGATATTTTGGAACATCGAAAATTGATATCCAAAACGAACAGGGGATTGAGATCAACCGTCCTTCTCTGATCCATATCAAGGCGGAAGATACCGGCGGTTCTATTGAAATCAATGTTGGAGGTCGCGTCATTCCGGTCGCTAAAAGCGAACTTGTTTAACAGTCCTATGAAAATGAAAGCCATGCAGCTAAAGTCTTTTGCTCCTATCGAGCAGAAGCCCTTGAAACTGGTGAATCATCTAATGCCTGTTCCGGGTTCCGAAGACATTCTGCTCCGCATCAAAGTCTGCGGTGTCTGCCACACCGATCTCCACACTGTTGAAGGAGAGTTGCCCCAGATCCCTATTCCTCTCATTTCCGGGCATCAGGTTATCGGGATTGTCGAAAAAACCGGAAAAAAAACGTCCCGTTTTAATGTTGGGGACAGAGTGGGTGTGGCCTGGCTGAATTCAACGGATGAAACCTGCCGGTTCTGCCGGAGCGGCCGTGAAAATCTCTGTGAGAATGCCCGTTTTACCGGCTATCATGTCAACGGCGGCTATGCTGAATATATGACCATTTCAGAAAAATATGCCTACCGTATCCCCGAAGTCTTTTCGGATGCAGAAGCCTCGCCTCTCCTGTGTGCCGGGATAATTGGCTACCGTGCCTTGAAGCAGAGTCTGATCAAATCCGGTCAGCGCCTGGGGCTCTATGGATTTGGGGCATCGGCCCATGTGGCCATCCAGGTAGCCGTCTACTGGGGATGCGAGGTCTATGTTTTTACACGCAGTCAGAAACACAGGAATTTAGCCAAAAAACTCGGAGCAGCCTGGACCGGTGCATCTCAGGACAATCCTTCGGTCAAGATGGATGGATCCGTAAATTTCACCCCGGCCGGACCGACAGTTTTGGATGGACTCAGAGCTCTTGAAAAAGGAGGAACTCTTGTTCTTGCTGGAATTTATATGACTCCAATTCCGGAGATGGACTACCGGAAATACATCTACCACGAACGCAATCTCTGCAGTGTGGCCAATGCCACCCGTTTGGATGGGGAAGAGCTGCTCAAAATTGCCGCCGAAATCCCTATTCGGACAACCACCCACTCATTCAAACTTGAGGATGCGAACGCTGCCCTGAAACTCCTTAAAGAAAGCAAAATCGAAGGTGCGGCTGTCCTTCAAATCTCAGATTAAACTATCCTGAATAATTCATAAAAAATATCGATACTATACGTAATGATTGTAATATTCAGGATTTACATGGGATTTTTAGATGAATACGCAAAATAACGTTGCTCTCCCATTGTTATATTCAATTATAATCGACATTTTTCCCCCTCCGGGCGAGCCGATTTTACCCCATCTGGGGTGTTGCGGTAGGTTTGCGGTGAAATACCACAGCTTCACCAACCGCGCCTACCATCTACGGCAAACTCGACTCGTGAATTATCCAGACTAAACAAGAAAATAGGAACCGTTTTCTTTTTTCACCCAAAATGGAATGCCTATTGTCTGTCCTTCAGTCTTACATCGTTTCTCAAGATACCGGACATATTCCGGGCGTATTCGTTTGGATTCTCCAAAGAGAAACCTGGCGATATTGTCAGAAAAATATTTGTCCTGCTGTTCCGGAGTTAGACCTTTCTCACCGCGGTAACTGTCGAGATAGGTCTTCTCGGTGAATTTGAACAGCCCAAGCGGCCAATCCGTTCCAAAGAGCAGATATTTGTTTTCGGCAGGATCGTCCAGATGCCTCTTTGTGTCTTCTATATGGAGTTTTATTTTGTTCTTTTTTTTGATCACGTGGCTGATTCCATAGGATTGATCGGCATAAAACCGTCCTTCCGAATTCCAGCTGTTGGCAAATCCGATCAAGTTGATAATCTGGTTGTGCCACTGTGTGGCTATCTCCTTTTGCCTGCGGTGATCAACCTTTCCTCCCATGTGTGCAAAACAGATGCGTAGGCCGTATTGATGGGCGATTTCAAGAAAATTTGATGGTTCTGTAAATCTCCAGATTGCTTTATATTTATTCTTCCTGTCCACAAGGCATTTATAGGAACCGCCCGGGCTGCAGTGTGTGATAATTGGCAGGTCGTTTTCCCCGGCAAATTTATACAATGCGATAAGATTGTCTTTTATGCTGACACCTGCCGGAGGCGGATCGAGGCTAGTGTCTCTGTTCGGTCTTGGATCGAATCCCATGGCCGGATACATTTTTATACCGACATAACCTAAATTAAAGACTGCGTTTTCCAGGAGATCTCTGGCCTCTTTTCGTCTCGGGTCATAGCAAAAAAACGGGAAAAACCGGAAGGGGAAATGGGCGCAGGCTTCGGCTGATTCGATGACGATTTGGGCATAGTTGTCCTCATTTTTTTCGGCTGTTCGGTGTGCAAATTTATAATCCAGTGTCAGTACGATGGAATAGTCTATTCTTTCAGCTTCGTCCATATGGATGACTTGAGTTTTTGCGACTTCCCGGAGCTCTTTTGACTTCATCAACCTGAAAAATTCCCGGGCATGCCGGCCTCCCAGCCTATCCAGAATCCCGCTTTTAAGCAGCCATACAGGCAGTCTTGACTGCTGTCTCAGGATGCATTTTGGGAGACACTTTTGGTTGATCTGATGGGAGTGAACATTCCCGATTCCCTTTGTACTAATGCTCATCGCCATCTCCCATGGGATATCTCCATTATTTTGATCCGCTTTTTTGTTTTAATAGATATCAAAACAGAGGAGTTTTTTCAATAAGGAATGAGAAAAATGAAGGACGGCAGATGTCTTTTATAAAGAACATATTTTCATCAAGGAAAAAAAGATTGACATTATGATGCCACAATATTATGATATCATCAGGTTGATAAAAATGGGCGCAACAACATTACGACTTCCTGATGAAAAACTAAAACTCATCAGGGCAATTGCGGGTTATGAAAACATCCCGTTATGTAAGATTTTTGAAGAAATGGTTGATGAGTACATTGAAAGACACAAAGAATCGCTTGAGCTTATTGGCATTCCTGGTTTTTTGAAGGAAAGTGAGGAGGGGCTAAAAGAAATTCAAGCTGGCGGTGGAAAATCAATCGATGAGTTGGACAGTTAAGCTCTCTTCGGTCTCTGAAAAACATTTCAGGAAATTAGACGCAAGTCTCAGAAAACGCTTGCTCAAAGTGCTGCAAGAGTTAGCCGGATTTGATCATCCGATCAAACATCCTCAAGTGCGGGCTCTTACAGGTGATTTGAAAGATTATTTTCGATTAAGAATTGGCAGCTACAGGGTCATCTTTGCTGTCTTGAATGAAAAAAAAATCATTGCAGTTGTCAACATTGTTCCGAGAGGAGATGCATATTAAAGCATTCACTCTATGATTTCATCTGCCTTTTTATTGAAAAAAAAACTTTAATCCGCTATATTATTTTTACTTGACTACCGGTCTTTTGAGGTGCGCCCGTGGCTCAGTCTGGATAGAGTGTCTGACTACGAATCAGAAGGTCGCAAGTTCGAATCTTGCCGGGCGCGCCATCTTTTCTCGAGAAACTATTTGTTTTCCTTTCAACCCTAATACCATAGTTTCAGCGTAAGTCAATCGATTTTGTGACACCACGGTGACATGGGGGAGGAGTCTGCGACTAAAGCAACAGACTTTTAATCTGTAGGTTGAAGGTTCGAGTCCTTCACGGGTCACTGTCTTTTTATGGGTAAATCCCATGTTTTCCTTTGAGCACCAATAGCCATAATTGGCGATTTTAAGCAAATTCTATGACATATTTGACATGGAAGGGGAAGTCAGTTTGAAGAAGGAGAGTCGCTCGTTTTTTTTCATAGGACAAAAAGAGGCCAATTCTATTTGATATGAAAGGTTTTTAAGGAGGATTTTCAGGTTCTTAAATTCTACAAATAAGGAACGATAGTCAGGATTGTTTCACTTCTGGATAGTCCAGAAATAATCTCTAACTTCAGTGATATCTATGGTGATCGAGGCGGCGATTTCGTCGTTGCTTTTGATTGCATCTAATTTGTGTTCTCCAAACGTTACTTTCGTGATTCCTTCGCTAAACGTGTCATCCAGATCACCCAAATAACTTCCATTTACCATAATTCTTAAGGTTTCTCCGTAATTGTTCGTCACAAGGATTCTGGAAGGGCCGAAAATATCCCACCAATAATTGTCACTGGAAGAAATGTCAATGGCCTCCATTGCTACCAGCATGTTCGTTCCTGCTTTAAAGGCTTCCAGTAAATGCGATCCTTTGACAAAATTATCGATGACTTGTTCGAATCCATTTGCTAACGAGAATATTAAATTATCATCCATATAAATTTCCACAGTCGCACCACATAAATTGGCGACTGTAATCGTGGCTTCAAAATTGGTATCAATTCCGCTCGGACTTTTGCAGCTCGTGAGGGCAAACAGCAAGATTCCTATTAAAAAAATAAGTCCAACGCTTCGATTAATTCTTTGTTTTATTTGTTTTAGCATGAGTTTTACTTTTATTAATTATGATTATATCCTTTTAGACTTTAAAAAACTATATTGTCTTCTGTGTTCGCACTAGAATCGTCAGGCCAAACTCCATACAGTCACTGAGCTTGAGATTGTCCCAATACTTGGGAGCCATTCGGTGCAATATTTCATGCCCTCTCGGACAAAATCTCAATTATTCTAACATACACCTTAAAGCTTCATATGCTATTTTTCAAAACCACAGGCTTATACTTCATTGGACATATTCCTAGCAATACGATTGGTAAGTTCTCAATAAGTTGAGGTAAGGCATCTATTCCCTGGTTCAAGATTAGCTATAATAGCCCTCATCTTTTTTTTCATAAATCTTAAATTTCC
>SDBU01005614.1_pt1 | contig 14958 bp, 40 predicted proteins | sample 2277071 | NCBI WGS metagenome assembly SDBU01 (sample SAMN10397929, study PRJNA504765) | marine sediment metagenome | isolation source: marine sediment core GS08_GC12, 126 cmbsf | place: Arctic Ocean: Gakkel Ridge, Loki's castle | collected 2008
ATACCTTCTTGATGCCTCTTATGTATCTCAACTTTCTAATCTTATGGAAAACATCAGCAGAGGAGACGGCGGTTATAAAGCCATGCGGCGCTTTGGCCAAAGGTTCCCAACTTCCTTTGTTCCTTATTCCTCATTTCTCCGGTCAATGGCAAGAGCTACTGAAGCCGTAAAAACCGGCAAGGTAGTATTAAGGGACCCCAGGACTGTTGCCGAAGCAACAAAAGCACAAATTCCATTTCTTACTGAAACGGTTCCGGCAAGGAAGGACGTTTTCGGACAGGAGATCCTTCTACCCGGTGGGCCTATCAGGCAGTGGCTCCCCTACAAAGCGTCCAAAGAGACTGATGACCCCGTAGAGCTGGAACTTCAAAGGCTAGGGATAAACCCTGGGATGCCAGCAAGGAAAATAAGGGGAATCGAACTGACTGATGAGGAATACGATAGATACATGACTTTATCTGGTGAGGCAATTTACAAGGAACTTAAAAGAATTGTTACTTCAAAAGTATGGGTTGAGACAGAGGATAACCTACAAACCAGAATGGCACAAGATAAAATAATTAAAAGTGTGCGCGACAGAATAAGAGAAGCCTACAGGGTCAAAACGCTGCAAGAAATTGGGGTTGAAGAATTAAAGAGGAGATTAGCACTGCCATGAAAAAGACTACCAGCAAACAGAAACTTGAGAATTACTACCAGATTAATATACCGGCTGAAACGTATTCCTATCTGCTCATCCTGGATAACGCCACCGATAAGAGCGTTGTCGAGTTCGCAGAAGAGTACTGCTCCAGGGAGTTTGATGTGATTTACAAGGGCCAGTCAAATACGGTCATCGGGCGGAGAAAGAAACGCTACGGGAAGAGGGAAGCCTAGAGGGCATAATGGCATTCACCGACAAGGACCGGGAGAATTTGACCACTGTTTGCAATGATGTTAAGTGGATTAAGAAGGAGCACTCACAGCGGCTAAAAGACCTTGAAGATGAGGATAAGGTGCTCCACCACCGTATCAATAAGGTCAGAAACATTTACGTTGGGGCGTCAGCAGGAATTGGTGTAATATCTGGCGCAATAGGATTCTGGGTTAAATCACTAAAAGGAGGGAACTGATGGTAACATTAATCAATCTCGTCCGCACATTCATCGGCGGGAAGACGGAGTTGGGGATAATCGTGTCAGTAGTGGCATTGATTGTCTACCTGCTCCCTGTAGCCCCGGCCTTTGGTGTGGATGCTCTTCTATCACTACTGAAGGTGGTAGGCATACTCACGGGGGTGGCCCTGCTCAGTCGGATCGAGGACAAGAAGGGTTTTCTGAAGGCGGTGAAGAGCCTATTCGGGGTGTGGAAGAAGTAGTTTGCATCCCCATGTTGCGGGTGTAAATTGGGTTGTTCTTTGAGTCATTGTTGGCCCGAGGTGGCTTATTAAGATGTGTATCGGGCCTCTAGGATGAATACGCAAGTTGGAAGTAGGACAAAAGAGTAGCCAACATCACAACAAGGCTTTCCCCGTTGAGCCGCAATCAACGGGGCGGTACCGGGTTGATCGCCAGTGTCGTTAACATGATCCCCAAGGGCCGGAGAAATCTAGCCCTTGCTTTCTCACGACGGAAAACCCCAATTATTTTGCCGCAATGACGATTTTCCTTGCGATTGTCGTCGTTGTTGTTTAACGTGCAATGTCGATTTGGACGCAATCAACTAAAAGGAGAATATGATGAGTACATGGGATAAATGGTGGATGACAGTCTCTAGCACAATCGCTGCTGTGATTCTGGCATTGTTTGTATTATGGTTTGCTAATCTAACTCAACCGAAGGTATTCCGTGGTTACTACCTTAGACACGTTGAGGGAAGATACACCATAAAGATCGACTACGACAACAGGGAAGACGCTGTGGCTTTTAGAACCTACAACCCATCTGAGGCTCTTGAAGTCCTTGGGCGGCTACAGGCGGCGGGCGACCCAATTGGCAATGACTAACCGAACCTACAGCACCACCGAAATTTTAGCCCTAACCGGCTCTATGTGGTATCGGCTCAATTACCTGGTTATGACGAATAAGGTAACGCCACTGAATAGGCACAGGGGCGAGGAGCGGCGATTCTCCGCAGAAGAGGCTGTGAAGGCCATTAACCTTCTCAGGCCGGGCGGGAAGTCAAGCCTAGAGGAACTGGAGGAAATGTCAAATGATAGCAACAGTTGAACAACCGCTGAGGCTTACTGATGCTGAGTATATGAGTGAGCTGCACCGTCGGTGCCGACAATTAGAATCCGAACTTCAGAATGAGCGTGATCTAAAGTGTAAGTTTAAAGAAATTTTAATTGAAGTATCAACACATTACAATGCTCTTGTAGAGATCGTCGCAAAATTGGAAGGCTTGAAACTGTGATACCTAGAAAGGCACCCACAATGAAAGATAAGGAAACAGCACCCCCCGAAGAATCAGTAACCGTGAGCATCTGTTGCCCAAGGGAAATACGGGACGCCATGCAAAAGATTGCGGTTGAGGAAGACCGTACTTTGTCAAGGCAGGTGGTGAGGGCATTGCGGGAATGGCTACGGGATAGGGAATTAACCAAGGAGAAAACATGAAACTGGAAATCTATGACGAAAAACAGGGAGAGAAGGTTGTGAGGTTGCGGCTTAAAAGTCAGGAAGATGGTGAGATTGTTGTTCTCGCCGTAAATGAGAGCGGTAAGAAGCTTAGCCAGGGGAATCTGGTTGGATTTCTCCTCAATGGGCAGATTCTACAATACCCTGGTGTCAATCCAGACTTGGGGTTTGACCTTGATAAAGACGAGAGAATAAGGCATGATGACCAAGCCTATTTTGCCCGTAGACGCCCCTGAGAAGCCCGTAACGGCGTTATATGCCCCTAGTGTGGGGAAAGGGTCGAGATATATAGGAAGTGCCCCTAGGGACGAAATGTGGGCTATCGCCAAGCGGATTTGGGGCGATGACATTCCCTCCAAGACTGCTTGGGCAATTTGGGGGGAGCCAGTTGTGGACGCCCGGAGAGTGGAGGAATGCCCGGAATGCAGCTGGGCGGGCGATGTTTTTGTGCTTTGCCCTTACCACAGGGGTCGGGAATGTGAGTGTGGGGCGATTCTTAGCACCGTAACTCAGTGCCGGTGTGATCCAGAATCATGATAAGACCAACTACAAAAGAAGTTGCTCGGTTTATTGACAAGGTGCAAATTACTAAGCACTGTTGGTTGTGGACTGATTATCCTACTAGTGGCGGATATGGCCACTTCTGGTCAAATGGCAAACGCATAAAGGCTAGCCACTTTTCCTATGAATTATTTGTAGGGCCGATTGAACCAGGGAAACATATTCTACACAGAAGAGAATGTGGGAATCGAAATTGCGTCAATCCTCACCATCTTTACACGGGCACAAATTCCGATAATATAAGAGATAGAATGATTTGGGGAGACCTCTCCAATTTTCGACTATCAGTAAAAGATGTCTTAAATATTCGCAGAATGCGGAGAGAAAATACTACTTATGAAAAAATCGCAAGTATTTATGATATTAGTATATCACATGTTAGTCGTATAGTTAAGGGGCTTCGATGGAAACATCTTGCTTTGTAACAAAAAACATATCAGCGATAGGATGCTATCCATACCCTCAAAGACCTACCGTTGGCATCACTATTAACACTACCTGGCGAACCGTGCTAGACTGGCCGGGTAATAGGGGAGAGCCCGCGTGGCAGACATGATTGCTGTGTTGCAACGCTCTCCCCGGCGCTTTTTGAAATTGGCAGAGGCAGAGAAGCCTGAAGTGCATGGCGCGATATGGACGCACAGTTGGAGTGGCAAGCTACCATACAACTCGTAAACCAATCGCCCGCCCTCTGCCAACGCTTTTTGGAATTGGCAGGCTGACCAGTCCGGCTGAGAGGCTACCGTCGGATGGCTCTGTTGAGGAAGCCTTGAGGAGCCTCGGCCTGCCAGTGCTTTTTGAAATTCGGGAGGTGGCGGAAATAGACGCTATGAGTAATCATCCTTCAAGGCCGACGGGTAGCTCCCAAAAAGGATGCGCTACGAGGATCAACGTAGAGTGGTAAGACTGATGGCAATCAGTTACTTAGGCCATGCTGGTATCAAACCCAGCCCTTCCGAACATTATTTGGCAGAGGTGGAGAATAGAGCCTCTATGGGGTATCAAGTCACTGAATGCCCCGTCGAGAAGGAGTGATGATATTCGGCCTCCTCTGCCAACGTTATTTCACAGGGATGCGGCGTGGCAGCGTCGAGGTTGAGGTAAGCATCGGGAGGCTTGAAGGTCTGAAGGTGGCAACGTGTAACGTTCTGCTAGACCTGCACCTTGCTAGTAAGATTGGAGCCGGGTGGGGAATCCGGCCATCCCTGTGAGAACTTTGAAAGGAGAAAACGATGTCAAAACCTTATTGGACACCTGACCAGGACATGCGCTCGAACTGTTGTGGGGCTTTGTCCTGCACTGAGATAGTGGATGGCCTTGCTATCTGCTCAAAGTGTGGGGAACACGCCACCTTTGAGCGGGAAGAGCTGCCCGATTTCCTGACTTACGCCGGAGCGATGAAGATGCTTTTCCCTGACCGTCTCCATAATTTCGTAATAAACCGGGGAGTTAAACCATGACTGAGCAGGCAGAACTTGGCAATGACATTGAGGAGCGGGAGCGTTTGGAGGAAGAGGAGGAGATTCAGGCGGTAGGCATGGTATTGGCACCTATCCCTTCTGGGGCATTGACAACCAGCCCCTTAGATATGCCAGTGGAATTATTTCAGGAGAGCCTTGACAGGCGGAAAGCCAACCGGGATGCCATGATGACGTGGATAAGGGAGTCCTTAGTCGAGGGAACGGATTTCGGGAGAATCCATTTTGTCAAAAAGGCGACCTGTCCGTTAGGGGCTGAATGCAAGAACCCGAAACACTTTGCCAAACCTAGTCTGTTTAAACCCGGCTCAGAGAAAATCTTGGGGATGTTGGGAGTTACAGTAAACTGGCCTACACTTGCACAGTACGAGCAAATGGCCTTGGATGGCAAGGCGATAAAAGATATTATCTTGCGTTGCCAGGCCATTTCTGCATCAGGGGAGATAGTTGCTGAAGGCATGGGTGCTCGGTCGGTAGCCCAAGATAGTGGAGATTTAAATAAAGCTCTCAAAATGTGTAAAAAGTCAGGCATGATTGACATGACTCTTACGCTGGGGGGCTTGTCGGAAATCTTCACCCAGGACATTGAGGATATGAAGTTCAAGGACTCCGCCCCCACCCCAGGGGAAAGTGCGGCAAACCTGTCGCCAGTCCCCGAAGGCACCGACACCAAAGCCCCCAAGCCTAAGACTACGGGGAAGAGCGACTTTGAGAAACAGCAGCAACTCTATGGATACCTGTGTGCGATAGTAGGGATAAATCCAAAGTCCCCTAGACTCTCACCCAATGAGCAAGAGCGACTTTCTGCGACACTTATAGAATTGACCACATTTGAAAGTGAGGGGGAAACTAAAAGCGAATCTTCTCTACGCAAACTCAAGGGCAGGTGGCTTAACACCGCCCTGGGTAAAGCCAAGGCGAAACTCGGCCACGCTACGCCCAAGGAAGAGTTGCTGGAATTGCTCAAAACACCCAGTTTGCTTAAAGTGCTGGATGCGGCTACTATTAATGCAATGGCAAAAGAAGCCGATGCGGCGGGTTTCCGAGAAGAGGACTGTGTTAAACAAATTCTCGTCGTAAAGGGCTTCATTGCCGACGCCGAGAAGGGGCAATGAAGGCAATAGGAAAAGCCCTCCGCTGGCTGTGGGACCACTTCGGTTGGGGATACTTCGGGTGGAACGAGGACAACCTCCCCAAGCGGCGCATTAACCCTAGTCGCCAAGAGATCAGGGCATATTGCAAAGAATATGGGCTTACCCGGAAGGCGGCAAAAAAAGGATTAAGGGTAGCGAAGATGCAACGAAAAAATTGGGTTGCAATCCGCAAGGCCCGGTACGACGGCTGGAAAGCAGGAACGCTACCAAGATGACCAACCAGAGCAAAAGGGGGAATCGGTGATGGAAAAGGGACGAACACTTGCCAGGGATGACGATGGTTGGTATGGGATTTATGAAAGCGACCCTAAAAAGCGATATGGAGATTGGAGTGATGCACAACCTGTAGATGGGAGGTTCTCTGAAAGTGACTTCCACATCCTCTTTGGCTGCCACCCCGTCCGCAAGGGCCGCAAGAAGCGGATCAAGCGCATCCTGATTGAACTGGAGGATTGATGAACATTATACTGGGTGTCGATCCGGGGAAAAACGGCGCTATTGTGCGTTTGTACGAAGACATAGTGAATGTCAAAGAATGGACCACTACTAAGGACGCCTGGGAATTTCTAAAGTGGGTGAGTTATCCGCCAATAATTACGAAAGATTGCAAGGTTTTTGCCGTGCTCGAAAAAGTAACCCGCCCGGCTAAACTTGTAGGTAATGCCGGGGAGTGGCGGGGGCTACTCACCGCCTTGGGGATTTCCTTCAAGGAAGTAACCCCTCAAATATGGCAAAAGCATTTCGGGGTATTTCCGAAGGAAAAGCGGGCACGGAAAAACGCCCTAAAGCAGAAGGCCCAGCAACTATACCCAAACCTGGATATTACATTAAAAACGGCTGACGCTCTGTTACTGGCCGAATACGCAAAGGAAGTGGCATGGAAATAAGGAGGACAACAATGAAGATTAACAAAATGTGGGCAGTATTTAATACGCGTGGTATACTTTATACTTGGACGATTAAGGGTACACGCCGGGAAGTAATAAAAGGGATCGAAAGTAATTGGGGCATGAAATGGCGGCATCTTTACAATAATGGTTTCAGGATCAAAAAGGTTTCAGTATCACCTTTAGAGGACAACCATGAAAACTGATACAGGCGGGCAAGCGTATCCAAGCAGGAAGATCACCTATAAACATCAGCAGGACAATATTGTTGAATATATCCCCGGCATGACCCTGTTGGATCGTGCGGCGCTGGCGGCATTCCCGGAGAAATTGCGCTGCTTCCACAATGAAGATGCTGTCAAACACGCCTACGAGGCCGGTGAGGCGTTTATTGCCGAGAAGAGGAGACGTGAGGAATGACTACAACAGATGTGCATAGGAAACGGGGGATAGATCAGGAAATTGAGATTGGTTGGCGATGACTAAAATGCGGTCATATTATCAGATTGCCCTCCGATAAACGCCCCTGCCCCGTCTGTGCCGAGATCAAGGCCGCTGAGGACAAGCGGGGAGAGGAAGTGCTGAATCTGGCAATCGAAGTGCTTAATTATTTACATAAACGCAAAGGAGTTATTGAGCTAGTCCGCCAAGCCTATAATAAACGATTCGGGCTAGGTTTAGATGAAACACTTGGCAATGGGGCGGAATAGCGGTAACTTTAGGCATGGAATTTAGCATCAATATGCTCAGATACTCATTTGCCCCTGCCCTGGTGCTACCCTTCCTTAGTGTTGGTGCTAGATTCCATCACCGGGGCGGAGGCATTCTTGCGAGAATATCACATGGATAGACTAACGACAATGGAAATGGCCCGCAAAGAGGGGAGAGAGGAAGCGGGGAAAACAATATTCCGCTTAATGGAAAAAGTTCTAGGAAGTGAACAGTGTTGGATTTGGGATGCTTCACTTAATAATTATGGATATGGTACTTTTTGGTATAAGGATAGACATGATATTGCTCAAAGAGCTTCTTATGAATTATTTGTCGGAGATATACCAGCCGATAAATTTGTTTTGCATAGCTGTGATAATCCCTCCTGTATTAATCCACACCACTTGTTTGTCGGCACCCATCAAGACAATATGGCAGATATGGTTGCAAAGGGGAGAAGCAAACAAGGTGAAATTAATCGCTTTTCTAAACTAAAGACTGAACAAGTAATCGAAATTCTAAGACTCTATAAAAATGGGTTTAAAAACAAAACAGCACTTGCTAAAAGATTTAGTGTAAAACCCCCCACAATTCATAAAATTGTTACAGGGCAATCTTGGAAAAATATAGATAGGGAGACTATTCACCAGGAGCGGCTCAATGAGTAGAAGTAAGATCGAATGGACTGACCGCACTTGGGAACCAGTGCAGGGCTGCACGAAGGTTTCCGATGGCTGCCGCAACTGCTACGCCGAACGGTTGGCCAACGGGCGTATGAAGCGGTTCTACCCGGAGGGGTTCGATAAGATAGTGCTCAGGGAAGACAAACTGGATCAGCCACTTCACTGGCGGAAACCGTCCAAGATTTTTGTCTGCTCAAGGGCGGACCTGTTTCATCCTGATGTGCCGTTTGGGATTATCTATAAAGTTATCAGACGTATCCAAAATTGCCCCCAACACACCTTTCAGATTCTTACAAAGCGACCGGAGCGCATGGAGATATTTTTCCGCCACGCCAGAACGGACGACCTCTATTCCCCTAATTTGTGGCTAGGCGTCTCGGTGGAAAATCAGAAAACCGCCGACGAGCGAATACCGCTACTGCTACAGTGTCAGGCTGCCGTGCGGTTTGTATCCTATGAGCCTGCGCTGGGGGCGGTGGATTTGTCGCCACACTTATCTGAGGTCTATGAATACATGGATGACGAATTAGGGCATCCTGACAAAGATGAGCGAAGGTTACTTGACGGCGTTATCCTCGGTGGCGAGAGCGGGCCGGGGGCAAGACCGATGCACCCGGGTTGGCCGCGAAAGGTCAGAGATGATTGCCAGGCGGCGGGAGTGCCATTTTTCTTCAAGCAGTGGGGGGAGTGGACTCCATACCTACATGAGTTTGAACATGCAAAACAGACCTGTGCTAAAGTTGATGGCTGGCTATTTTATAAAGTTGGCAAGAAAGCCGCTGGCCGCCTGCTGGACGGGCGGACGTGGGATGAACTGCCGGGGGTGCTGAGATGAAGCCGACGAAGTATATCCAGTTACTCTGCAAACTGAAAACAGGGATCCCCCCTATTGTCTGTCTTTGCGGTTCGACTCGATTCATAGACACCTATAATGAATGGCGAACAAAGTTAACATACGAGGGCAAAATAGTGTTGTCCGTTGAGTTGATAGCTACGCAAACAAAAAGTGAAGACCCTCAGCATTCTAACCACGCTTTAAAAGAAATGCTGGATGAATTACACCTTAGAAAAATTGACTTGGCTGATGAAGTATTCGTGTTAAATGTGGACGGCTATATTGGAGAGAGCACCCGAAAAGAAATTGAGTATGCTGAACTAAAAGGTAAGCCAATTAGTTATCTCAATCCGCTGAGAACAACGTGATCCTCCATGCGCTACTTGACCGCCATACTAATCCTTTGCACGAGTTTATACAGCCAAGATTCGCCTGCCATTTGGTGGGGCAAAGCCGACAGCAGCCAGAAGGCATCGATTCGAGGTTCACATGAGCGAAATAAACAATACGACAAGGGCTTCACTTTGGCCGCCCTCAATGCGATTGAAAGCTCTGGCGGTCTCCATCTACTACGTCTCGGTGAAGATTCGGCTGGTCTCTATGCTCAGACGGGCTTTTACGTGGCTCAGAGGGTCTACAAGACGGCAAAGCCTACGGTATGGCAGATCAGTAGGGTTGTCCAGAAACTCATCCAGGAAAGGGCCTTTGACGACGAGCAGGCCCGAGCGCACCTTGATGAGTTGCTGGACAGGTATGGCGGTGATTGGATGAAGGTCTGGCAAGCCTGGAACGGGCATAAGAAAAATCAGGCGGAAGATGTAGCCGCATGGATTATGTTTTTCCGTTACAATTTAAAGTGGGATTAGGAGGTTCAAATAATGTATAGAGTACTTAAAATGTCCGGCAAAGTGTACGCCTTTGATTTTGGGGATTCGGTCAATGATGAAGCCGAAGATATTCAAGAGTTTTTGGATTCTGGCGATGTGGTTTTATTGGGGGATGATTTAGAAGATATTGCTGAGATTATAGGGATTAACGCTGAGGAAATTGAGATCGTAGATTAGTGCAAGAGGAGTTCAAATGAAACCATCCGAAGTGGCTGACATGTTTGCCATGACTGGGCGGGTAGAATGGGATTATTTCATGTGGGGTGTTATTGTAGGAATGTTCATTGCTATCATAGTAGACTGGATACTCCTATGATCGAACCGTCCGAAATGACAGATGACCAGCTGCGGCTGGCGATTGCGGAGGAGTTGGGAATTACCAGAATTACCCAAAAAGGTCGGAGATGGTATGGCTATTATCCTGGCCGTGATAGGCCACACATGTTCTCCAACTGGCCTGGCAACAACAATGCGGCGATGGGGCTACTAAAAGGCATGGCAGCCAAGATTGAGTTATCAAAGGATGACTATGCGAGGGTAGAGATCGAAGTATATTTTGACGCGAATACCTTTAGAACCTGTATAGCCAAGGCTATTGATAAATCACCTGCCCGCGCAATCTCAGAGGCTGTTTTGAGTTATTATAAGGCGTTAAAAGCAAGGGGGAATGATGGCTGAGATAGAAGACATTCTGACTGATTTGGCAATGAAATTATTAACGACAGATAACTCAGTTCCATATTTGACAGAGACAGATAAATCTATCATCACCAACGCTGCCAAGCAGATTCGCCAGCAGCAGCGGGAGTTCCCGGACAAGGCGTTGAAGAACCTGTTGTTTGACTCGGACTTGTGGACTCCAGAGGAGTTATTCTGGAAGATCAAGTGTCTCATTGAGGGGCAGCCAGCAACAACAGAGGAGGCCAACGATGGACACGGCTGAAATGTTGGCGAAAGAAATATGGGAATTGTTTGGGGCTTGCCCGGCTGATCGGTATAATTGGAACCCACCCTTTGATTGCGCTAAACAATGCAAGTTAGGGGAAGAATGGAAATGTTGGGTCAAATGGGCGGAAGATGAGGATAAGGAGGCCGAATGAACTTCCCTGAATGCGGGAAATTTATGAGAAGCGGAGATTGTGGATGGGCTGACAAAGTAGGCATCGTCAGAATTGTTGGGCCCTACCGCATTAAGGCATGGATTTGGAAATGTAAATGTGGGCATATCGAAATCTGGCCTTGCATTCTGGAGGCAACCGATGAATGAAATACAACAGCAGGTCGAACAGTTTATGAAAGATCACTGGGTATTCGACGATGATTATAAGGGCACTGCACTGTATCACGATACCCATAACCTTCTCCGCAAAGCTGTGGAAGAGTGCTGTGATTGCACCACCATGATGTGTGAGGAAACTGCTATCCGCAGCCACTTCGCCTGGCTGCTGGGAATAAAGGAGAAATAATGGACTGGATTAGCGTTGATGAGAGATTGCCGGAGGAAATGGAGACAGTATTGTTAAAACGCGATCAACCAGAGCATCAATTCGATATGATTGAAAGTGGTTATTGGGAAGGAAGAAAATGGGTCTCATATTTACAACTTAGGGTGGATACTTCAAATTCAATTGGTCGTTATGACGGTGGATTACCCCCTGTTACCCATTGGATGCCGCGCCCCGACTCACCAAAGGAGGCTAAATAATGTTGCAAGTAGTAATAGCGTTCGCAATCCTGTTTCTCGCCTTGGTCATTGGCGGGATCAGCCGCAAATCGGATAGGCGGATCAAGCGAATGCCGGGGCCGAAATGACCGCCCAGAGAACCTAAAGGAAGGAGTATCTAAAATATGAAAATATTGCATTCATTCTCAGGTGTTGCAGCAATATCTTTTCCACGTGGCAAACCACCTAAAGGCACTTGCGGGTTTGCAACTGAAATGTGCCTTGAGAATTGCGCTGCGACTAGGGTTACAAACAAGAATGATACACTCGGTTATAGAACGAAAAAAAGAACTTATGACTTCATAATCAACCGACCGATATTTGAAGTATGTGCTCAAGTCGCTAAAGAAATGGCTGAAATGGAAGCAACTGTTCTATATTGGTTTGGCGCTGGTGATTGCCCTACTAAGCATATTGATAAAATCGTAGCGATAATTAAGCATTTCGACTCAGAGAAAATTCCTCAATGTGGATTCACCAGGAATCGTGAGTTCTGGGATAAAATGGGTTTTATAAGAAAGCACTTCGCACTGACTATTGAGGATATAGACATTGCGAAAAACGATCATACTCTTCATGGATTAGTGGCAATCCCCGATTACAAGACTGGCAGCGTTAATCTTTACTTTGCTGATTACGATATGTATCCAGGTGGTACATGCGCCGCATCAAAGTATACCGCCATTACAGGGGCTGGATATGAGGCACATTGTGATCACTGTCTCAAAAATAAACGGGGTTGTTTTATAAAATGGGATCAGAGATGACCGTCCTGGCCGATAACCAGCCCTTTGTCATGTATAGTCTGTTCCTGGCGCTATGGGTTGCATGGAGTTATGGCTACTATGCAACCGGCAATGATAAGGAAGAGGCGGTGGAAATGTGGGCGATAATTTACGAAACAACTACTTTTCAGATTCCTACAAAAGGGCTAAATCTAGACAAGTTTTTGGACAGAGTTTACGGGCAGGAAAGGTGCCTGAGGTTTGACTGATAACCAGCGATACTGCTGGTACTATCACGGCAAGACGTATCACATTTATAACGGCGCTGGCCCGAAATGTGGTAGATATGCCAGCCTTCAGGGGCTGCATATATCCGATAACCCAGCTAGAAACAAGCGGCCATGCAAGAAGTGTTTCCGTATGGCAAAACGTAAGCGATAACCTATAACCTGGAGGCAGTGTGAAGTGCAAGTGTGGCAGTGGGCTGTTTATTGAGTCAACTAAAGTTATTGGTGGATGGTGGAAGAGATTGCTTGATGGTGATGGCGAAATCCACGATACTGACGTTGATAATCTTAGATTCGGGGCAATGCCAAAAACCGTTATTTGTGCGGATTGTGGGAGAAGAAATCCAAATCCAAGGAGAGAGGCAAAATGAACTGGCACCTGTTTCTTGATGTGGTGGCGTGGATATGAAAGACGGCATCATAAAGATTGATAGTAAGCGAGCCAAGCCTTTTGATTTCACGAGTGATAAGTTTTATATGGACAGTTATTTGTGGAAAACGGGCAGTTCAATTACTATTTCATTTATAGCATCTAAAAGTCCAGGGAAGGGTGACTTTTCGAAGTTGGTAAAAACAATTATAAATAAAGGATTTACAGTAAAAGTACCAACGCCATTTGCCACAATGAGAGCAATACTTCGAAGATGGCAATTTACTCCTACAATGGAAGGGCCTTGTGAAATGTGGATAAGCCCACCCCATGTTGGGCCTGGGTCATAGCGGGATGAGTAGATATAAAGATATTAAGGACAACGAGTGGCAACCCGTAAATCCAAAAATGCGGGTTATGTGTTGCGATTGTGGGCTTGTCCATGATTACGAATACAAGATTGGCAAAGGGGAAAGAGTTTTCATCCGCAGCAATCGTAATAACAGAGCAACAGCCGCCGCAAGAAGGCACCAGAAAATCATATTAAAACATTCCAATGGATCATAGCGGGATAACAACAACAAAAGGAGATAGAATGAAACTAACCGATGTAATCAAAGTGTGGGAAATAATCCATGTAAAAGACGTGGGGGAACTGGGTTATTGCGACCTGGAAAAGGCTATCGAGAAGGTTGTGGGCGTCGAGAATGACGCAGACCCTTGCCCCCCGGTTTTGGAACCCCAATGAAGCGCATAGCCGTACTACTCTTTCTCGCATTCTTCCTGATGGGCGCTGACTCGTGCCCTACCAAGCCAGAGGAAACCGAGACCATAGGCGCACCCCCGGCTTTCCCAGAGGTGCCACCTGCGGACAATACCCCTTGACTCTCCGACGTGTGGGGGGTACATTAGGTTGTGACCATTACTATTACAATAGTAACCCCTAGTTTTAACCTCTGGGCTGGTATGCGTCTTACCCCTGTGGTAGTGATGGTCATCGTACCGGCTCGGAGGTTTTAAGTTGAATGACCGATGTACCAAATTAAGGATTGGGATAAACACTATGAGAATGCCGGTAGCAGGAAGGTTGAACACTGTGCCTGGTGTCCTATCCCCAACAAACAGGATGGACTAGGATATGCTTTGTTGATCCAGGGGAAAACTGGTTCAGCCCGATATGCCGCTTTCGTTGCGACCGTACTGGTATGTTCCAAACATCCTTTACCCAGGAATGGTTGGCTTACGGCCGATGGCATTGAAACCGGACGGCCCCTAACGGCCTATGATATACACCTAAAAACAAAGTTGCCCGAAAATGAAATTAAAGAAATGTTGGAAAGAGCCTCGAAACCTGATATTGATTGGATTGCTGAATATTCCCCTTCGATTGATAGCACGCTGGTAGCAAGCCATAGGCCAGCTAGTAACATGACAGAACAGAAGGGAACAGAAAGAACAGAACAGAAAGAAGAAGAGCCACTAACTGATTACGAAAAAAAACTGGCTGACTTCTTTGACAGCATACCTGAACAGCAATTGGTGTTATGGGAAAGGGCGTATCCAAGTATTGATATACCACAATGTATTCTGGAGGCTCGGGCCTATACTTTCAGTAATACTCACAAGAGCTATAAGAATTTGAATAGGTTTGTAAATGGCTGGCTATCCAGGAGTAATAAAGAAGCGAAACCTAATAGTGAAATATTTGACGCACTCAAAGCAGAGGGGACGTGGGAGTGAATTCCTGCCCCTACTGCGCCGATGGCACGGTCTACGACCTGTGGTTCACCGATGGCCGCTGGCAGCAGCAACGCCTTGGCCGGTGTAAGCACTGTGCCGGCGGCGACTGCGAGCCTGGGCGATTAGTCAGGGCTATTGCCGAGCATACTGGGCAACCATGTGTCAGGGTGATATTCCACATGTTGTTGGGCTGCATGGAGTACAAGCTCAAATACCACGAACACGCACGGGAGACGGAGCTGCAGGAAGTGCTGAAGGGCTTGTATCCGGGGCTGACGCTGGAGAACCGGCCACCCGAC
>SDBU01005615.1_pt1 | contig 14956 bp, 14 predicted proteins | sample 2277071 | NCBI WGS metagenome assembly SDBU01 (sample SAMN10397929, study PRJNA504765) | marine sediment metagenome | isolation source: marine sediment core GS08_GC12, 126 cmbsf | place: Arctic Ocean: Gakkel Ridge, Loki's castle | collected 2008
ATCCGCAGCTTTCTCACCTTTCCCTGGTGAACCCGGCTGGCCGTAAGGTTGGCCACACAACCGGAATTGAATTCCAGCCTGGCATTGGCGATATCGATCTTGTCCGAAAGGACATGAATTCCAGAAGAACGGATCATCTTGACCTCATCTTTAACCAGGGCCGTAATAATATCCAGGTCATGAATCATCAGGTCAAGGACAACATTAATATCCAACGACCGCGCCGAAAAGGAACCCAACCTCTGGACCTCAATAAACTTTGGTTCGGAGATTTCCTTCTCTATGGCTTCGACGGCCGGATTAAATCTTTCCAAATGCCCGACTTGAAGGATGAGTCCGCTCTTCTTTCCCGCAGCCACAAGTTGTTCGGCTTCTTCAACCGTATCCGTCATGGGCTTTTCGACCAATACGGATTTTCCCTCTTCCAGCAGCTTTAAAGAGATGGCAAAATGTTCAGAAGTCGGAGTTGAGACAATCCCCACATCGATTTCGTCCAGCATATCCTCAAAGTTCTCAAAGTATTTTACATTGTGGCGGTTCCCGATCTGCATAGCCCGTTTGAAATCGATATCGGCAACACTCTTCAATTCTGCCTCTTCCAAATAAGACAGGATACGGGCATGCTGTGTTCCTAAGTACCCCACTCCTATAATACCTACTCGAATTTTATCCAATGTCCTTTCTCCATTCTTGTTTCATCACTCACCTTTTCGCGCTACAACAGCAACTCCGTTGGCATCAGCAAGGGATACGGCCTCTTCCTTTTGAAAAAAAGCGACATTGTGTGCTTCCACACACAGTGCCGCACACTCAGCATCAATAAGTTCCCGGACTGTAGAGACACCAACTGCCGGCAGGTCGATACGTGGATCCTGCTGTGACCGGCTGAGTTTGATCACCACAGATCCCGGCCCGGCAAGCTCTCCTCCTCGCTTGATGGCTGCATCCGTTCCCTCCATACCTTCAATAGCGACAACGGCTTTATCTTTTATAACAAGAGTCTGTCCGATATCCAAGTCCGCAAGAACTCTGGCTTTCTCCCAGCCAAAATCGATATCTCTCTCGATTTGACGTAACGGTCTCACTTCAGACAAGATCCCTTCGTTGACAAATAAGGAAGATAGGAATTGAGTGGGATCTAAAACCGTGATTCCTCTCTTTGTAAGATAATCTATTGCCAGATTGATCAGAGATGTAGGACTCTTGTCCTTACTTTGTGAGAGGATATCGAAAAGAACGGCATCAGAACTTTGCTCTTTATAGATTCTCCGATGGTCGATCTTTCCCGCAAAGAGTACTTCATCGATTTTTTCCTGCTTAAAATAACTGATAATATTCTCAACCTGGTTGAGCTTGAACCATTGGAATTTCTCAATTGAATCAGCAAGAGAGGGATCGGTATCGCCTGTAATGCCGGCAACCTGACTGGAGTACCCCAGTTTTTCAACTTCCTTGAAAATGAAAAGAGGAATATCGCCGGAACCGGCGATTATTCCGATTTTTTTTTCCATTGTTCTTCAGTCTTCCTAACAATTCCTCTCGTTGACGATTGGATAAATTGAATATGGGCAATATGGTCGAATTGGTTACCAATCTTGATAACAAAGAAGATCGTATTCTGAGACTGGAACCAAAGCATCGTGCCCATACAATGTATTATTTACATGGCGAAGAAGATAAATTGCAGGGCGAACTTGTACGTGATTTAATATTTTATCCCCATTGTCTGCATGATGATGGCCCCGATTCTCTTGAAATGTGTATACGTGATTTTTCTTATGGTGAAACATGGGGACAGGAAATTGTAGATGAGGCATATGAGATACTTGATAGACATGGCAACCAAAGAAAAGTACCGAACTGGAAAATAGTATAATAATGAAACAGGATCGAATTGAATCCGCCCTAAATATAATTAAAAAAACGGTGGAGGGGAATAGTATTAAGATTGATGAAAATAGTGCTAAATTTACTAATATTGAAACCAATCTATCCAACCATCTCTTGGAATACGAAACAATTAAAAATGATTTATTTAAGATTAGAAAAAATGTAAAAAATATTAGGTTATTATTAAAAGATATTCTTAACAGGCAGTCAATAGACCTCAAAAATTAAAGGAAGAATTGTGGCATTACATCATCACACACGGTCGGAACGAAAAGCTATTAGAACTAAGAAGAAATCCGCTAAGCGATCCAAGAGAAAAACCATACGAAGGAAAAAGTAATGCCTCATGGCGGAGAAATAACGGACAAGATAGTTGAAGAGCATATAGAAAGTCCGTTTGTAGAGAAAGCTGATTCTGGAACCGGCCGTGATATTGGTAGGGAGTCGTGGGAGATTTATCAGGATTATGAGGAAGACCCACGTCGTCGAGATTGGATAGATGCCAATGATGGATATGAAGAATATTATATGGGTAAGCAAATAGATGCGAAAGAAGCCGATTTTCTTGAAGCTCGTGGAATGTCTGATGTGGTTGATAATCGTATACGTCCGCTTATACGACATATGATTTCAATGTTGACTTCACGTATACCGTCGTTTAACGTGGTGGCTGTTGGTGGCGGCGCAGATAAAAAAGTATCTTTTGTATTGAAACGGATTATCGGTCATATTTTAAGAAAAAATAAGTGGGGTCAGATTTCGGCTAAGGCGAGTGCCGAGTGCCTGAAAGATGGAGTCGGAGTTGTTCATATGTTTTGGGATCCGATGAAAGATGATGGTAATGGTGACATAGCCATAGTTAGCCCCAGATATTCCGACGTACTACCAGATTCCGATTGTGTATTAATGGATCGGCAGGATTCGGAGAATATGTTTTTGACGGTTGTAAAGACATTATATGATGCACAGGATGCATACCCCGGATTTGAAAAGGAAATCAAGGAAAGAATTGATGCACATATTAAAAATTATTCCGATACAAACCAATTGGCGGGCGATAAAAATAAAACCGATCTTGGAATATATCTTAATAGGGATAATGAAGAACGAATAAGTGTACCAAAGGTACGAATAATAGAACGATACACAAGAAAGAAAATTACAGTTTATTTTATTCAGGACACAAAACGTGGCGATGTAAAAGAATATTATGATAAAGATGAATGGAAACAGCGTGCCGATGAGTTGAATGCGGGCGAGTTTACTATGTATACTAAGAACTTGCCTCGTATTATCAAGATTACTTGTGTAGTTGATCTTGAGGTTGATCGAGAAGTGCTTCCCACTTCCGTATATCCATTTTTCTTTTATGTTGACGAGGATACCGGCAATTCATATTCGCAGGGTGAAATTGGTTTTTTAAAGGGTATGCAGGATGTAATTAATAAGTCAATACGAATTATGATTCTTCATGCGTCTCTTGCTTCAAATCCGAAAACAATTATGGAAGAGGGGGCGATTGACAAGAATCAGAGAGAAGAATGGCGGGATAATTATAATCAACCAGGTTCCAATAATTTCGTAAAAGCCGGTAAACTTGGTCAGGGTAAGTTTATTCTGGTCAACGGTTCTAATATGCCTAACTCATTTCCGCAGATTACGGCGGACATGAAGCACGAAATGGAGTATCAGTTAGGCGTATTTGCTCTTGCTCAGGGCGATCCGACGGATGCACCAAGAACATTTAAGGCTACATTAGCACTCAAGGAATATGGTGCAGAGAAGTCTAAGTTATTATTGAGAAATATTGATGATGCATTAACCCTTGCCGGGCAGACAATTATTGAATTTATTCAATATTATTATCGGGACACCAAAGTATTTAATCTAATTTCCGACAAAGTGAATCACGAAGACGAAGAAGTTACTATTAATGTTCAGCCGGGGAATAGTATGGCCGGCGAAAATGGCGAGATAATTAAGGCTGTTGATAAAGTATTGAATGATGTAACTGTTGGAAAATATCAGGCAGCTTCAGTTTCTCAGTCTTATATGCCGACATTACGACAGGCTCAACTTGAAATGATGTTACAATTAAAAGAGGCTGGTGTGGTCGATGATGTGGCGGTGAGAAAATTTGTTGATGTTGAGAATATTGATGAAATAGATGAACGAATGAATGCTCAAGCATTATTACAGAGACAACTTGAGCAAATGCGAGATGAATTCAGAAAGAAAGAAACGGATAATGTCCGCAAGGATCGTATTATATATGATTTGGATCGTAAGATACTTGAACTCAAGGCAATGAATGACTTGGATGCCAAAACCAATGAGACAAATGCCAATATACGATCTATGGTATCGGTATTTCGTGCAGACATGAAGAAAATACTTGACGAATTAAAATTAGAAAAGTCTATTGTTAAGAAAACAGCAGTTGCCGATAATGGCAAAAAAAAAACTGAGGAGAAAGAGTAATGGCATTATTGACTGAGGAAACCCAGGAAGAAGTCCAGGATTCTCAGCAAGAAGTCAGTGAAACTGGTTTGTTGCAGGAATCGGAAGGTACCCTGTTGGAAGAAGAGAATGCTCAACTCGACGAGCATACCTCGGATGAAGAATCTGGTCAGGGAGGCGATCAGTCCTCAACGGAACAAGATGAAGGGGAAATTGCACCTGAAGAAAGTGCAAGTGAAAAAGCAATTACTAACTTAATAACTGACAGCGGGGGTGATCCCGATAATGCCGCACAGAGAAAAATGGCTAATCGGTATATCAACCTACAATCCAGGCAAGATACGGATACTGCCAAGAAGAAGAAAGCGAAGCGTTTATCGGGAACGGGATTAGAAATAGAAGATATTTCTGCTACTGACCTGATGAAACCGTTAACCGAACTTGGTGAGAATGCTGATCCTTTTAAACTTTTTCAACCTGGTACGCAAGAGAATCAGGCTTTAATGACTGTGATTCAAAATGCACGTCAGGATGGCATAAATGCTGCGAAAAAGGTATTGGATCACAACACAATTCAGACCCAGGAAGATAGGATTTTTGCAGAACATGGTGAACTCGCCGAAGAACATTATGACGATTTCATTGAGTTTATGCGGAATGATACATCTACTTTGTCGGATGCCTTCAAATTTTATTTACACCAGAAGGGTTTGTCGCCGGAAAATGGGAAACCGAAACGTGTTGCCGATCTTGCTTCACCAACCAAGAGTCCCAAGGGTTCTATCTTACGGGGGAAAAATGTGTCTCAAAAAGACCATAGAACTCCCAGTCAGGAGGACAAGGATTTGTATGATACCTTTGGGGATCATTGGGAGGATTCGGAGTAGGGTTTCCCGCTAAAGGGAGGATTAATCAATGCCTACTTATCAAGCAGGTTCAAGAGCAACGAGAAATGTAGCCGACACAGTTCCATATTCTGAGCGGCGTACATTTGACAAAACTGATAAGATGATATGGAAAGAGCGGGCAAACGCACGTCTATTGTCTATTCTGACCAAGAGAATGCCGAGAGGCGTTGTTAAGTCATCTGAATTTAAGACGTTTGAAGTTGGATATGGAGTTCATAAGGGATTAATAAAGGGTTGGGCTTCGTCTGCCAATTCTGCCATAACAGCAACAAATGTAGAATTTAGCATTACTGACTCAACCGGAAATGTGAATGCGGTTGATTTTTTGCGTATTGGTGATGTAATTAATATAACCGACAATCAGACAGGACAATCCAACGGTTCCGCTTCTTTAATGGGAGAAAATCTGGAAATAACTGCTGTGTCCGGTAAGGTAATTACTGCTATACGTGGTGGGGATATTGATGATACCGGAACACGGATTACTGCCAATTCTGCAAAAGAATTATTTTTTACAATTCAGGCACCGGCCCGACACGAGGGTTCGTCTGTTGGTGATGCAAAAACATATGCGTCCGAAGGTGAACTGAATTACACTCAGATAGTTGAATTTCCGTGGGCGGTTACTGGTACTGAGCAAGCAGAGGAACATTACGCAACCAGCAATCCAATGGCAGAGGAAGCCAGAAAAGCCCGTATGAATGCTATGCGGTATCTGGAACGAACTGCCTTTTTCGGTGAAAGAAAAGCACGATTTGTTGGATCGAAACGGAAGCGTTATACCGGTGGAGCCGCATGGTTTATTGGTGGCTATGTTCATTACGATAATGCAAATCCGCAGTCTTATACGAGTTGGTCTACTACTGCCGATATGGTTACCGGTACTGCGGCTGCACTTTCTCAGGTCTGGAAAGTTGGTGATGTACAGAGTTCTGACAACTGGAGCATAGATAAGTTCTATCAGTATTCCAGCAAGAACTTTGCTTATGGTTCAACGACCAAGTGGTTGTTTGCCGGTTCAGGATTCATGCAGGCTCATCAACGACTATTCCGTGAATATCTGCGTTTGAGTCAGAACGATTCTATTTATTCATTTGAGGTTTTGTCTATGCGGACTTCATTTGGAACATATAAAATCGTTTACGATCCAGAGTTGGATGATTCACAGCGAGGAAATGACGCCTTTTGCATTGACTTACCAAATATGAATTTTGTTCATCTTCGTGGTCGAGATTTGGAAGTACAGAAGAACGTACAGGCAAAGGGAGATGATGAACTAAAGGATCGGTTATTCGGGGAAATTGGTTTTAAGATCAATTTTCATCTGTCGCATTCATGGATTACCGGATTAACCAACATCTAATAACAACAAGGCAGAAGGAGGTTCTATAATGAATATTAAAAATACCATGATTTCAGCCCTGGTATTTGCCGTCGTTGTTATGGGTGGGTTATTTGGTACACAATCAGGGCAATATTTATTGGCTCAAACTGGTGTTGGGGCTCGATTTTTAAGTCGGTTTGTGCCGGGCGCAAGGTCAACCATACCCGATATGCAAATCATTCAGATTACAATTGCTGATGTTACAATTGATTCAGCTAATACTGAGTTACTTACTCGGAAGTCGATGGATGAAACTGCTGGTACGGGTGGTTCGGATTCTCTTTGGGGTATGTATGCGAATGTATATCAGGGATTATATACATTTCCATATAATTTCATTCTCAGGGATGTACGATTTCTTGCAAATCAGAATGATTCAAATTTTGTAGCTCAATTACTCTGGCATGTTGCCGGTGATAATTTGGGTGCTTTTCTATTTGATTCTCTGGGATTTGCAGATTCTCGATGGGATTCTCTAACCAGGGGTGTAGTCAGTATTACAAATGGATCGACGGCTGTATTTTTAGCTGGGACAACCTTGACAGTTCTTAATTATGAAGCGATAATAAGGAATACCTTCGCTCCAAAAGGGAGTCAATTGGCAGTAAAATTCCAACTGTTGGATTTGAAAAATTCAGCAGATACACTTAGTGGTCTTACTTCAGTAGACAGAACAGCTATTTTAGCCAATTCGGATGCTGATTCAGTTGTAATCATACTTTCTGGGCAATATTGGTAATAATTAAACAAAAGGAGTCAAATAATGGCTGCAACAAGAGTAAAATTGGGTGAAGGTCGTCTTGTGGCCGGAGAAAAGCCATCAGCACCCGGAGATTTGGTTTTTGAAGTATTTACAACCTTAACCCATTCAGACGGTATTACGATTTTTTATGGTAGAGATAACAGTAATAATCTTGGAGCGGGAATTGACTGCGATAAAATTGCCATGTTTGTTGCCGGTTTTGGTTTTAGCGCAGCGGCAGACAGCAAGACTAATACAGATGTTCCGGAGTGTGTTATTACTACTGACACAACTGCTGTCAATAAAGAACCCAACGATGTGTTGACCTTTACCGGAACCGCCTCTGAAGCCAGAACTTACTTTGTGCTTCTAATTGGTAGAGCTTAATTTGCATTGTAGTTAAAAATGGTGAGGGTGGCGTAAGCGTGTGCTGCCGTAACGCCACCCAACATCCATATTTAAGGGAGAGGATTATGTCTAAAAAGTTCCGTATATGGGTAATAGCCATTACTTTATTTTGCATGGTCTTCTTTATGCCTATTACTGCATCCGCAATGAATTTGTATGAAATGATTCAGTTCTTTGAATTAATGACTAATACAAAGGCGGGTCGGCAGTATACGGAAGCCGAGATTATCATGTTTCTAAATGAAGCGCAGATGCTCGTTTATCCATACATGCCAGATACCATTCTTGAGTATTTCATTATTAATGCTCGTGTGCGAGTTGATAGTTCGACATTCGGTGGGACAACTCGTATATCATTCTTTGAGCGGATTATGGGAGATTCCCTGCAAATGGATGCCGGAATACAGGGTAGTGAAATATATCGCTATTTAAGGCTATATAAATTTTCCGACAATGTTTTAACCACAAGAAATTTCACAAAGTATATAATGACAGACGATGTTGTGGATATTCTTGGCAATGCCCTTCTCTCTTCCGCTACGACACAAGAATCTGATGACAACCCAATATTTTATCGGACAACAGGCGATATATTGACAATTCACGGAATGGCTATAGGTGAAACGACACGAGTTGCCGTGACTGCCCTTCGGTATCCGAGACCAATGGTAGGTTTCATTAACGGTGTGACATTAGATACCGGTGCCAAGTCAATGACATTCAACATCGAAGCTGCCTCCGATGCAAATTATTGGTCACCGGACGCATGGGCTGGACGATGGTTGACGAATTATGGCCCTAACCATAGAAGTCGTACTCGGTTTTACAGGGAGATGACAAATGATTCACAAGCCAACAGTCTTGGCACTGGATCGAGAACCACGAAAATAATACAGGGTGCGGGAAGTATAATGTTTGGACCATTGACGGAAGTGGTCACAACGGACGAATTCTCTTTTGATGCCGACTATCCCGATATAGTTCATTCCATGATTGTGATGACTGCAGCTTTTTTAGCACGAGTTGGGCAGGGTGATATACAAAGTGCTACGACTATGGATTCATTTATTAAGGGCGTCGTTGCTCCATTGTTCCAGAGGACAACAGAAAAAGAAGCTACGCTGCCGACCAAAAGGAATCTGCAATAACTAATAAAGGGATTATCTCTAATATTCAAGTAGATTTTCGGGCAAATATAGTCAATGTTAATGGGAGAGGATGATGAAGAAAATTAAACCTATATTGATTTCTCTGATGATCATGTTATTGCTTCTGATGCCGATAAAATCAGAAGCCATGAATCTCTATGAGATGGTCCAGTTCTTTGAAATTATGACAAACACCAAAGAGGGTCGTCAATTTACAGAACCACAAATAATTATGTTATTGAATCAATCCCAAAAACTTGTTTTTCCATATATGCCGGATATGATTATGGAATATTTTGCAGTTGATTTTCCCGCTCAGGTCGATTATTTAACATACGGTGGATCTGGTTTGGTTGTATTGCGAGAGGAAGTTCTTGGTGATTCATTACTTGCAGAGCAGGGATTATACCGTCATAATCTTTACCGATATATTGATATTTATAAGGGTGCTGATGATATAATGAAACAAAGAAATTTTGCCGATTATGTTATGACTGATGATGTTTCGGATGTATTGTCAAATCCGTTGTTGGCTCCAGATTCGACAAAAATGGACAGTGACAACCCTATATTTTTTAGAATTACACCAGATCAAATATCATTGCATGGATTTAATCTTGCGGATGGAGATACTGTTCATGTCAGGGCCATTAAATATCCGGGTGAAATGGTAGGATTCATTAAGGGGGTTACTTTAGGAAGCGGTACAATGACATTTAATATATCAGCAGCCGACAACGATTATCGCTTCCCAAATTCGTGGGGAGAGCGTTGGATAACAAATTACGGGCCGAACCACAAAACACGCACGAGATTCTATAGAGCCAAAACAAGTGGGAGCATTGCTGATGATTTAGGAAGCGGTTCAACCACAATTAAATTATTGACTGGTACAAGTGAAATGATGTGGTTTGGGACTGGTGCGACCCCAGCGCCGGCGACGGATGAATATTCCATTGACTCGGATTATCCCGAAATAGTACATCCAATTATTGTAATGACCGCGGCTTTTTTAGCTAATCTCGGTATAGGCGAGATAGATAGGGCCGTGAGGATGGATGCTTTTATTAAGAGCGTGGTTGCCCCGCTATTCCAGCGAGCAGAAGAGAAAGAAAGTATTCTGCCGACGAAAAGGAACATTAAATAATGACTACGAAGGAATTAATAACAACGATAGAAACGGCATTACGGGGGTATGAAATATCGGATGCGCTCATAAAACGTGGAATGATTGTAGATCATTTAAACCTTGCAATGGATGAACTTTTAGGTCAGGTGGAATGTTATGAGCAATATTTCTATGTTTTATGGCCAGCCAATACTCCACACATAACGGTTCCCTCTGATTTTATTACTTTATCTTTGGCTAAATTTGCCGATGACGAAACTAAGTTATTACTCATAGATAACGGCCATATAACCCATGCAAGCGATTGGGACAACTCTTCAGAGGGTGATTTTACTGTTAAAGATATATTGGATGAAGAAAATGCAGATTTCTTTTTGGCTGTTGGTGATACAATACACGTTTCTCGACAACAATCCAATGTAACGAGTGGTGCCATTGAGGGTGAAAGTCTTACGCTTTTAACTGTATCAGACGCAACCTGTACGTTCACTCGTGGTGGGACAGCAGTTGACAATATAGTTGATGGTACAAGTAAATTAATTTGGCATCGCAATGAAGAACGAACCGTTATCACCGCAAGACTTGAAAGTTATAATAAAATGCGGGCATGGACATTTACTCCGTTGAAGAATGAAATATTTGTTGGGGTGGATGGTGATCAATTTTACACATATCCAACTCCGACATCGGCGACAGCAGCAATATTTAGATATGTTCCGCAATACGGTGGTGATAAGAAGTTGCCAGCATTAACATTAGACGATTCGGGCGGTAGTAAGTCTCCATTGATTGCACGTGTATTTCACAAATCATTATATTGGATCGCTCTGCGTGAATTAATGGGACTTCTTGGTGGAGAAGCATCTGTACCAGCTATTAATAAACTCTATCTTCAGGAAATTAAAAAAGCCGAGGCGGTATGGGACAAAAAGGGAAGAATCGGTTCTTTTCTGACCGACCCCTTTGGGAATTGGTAGGTCTTTTTGCCGTCTGTCTAATTCTTTTTATCGCGGCGGCACCACAAGACAAACAAATTCTTACATTAAATTTCTTTCAGAGCCATAACGATAGATACTCAACCGTAAATTTACCGGTTGGGCATTATGTTGAATTGATTAATTTTAATAATGCGTTCTATCCGGGGATGCTTGTGCCCCGTATGGGAATGACAGAGCAGTCTATAGGATGGAATCAGGGTACTCTTTCTGATACCGCAATACGCTTCATAAGGGCACCGTTTACCGATAAAGCACCAACTGATAGTGGATACTTTTTCTTTCTTATTGCACCTGACACTATTCGGATTATTATAGCTGAAACATTAACCACTGTTAGGGAATCAAAGCGGGATAGTCTGGTTTTTCAAAGTAATTATTCCAATGGATTAGTTGAGGATTCATACGGTGCGCCGAATGGTGCCAATAAAGAGAAAAATTATGGTTCTCAATCTGCTTGGACGGTTGGAACAATTTCTGGAGCTGAATATATATCAGATTCATATTTTTTCAATGATAGTATTGTTTCTGAATTTGGTGCGGATACCGTCAGGCGAGAGAACGTAGATAGTGTAGTCATTGCTCTTTTTATATATAACGGGGGCACACCAACGGCTGATGTTGATATTATTGCAGCAGGAATACCAGATTCGGGGAATTCGGTACAACACAATGATTGGATCGATGGAGATTATAATAGCGGAACAAATGGTTATCCAAATAGGATGTATTCATCCGATACTGCTGGAGTACCCGCCCTTGATCAATCTCGAAGACGGTGGGGGGAAAGCGATTCTTTAATTCCACACGGATATATCTTAAATGATACTTTGGAAACATCGAATTTAAGTAATGACATTATTATAACATTTCGTGTTGATAGTTCTTTTAAGACATGGGCTTATGACTCCGAACCAAATCTCGGTGTTAGATTATTGCCAACATCGGAGCCATCTGAATCTTGGTCAGTTCAGGGATATACATCGGAACGGACAACAGTAACTCAACGCCCTAAATGGATAGTATATTGGACACATGATTATCTTGATTCAACCTTTATTTCACCAGACACAACTGTTGCAATTGGTTATAATATATATAAAGCAACGAAATCTGCCATCCCAGGATGGACATATGAAAATGTTTATTTGAATTATCCACCAAGACTTGTTAATGGAACTGATACGGTATATGCTCTGAATCATAATCGGGACATATCTTGGAATCTTGTGGATAATGTTTTACGAATTAATGCTGCTGAGAAAAGTTCTAACGATACCTCAACATTTTTTTCAAGTCTTTGGCATGGGGTGGTGGGCGATAGTTTCTTCTATAGACAAGATACTGTACGGTATTGGTCAACACAACTGCTTAATAATCGTGTCATATATAAACTATTGGCGGACACAGAAGATACATTAATGCTTGCGGCGACAGCGGATGGAACACAAAACACAACTGACCATAAAGGATTACAATATTATCGTTTTACATATATTTATGATTATTTTCAGTCATCTACCTTTGTTCGGGATAGTACAAAGCGTGTTGCGGAGCAAGTTGTTACTGGAAACGATAGCGTAACAATAAGGATAAATATACCGGCTACTCAATTATCTGGCGTATCTGGGACGTTTGGTAGTTCGGATACGGTGGAAGTTCCTGGTAAATTGAATAAACGGATAACCGGTATAGAAGTTTTTCGTGCTGACGTGGATACTGGCGGTTCTTTAAATGATGCCTCGTTTCGTCGAGTTCGTGGCGTAGATTTAATAAATCCTCGTCAATGGGGAGTTGGTGTTGATCAGTGGAATCGAGTAAGTTACGGAAGCAGTGAAATACATTATTCATACTTTTTTGCTGATACACTGAATTACAATCAGTGGTTAACAAAAGAAACATATCATTCATATATTGGGCACTTTTCCTCAAACGACTGGCTTGTTGGTAATATGAGTATTTATATTAATGGTCGTCGTTTTATGGCTGATGTGTATAAGTGGGAGGATGATAGCCTTAATACTCATTTAGGTAGAGAATATAAAAATCGTATATATTATTGCGCCAAACAAAATGTTACTTTACCGGCACAGTTCAGTCCAGACGTATTTCCATCAGATCACTTCTTTCAACTCGGTGGATTAAATACAGAGATTACTGGATTGGCTGAGTGGAGAGAGCGTCTTGTTATTTTTACAAGAAACAGTATATATACAGCTTTCATTAGTGATCCGATTGATAATACGAGATTTGAAGAAATATTATTTATTGATGGACCATCAAATCAAAGGTCTGTTATCGAAACCCCACATGGAATTGTATGGGCTGGAACCAATAATATTTATTTATATAATGGACGAGTGTTAGTTATAGGAAACGAAATTTTACCAAATGCTCCATACGATGATACAAAATCTCATTCATGGGACGAAACATGGTTTGCTGGATACGATCCACAGCATGACGAATATTATATAACAAGTGATACGACCGGTTATGTATATAATTTTCGTGTTAAGGGCTGGATAAGGCATGAATATAGTAAGAATTCCGATGGACGTAGAATTATAGATTATGTTATGAACGATACGCTTTATGCCTTATGGACAAGAGACAAAGGAGAAGTAAGAACTCCCCTTCGGCAGGGATTGAGTATTGCCAATGATAATGGAGTAAGGGTTGTAAAGAAACTTAAATCAAAAATCATAAATTTCGGAGACGATTATTACGAGAAAGACATTTTAGGAATGACAGTGCGTTATCAACTGCATCAAATTTATGCCAATGATTTTTGGCACACCTTTATTTATGTGGATGGTGATAGTGTTTTTTTGACAGATTCACTTAGACATTATATAATGCAAACCGATTCAACAAAAATGATGAATGAATATATACCGTTTCCGTTTGCGATGACTGGAAAGGATTTTCAATTTGAATTTATTATGGATTTGGGAGAAATTAGTTTACATCAAGTTGGTATTGTTTGGCGTAGGCGTACTGATCGTTGGTCTGAAATCGCCAATTAATGCACAAGTAACGTCTCCGGTGGAATTTGCGAGGGATACGACAATTACGCCGGAAAAAATGCAACGGATGTTAACGTGGCTTTATGGCGAGTTTGCAGAATTAAGACATAGAACTCAGTTTAGTTTTGAAGAAACAATAGTAAGAACCGGTACTGATTCGGTCGGGACGTTTCATAGAGAAAATTGGGAGCCGATTAAAGGTTTTACGGTGTATGATATAGTTACTGGAAGTCAGGTTTCGGTACGGTCTGCGATACAGAACGAGGAACGCAATAATGATTTGGGGTGGTTCAGCGCATTACCCGACAGAGAATATAGAATAGTTATTGTTGGTATTCGTGGTAATGCAGTAAGAACAGCTACCCGAATAGGGAAATCAGGAGCAAGTGGTTTTGGCGGTTCGCCATCACTTAAGAAATAGGGGTATATTATGGGACTCTTTGGAGATATACTTAGGCGTGCTTTACCAGCGGCGGCCATGTTTATACCAATACCTGGCGTTAATGTGGCGGTTGCCGCTGGCATTAGGGGGGCTATTGGTGCAACGGCAGGTGCGGCAATGGCCAAGAAGGGGGAAACACGCCTACCCATCTATCTCTCCTGCACTGAATGTAGAGAGAGAACTTACACTACAGAAAAGAACAAGAGAAACGACCCCCAGCGGCTAGAGTTTAAAAAGTTTTGTCCACGGTGCCGTATCCATACTGTTCACCGAGAGGTAAGATAGGACACGGGGCCTTCCCGGTTCAGTCTATGAAATCACGCTCACCGGCCGCCTTGAAGAGAGGTGGTTCAAGGCGTTCCCTGTTCCGCCTCCCCTCCGAGGTTCTGAGCGAATTAAAGAAAGTAGTTTGGCCCAGCCG
>SDBU01005616.1_pt1 | contig 14954 bp, 15 predicted proteins | sample 2277071 | NCBI WGS metagenome assembly SDBU01 (sample SAMN10397929, study PRJNA504765) | marine sediment metagenome | isolation source: marine sediment core GS08_GC12, 126 cmbsf | place: Arctic Ocean: Gakkel Ridge, Loki's castle | collected 2008
TTTGATTTTTTGTAACAGGCGCACAGCTCATCCTTGTCCATTTTACAAACACGCTTAACTTGCTTAGCATCTGCGACTATCCGCTTGTCCTTGGCCATAGTATTCTGCACCCATCTAATCGCTTCAAGAACATATTCAGGTGCATCTTCATCAGCAAGCCGATAATAGTTCCATCGGCCTTCCTTTCTCGCATCAACCAAACCGGCCTGGTACAGAATGGCCATATGCTTTGATACCGTTGAGGGAGCAAGACGCAGCATTTCAATCAGCTGGCATAGACAAAGCTCACCATTGCGAAACGCCATCAAAGCACGCACCCTATTTTTATCAGACAGGGCCTTTGTGATATTTATAATATTTCGCATAATATACTTCTATACTTCGTCATATATCGAACTATTATAAACCGAAAAACATTGTTAGTCAAACAAAAAATGCAACAATCCTAATATTTTTTTCTGAATCTTGCTGCGGGGATGTTTAGCAGCTTGCGGTACTTTGCAACGGTGCGCCTGGCTAATTTCTTGATACCCAACTCTGCCAGTTTCTTGCGTATCTGCTCGTCATTTAAGGGTTTGCTTTTGTCCTCGGCGTCGATAATCTGCTGTAGCTTGGCCCGTATAGCTTCCCAGCTTAAACTTTCGCCGTTAATATCTTCGGTGCCGCCGCTAAAGAATTTCCGCAGCGACAATATCCCCCGGGGGCACTGCATATATTTGCCCGCAACGGCCCTGGAGACAGTGGCCAGATGAACACCAACATCATTTGCGACTTTCGACATCGGCAGAGGACGAAGATACAACTGACCCTTCTCGAAAAAATCCCTTTGATATTTGACTACCGCCTTCGTTACCCTCAGAAGCGTATTCTTTCGCTGCTCTATCGCATCTATAATCCACTGGGCGGAACGCAGATTATTCTGCAAGAAATTTTTTGTTTTTTCACTGACCACGGGATCCTTTGCCATTTTTGCATAGTAGTCATTTACCCTCAATCGCGGCAAATTATAATCAGCCAACCGCACGGAATACTGGTCCGAATTATCCAACATTTCCACTATCACATCAGGAGTAATGGGATGGTTCTGGTTCCGGCCGACCTGCAGGCCGGGCGAGGTGTCAAGTTTACTCAGATGCGCAATGGCCTGGTTGATCGCGTCGATGCCGCAATTCATTTTTTTCGCGATATCCGGCAGACGATTTTCAAGCAGCTCTTCCATATACCCGGCAATCAGACGAGATTCAAAGCTCATATCTTCGCTGCTTTGCGCCATCTGGATAAGCAGGCACTCCCTCAGGTCCCTTGCGCCGACACCCGCAGGCTCTAATTTCTGCACAAGCTCCAGCGCTTCATTCAAATCGTCGATTGTGAAATCACCCCTGTCCTTGTTGTGCAACTGCTCCAATCTTACCGTCAGATACCCCCGGTCGTTGATATAATCTATAATCATATCGCCGGCTTTTTTCACGGCCGGCTCGGCATCCACCATTCGCCACTGCTCTGCCAAATGTTCGTGCAGCGATTGAGGAGGGGCGGCGGTATTTTTTATCGCCTCAAGTTTTTTGTCAGGCTCATCACTGTAAACCCGCATCCGGAAAGGACCGGCCTCGTTCATATAGTCCTTGAAACCGTCGCTCAGACTCTCAAGGCGTGCGAAATCTTCAACTTTATTGTTGTCCGTGTCAACAACTAATTCTTTCTCGTTTATCTCTTCCCCAGGCTGTTGTTCAGCAGTGTCGGCGTCTTCGGGGTTTTCAGGCTCGGTCATTTCCAAAACAGGATTACTGTTAAGCTCCTGTTCTATTCTTTCCTGAAGGGCAAGGATTGGGAGCTGGAGAATCTCCATTGATTGTATCATATGCGGAGCGAGCGTCATTCTCTGCTCCATCCGCATGTGCATGCTCATCTCCAGCTTCATAGATACACCCGAAAAAATTCTTTATTCCGACTCGTTACTTCTGTCTTTACTATTATATCATAAATGTATAGAAAGATTTCGTCAATATTTGAGGAGTAATTGAGAAACTTTAAAAACAGAGGAAGAAAAACTACTCTAATTCCCGTCTGCCGATAATAGCATCGGTGAGCATTTTACCGCTTGCGTACTCGATAGTACTGCCGGTGGGAAGCCCCCTTGCCAGCCGGGTAATCTTCACGTCGGCGGCTCTAAGCAGCGAGCTTATATAAAGTGCTGTGCCGTCGCCGGCCATATTAGGATTGGTCGCCATTATCACCTCTTTTACATCACCTTCCCGTATTCTCTCAAGGAGCTGCTCAATAGTCAAATCGCCCGGCTCGATCCCTTCGAGCGGTGCGATATGACCGCCAAGGACATGATAAACCCACTTGCAGGCTCCCGTTTTCTCAAGATTTACGATATCTTTTGACTGCTCCACAATGCATATCAAGCTTTTATCCCGTCGCTCATCGGAACAGATTTGGCAAATTGGTTGTTCCGAGAGATTGTAACAGACTTGGCAGTGTTTAATCTTGTCTTTCACATCCCGTATCGCCTCGGCAAGCCCAATAGCTTCCGCTGGCTTGGCTTTTAGTATATGGAAAGCCAGCCGTTCCGCTGTCTTAGGCCCTATCCCCGGCAGCCTCTCAAACTCCTCGATAAGTTTGTTCAAACTTTCAGTATAAACAGTACTCATAATTCGTATATGCTTTCCTGTCATTCCTGCGAAACTTGTCCTGAGCAAAGCCTGCCCTGAGCGCAGTCGAATGGGTCGAAGGAGCAGGAATCCATCTTACCAATTAATCTCTGCAACAGGCCATCCCCAAGCTCCGTCCACGCTTTCGCGGGTACTGCGCTTGAGGCTGCCACCCATCACTAAATGTCTGGTTATGAGTGCTGTTGCTTCAGGGCCCGATAATACTCTCTCGTAGCAGCTTCTCTATGCTCTTTTTCGTCTTTGGATTCAAAATCGATATCCACACTGAACTTTATTCTGTGCACAGTGCTCGTTGATGCTGAGGTTTGTCCACCTGCACCGGCCTTGATACAATAAACCGACAGCCCTGCCTTTCTATCTTTCGTTTTTTCTTCTTCAACAGTCACGGCAACATCAAATTCCACCTTCTCACGCCGATTTCCAATCGGAGCTATTTGAGATTTGTCTTCAACTTCACTTTGAACTTCTCTGACGCCTTCAACAATTTGCCGGAGGGTTTCTTTAACGAACTCTTTGATATCCATTCTAATATGACCTCATTTAATAAATTATCGACTACCTTGTTGGGTGGCAGCCTCATCCCGATGTCGTTTATCGGGATGGGGATGGCTCAGGCCACTGGAAATCTGTCAAAATCTATCGGTATGGGGCCTTGCCTAATATCGTCCCAATTAGCTGCACTGGAATAATACCACTCGCTTGCTGTCTCGACCAATCCTTTACGTACTGGATTATTATGAAGGTAGCGCATTGAATCAATAATGGTCTGGGTCTTTGTTATGTTGCGATCATAGCCGCCGCCTTTTTGCCAAAAATGGTAAGGCCTGTGTATCTGAGACGTTGCCAGACATTTAAGACCATCAGGGTTATTGTTTTTCAAATAATTTATTGCTTTTCTCGATACTGGCTGCTTGATTGAAAGCAATATGTCGGAAATTGAATATTTTTGACTTCTCGGACATATTAATAGATGCACATGGTTCGGCATAAAAACATAAGCCCACAAGTCAAATTGATGTTTTTGACGGCTGGTATTGATGGAGTCGACCAAATACTTACAGATTCTCTCTGCTGAAAGGAACCGCTGATTATTATAGCAACTAAATGTTAACTCGTGGGCGTTTCCTTCGATATTATAACGATGACAACTCTTTGCATATATTTTCCCTTTCAGCATGACACCATTATATATTATTTATGGTCAATAGAAAAGTTTTCCCATTGATTGCTGACAGGCCATCCCCAAGCTTCGCTTGAGGCTGCCACCCATTCAATAGCGTACATTGGAGCAAAATAACCAACTTCTCAATCCTCCTCGATACCGGTTATTGTTGCGTCCAGGCCCATAAGGACTGTCTTTACGGCGGGGTCGTTAATCAGCTCATTTCTTCTTTGGCTGCTGGTCTTCGGCTGGTTTGCATCAGGCACGGCCTCGGTCTGCTGTTCGGCAGCGGTTTCAAACTTCAATCTCACAGGCGTTGAGAGCTGCTCGCCCAATAAGGTCTGGATTTGCTCGGCTCGGCCGTTACTTTCGCACATTTTTTTCTGCATTTGAGCTGATGCACCGAACTCAAGTGTCAAAACGCCATCCTCAAACTGTTTCGGCACAGCAGAGCTTAACAGCCCACCGGTACCCGGCCCGAGTTTGGCGGTAATAACTCCCAAGAGACTCTGCCAATTGCCTTGTATCGAGTGTATATCAGTCAGCCCGGACAAATCGGCCGGCTCGCTAATTTGCGATTTGGCCGGCGGTTCTATGGTCTTGATGGGTATGTTACGGGTTGCCGGTCGCTTTTTTTTTATGCTGGCGGATGCGCCTGCTCGCAATTGCGAAAGAAGCTCATCCACATTCAGGAAGTGCTCGCTTAAGGCAAATCGCAGCAGCGAAGCCTCTAAAAGCGCCCGGCTTGTATCGCTGTTTTTGATGGCCCATCGCAGCTTCTCTAACGTTGAGATGTTGTAAACAAGCCCGGCAATATCAAATTTTTCAGCTAACTCGCAGGCCCGCTTCCGCTGTTGGTCGGTCAAAATCACAAGTTTGCTCTCGGGCCCCGTGGATTTGACCACCATCAAATCTCGCATATAATCAATAAGCGAATCAACGACCTGGACCTCACTTATACCGGTACTGATTAAATCCTCTATCGCAGCAAGTGTCCCGGCCGCATCGCTGTCGCCGATTTGCCCGATGAGGTTCCAGATTTTTTCGCTGTTCGGGCAGCCTAAAAACTCCTCAAGTAACCGGCTGCTTAACGGTTCGATGCCGGTGCTAATTAATCTATCTAACAGACTCAGGGCATCTCTCATCGAGCCGTTTGCCATTTTCGCCAAAGGAAGCACCAAATCCTCCTCGTACTTTATCTTTTCCTGTTCGAGTATGAACTTCAACTGCCCGGCTATTGAGGCAGGACCTATATTGCTGAAGTCGAATCTCTGGCATCTCGATTGGATTGTCAGGATCACCTTGTTCGGCTCGGTGGTGGCGAAAATAAACTTGATATGACTGGGCGGTTCCTCCAATGTCTTTAAAAGTGCATTGAAAGCGGAAATAGTGAGCATATGCACTTCGTCGATAATGTAAATCTTAAATCTTGAACGTGCAGGCCGATATATAACATTCTCACGGAGCTCACGAATTTCATCCACTCTATTGTTTGACGCGCCGTCTATCTCGATGACGTCGATATCTTCGCCGATGTTTATCGCAACACAACTGTTGCACTTACAGCACGGCTTTGTGGTAGGCTCATCGACGGCAAGGCAATTGAGCGCCTTTGCCAGCACCCGCGCCATAGTGGTTTTACCGACGCCGCGAGTGCCCGCAAAAAGGTAAGCGTGCGCGACCCTGTCGCTCTTTATAGCGTTCTTCAGCGTCTGAGCGATAGGATCCTGGCCGATGACATCATCGAACGTCTGCGACCTGTATTTTCTTGCAAGAACAGTATAAGCCATTTGTAAATGATTAGTGATTAATGACTATTGATTATTTATTGTGTTCCAGTACATCCGTAGTATAGTAGAAAAAATTGCAATTGCCATAAAAATTTTAAATTGACATTTTTCCCGGCAATGGTAAATTCCGTAGTCGGTTATCAGTATCGCAGAACCGCTGTCTTTTGGCGGAATAAATATGGATACATACGCTTCTCCGTAGGGAGTTCTTAGAACTAACAGGCGTATCGAAGTCGAAGATCCGCTATAGGTGGAAGCCGCCTGTGGCGGAATCGATTACAAAGGGGATTTATTATGAAAGTCAAAATTGAAGACACCTGCACTGCCTGCGGGCTTTGTGTGGATGCCTGTCCTGAAGTTTTCGAAATGGGCGACGATTTGGCCCAGGTTATCGTCGATGGTGTTCCCGCTGAGCACGAGGACGCCGTTCAGCAGGCAGCCGAAGAATGCCCGGTCGAGGCAATCATCGTCGAATAAACTCGCCGTGCTGCGCCCGTCGCAGCAGGTCAGCCCGATAGCTCCCTGCTTCTGTTGCAAGCCGCCGTCAGGGCATCGGTTATCAACCGGGTGAAATTGTTCGCAGCAAAAACTTTCAGTGCTGCTTCGGTCGTTCCGCCGGGGGAGGTAACCTTTTGGCGAAGAACGGCGGGACTTTCACCATTTTTATCAGCTTCGGTTGCAAGCAGACCGGCCCCCTTAGCGGTCTGGAGAACCAAATCTTTCGCCACATCTTCAGGCAGACCTAATTGGACGCCTGCCTTTATCATTTCTTCCATCAAAAGAAAATAATAAGCAGGCCCACTGCCGCTCACCGCTGTTACAGCGTCAATCAAATCTTCATCATCAACGACAACCGCCTTGCCAACCGATGAAAAAATCGCCATAGTCTTTTCCAACATCGGCTTTGCCCGCTCGTTGGCGAACAATGCGCTGGCTCCTTCGCCAATCAGGGCCGGCGTGTTCGGCATAACACGAACTATCGCAATATCACCTAAGACGGCGGTAATATTTGCGACCTTTATACCTGCGGCGATAGATATAACAAGTTTGTCGGTGCCTATGGCGTCTTTTACACTCTCTAAAGCCTCGGTCATATTCTGCGGCTTGACACTTAAGACGACCGTTTCAACCTTTGCCGCCAGCTCACTGTTTTCTTCACAGACAGTAACATTATACTTTCCAGCAAGGAATTTCAGTCGCTCAGCTCGAATATCACTTATGAAAACATTTCCAGGGGCATAAACGTTGGCGTTTATTACACCCTTTATCAAAGCCTCAGCCATATTCCCACTACCCACAAATCCAATTGTACTCACTTCTTTCTCCTTTTATAGTGCTCTCGATTGAAAATTCCCGTTTGTACGCGGGTAAGTAGCCCCGATAAATCGGGGTTTATGATTTTACTCGCGGGAATTTACTACCCTGAAGGGTATAAAAACTGATTATGGCGTTGAAACCATATTGAAATCGTCCCGGGTGTTTCTTATTTGTTTAGCCCCCGGACCTGTGCCGGGGGTCTTGTTTAGTTTTCTCTTTACGTTCTTCGGTCTTTTCTATAACCTATGCGCTATACACTGAATTTTTCTATGGCAAATATAAAACCAGTTACGGAGAAAAGCAATGCAAAAACAAACTGAATATTCCGATGCAATCAAAACCAAATATCCCGAACAGGTCGTAATCGCCATCGCAAAGGACAAAGCTGGCCGCGCCAACCCTATCACATTAGGCTGGACAATGATTGTATCAGGGTCCCCGCCGATGATGGCAATAGCCGTCGCAAAGACTCACTATTCGATAGAAGCCATCACGCACTCAAAATCCTTTACGATTGCGTTCCCCTCCTCGGATATGGCTGAGGCGGCTTTATTCTTCGGCTCAAAGTCCGGCCGGGACACCGATAAATTCGCCGAGTTCGATTGCAAAACCGAACCCGCAAAAGCCATCGATTCGGTTCTGTTGACCTACGCCGTCGCCAATTTTGAATGCACATTGGAATCGCAGATGCACGCCGGTGACCATATAATCTTTGTCGGCAAAGTCGTTTCCTCCCACGTTAACACCGAGCCGAAAAAACGACTATACACCACCGGCCCAGGCCATAAATTGGGCTCGGTTTCCTGAAAAACCGGCTCTTACCGTTAATTGGTGCTTTCTTTTCGCTTAATAAAGCGATTTGACTTAGGCAACGGTGTACTCAGCCGTTTTAATCCTTCGATTATCACTTAATTTTGGGTAATTCGACAGACCGGTTACATATAGGTTGTGTTCTCTTTCCCGGTAAACCTCATTTATGAGACAACCTTGAACAGCCTCACCTTCACCATCACCGCACCCAAAACGAGCAGCTAATTTACAGTGTTTTGCCTCTGCGTAGCCAAGCAACGAAACCTACACCTATGCTGCTGAGCAGGATAGCAGAGGGAGCGGGAATGGGGGCGAGGATTATTTTTGATTGGTCACCGAGGTAGAAGTCCACATCAATTACTTCTCCGCTGGCGAGAATGCCGGTGAGACGCCTTGCGGGTTCCACATAATAGTTCGTGCTATTATAGATGCTTGAAACTTCACCATAACCAAAGGCAGCTTCATCAATTGCAAAACTTGAACCGTATATTGTTATAGTGCCGTTTAGACCGGCTGTTATGTGAAGGCTTACAGAGCCGCCGTAAACATCGATATGGCCGTTATCGTACGCCTGATACCTTGATATAGAGCCGCCCATAATAGTGACTTGGCTGTTGTGATAAGCATATACATCTACCATTACTCCGCCAAAGACTGTAAGCTGGCTCTGCTCATGAGCGACTAACAAGCCCCCTATTGACCCATCATAGATATTTACTACAGATTGGCGGTATGCTTCCAAGTTGTAAGGATGGGGCAGAATCCCGCCATAGAGCCAGTTTACCGTTGTAGTAATATCCGAAGTTGCATAATCAACCCAAACGCCATCATTGATTTCGTAGTTGATGTTATGGATTTGGCCATTATCGAAGGTAACACGGGCCACTGCCTTTTCCGGAACAACGCCGAAGATACCTAAAGCGAATATCACTGCCGGCACAAGAATTGACTGCCGTTTCATCAGGGCTCCTCCATTAGTGTTTTTGGAACTCCTCACTGATAATATGATTATATACACGTCGAGGCCTTGAAAAACAAGAGATATTTACATAAATGAGAATTTTTCGCAGGAACCAGCGATAGCCCCTAAACTTGTCCTGCTTGGCCCTTCAAGTCAATATTCATATGATAATTCTCTGGTTCCTCTACACAAGGAGTACTTGACATTTTTTGACAGTCGTGTTAAAATATATAGATTAGTTGAAGTCTAACCAAAGCTGGCAGGTTGGACCGAAGGAGTTGGCGAGCTATGAATAGGCGATATGGTTTTACCCTGATTGAGATATTGGTTGTCATTTCAATAATTGCTTTGCTTCTGGCCATTCTATTACCCGCCTTAAGCAGAGTACGGGAGCAAACAAAGAGAGTTGTTTGCTCCTCTCAACTCAGACAGCAGACGCTGGCAATGGTATGTTACACAGAAAACTATGACGGCAAGGCTATGGGGGTAGGTGGGCCCAGCAACCCCTATTGGTTCCACTTGATTGCTCCCTTTCTCGGGGACGAGCGATACGAGAAAGATCCCCAGGCCGCCTTCGAAGGTACCATGCAAGTAATCATTTGCCCGTCCGTGACAGAGCGGGCCGATGGCGAGTCTTTGCAGCGGGGCACCGCTATTCGGTCCTGGTCCTTCTGGTGGGGTGGCGTTGGCGAAAGCTATGCTGAGGGCAGCTACACCATCAATTCATGGCTTCAGCCAACCGGATATTATCAAGTTGAGACGAGCAATCCGGAACACGGCCGTTACTACCAGAGCTTCTCTGATGCTCGACCTGATGTCCCTTTGTTTGGCGATGGGATGTGGGTCGATGCGTGGCCAAGGAGCACCGATCCGCCTCCATCGAACTCTTTTGATGGCGATAACGGCTCGGTAGCCAGTATGCACAGGTTTTGTATCGCCAGACACCGTCGGGCCATCAATCTCAGTTACGTCGATACTCACATAGACGCCGTAGAGTTGGAGGATTTGTGGGGGCAGTATTGGCATCGGGGCTATGAACCTAAATACGATGTTGTTGTCCCGGATTGATTCTGTTATTTTCCTTTGTCATTCCTGCGAAAGCAGGAATCCAGTTTTTATTTTTTACTTTGTAATTTTCCTATTTGCTTTTTGATTTTTTATATTACTTGCCTATCTTCCCCTTTAACCGAAGTCCATACTCAAACGATTTCATAAAACTCCAAACAAGTGAACTATAAACATGCAAGTCGATCATACACGTTCATTTTCGAATTTTGAAAATGATAGCATATAGGGAATGTATTTGACTTTCAGCTATTAAGCTGATATTAGCTTTAAAAAATATACTGGAAGAGATTACAGAACTGAATGTGAATTATTAGAGAATCCCATATTTAACTTGTATCGGTACAAAAAGGTTTTTAGAGAAACAAACCAGGCTCAACAGAAAAGTAGTTGGCAAGCTTTCTTATATGGGTTTTGCTTAGACTCCGTGTACCGTTGAGTATTGCAGGTCCTAAAGTTCTAATACCTAGGACGCGCCCCAAATCCGAACCGTTCATTCCGTTTTCAGAAAGCAAAAACTCGAGTATTTCGAGGGGAGTGTGTTTTTCTCCTATGAAACGCTTGTCCTCGTATGTCTGAATATTGGATGTGAGCACTTCGAGATAATCTCTTTGCTCTTTGTTTAAGTCTAAGCGTGATGCCAAATCGGATGCAACTTTCATGGCTTTTTTATAGCTGGACTTTGAATGAATTGGTTGAAGTGTAAAAAGGTTCTCCTGTAATTCCAAAAAACTGGTAGGAATGGATTGTGTATCAGTTTTCATTTGTTTTACCATAGGTCCCATATTAATCCTTCCATTTCTCTTTATCGTAGTCTGAATGAATTAGTGCTGCTTTAATGACGACTATTTGTCCTTCACAATTTACGGTTGTTACTAACCTGTATTTATTACCACCTATGTCAAAAACAACAAACCTTCTATTATCAGACTTAACTACATCACATGTCCTAAATGTTTGTTTAATCTTAGAAAAGTTATGCCACTCTGCCTCTTCGACTACTTGAATCCACCTTTCAGGTGGTTTTTTTGCTCTCTTATGCTGTTGCCAAAATTCCTGTAATATAAGCTTTCCTATAATCTTCACGTATACATTATGTATACAATTCGGGTAAAAGTCAAACACAATTTTCCAAAAATTGGAAAAATTTTTAAGAATCTGCTTTAATGGCTTCAAAAACAGGCTTAAATATCAAATTCTTACTTAATTATTTTGAAAATCGTCCAAAGCTGAGATTAAAGTAATGAGTAATTCTTTCATTTTTCTCTCCCACGTGGTCTTGCGCACTATAATGTCTGGGTTGGTCCTTCAAGTCTATACCCCTATGATATCATATTCGTTCCCTAACGATTGCCATCAGCAGCACCGTTAGGTGTCTGCTGCATGGCATTGTTATATCGCTAATAGTCTCTTCGATTGGCTAAGTTGTCAATAACCTCTGATAACTCTACATCGACTGAGATTGTCTGCTCTTGTGAAGGTTCTGTTTCAAGTATTACCTTGCCGCTCGGTGACACAACATGGGACGACAATTTCTGACCAAACGCCCCGTTGTTCACACTACAAACAAAATTAGCATTTTCCACGGCTCGCGCGATTGAAATACTACGCCAAATCTGGTCATGGTCATTGAGGGCGTTATTGATATGAAAAACAACCTGAGCACCTTGCTTCTGCAAAGATCGCCATACTTCGGGAAAGATAAGTTCACGACACATCTGGACACCGAATGTTACACCATCCAGTCTGTACACAGGAATTTCCCGTCCAGGCTTAAAATGTCTACGGTCAAGGGCGGATAGTTCGATCTTGTGATAGAGCTGTCGTTCCCCCAAATGGTTCTCAATGACGACTGAATTCAGCCATCCATCATCACCGTATGTTGCGGACCCGTAAAGACAATAGCATCCGCGCCGTTTTACCTCGTCCGCTATCTCGGTCATGGCATTTGTAAGCTCTGCCCCATCCAACTCTTCAAAGTAGCTGTCTTTCTCAGGAAAGTAACCTGACAGCGCACCTTCGGGGAAGATAATCCATTCGTTTCTCTGGGCAGAGTGAAGCACCGAGAGTATTTTGTCTTTGTTCGCTCCAATGTGCGGCCCAATAGTAAATTGCGAGATAGTCAGTTTCATGATTCCTCCGTTTTTGATTGCGATGATAACTTTCGTTATAACTATGTATATATGGTTATCCGTACAAAACTCCTTACCTCTCCGAGCCTCAGTATAACACTCCTTTACCCAAAGTCCATATTCATACAATATCATATTCGTTCCCTAACGATAAGGATCAACCGCGAGTTTATGATTCGACTGCATCCGTTTGTTAAAGCTTTTTCTTTATTCCTTCATATACATTGCCAATGACCTCGAAATCTTGTGAGTCATATTGTGTGTTGATCGGGAAGTAGTTCTTGTCATTCACAAGCCATGGCCATATCGGGTTTGTTCTGTTGTTTTCCGCATGTGCCTCATAAAAAAATTTGATAACGGACAAAGGGGATTCACATGCTTGAAAAATACTCTTCTTGAAATATGCCTTGTAGAAGCTCGTGCTGTTGATTGACTTCTGATGTATGATATCGTTTCTGTACTCTTCTAGATTTGAAAAGTGCCCCCACCAATTCTGGGATTCTGGTTTCTTAGTTTGATATATCTCTTTCAAGATATACTGAAGCTTCGTCTTGAGACTCAACCAACGCTCTATAGCTACCTTGTCATATATTTCCTTTATTCCTTTAGAATCATTTGTTGTTTCATAGGTATATTCATCAGGGATGCTAAGGTTTGCGAATGTCTCCAGAGCGGTATATCCAAATACTATGGCTGTTTGTATAGATTCGATATAGTCACATACTTTACTTGATATTTCGCTAAGAAATGTCTTCTTGTCACCTTTAATCTCCTCTAATCTGAACTCGACCGATTGGTTTTGGAAGTAATCTGAATACAAAGTTTTAGCTTGTTCAAGGGCTTTGGAATTGACCGACAAGAGCACTGCAATATTGTTCGGACAAAAATAGGTAATCTCTTTGTCTTTACCTATTTGGGTGGTATCTAGTTCCTGGAGCAACATAGATCCCACTATCTGTCCATCTTCAATTTTCTGATGGCAAACAGGCTTATTCAGTCGTGGGTCTTTAATCTTGTATTTATTGGGGTAAAGTCCAACAATCAACCCAATCTTTTCTTTATTTTCCATCTTTTCTTAAGCTTTAACTATGTATATATGGTTTCCGTATAAGACTCCTTACCTCTACAAGCCTCAGTATAACACCCCTTTGCCCGAAGTCCATACTCCTACGATATCATATTCGTTCCCTAACGCCGCGGGTAACCAGCGGGCGTAAAACTATAGTGCCTGCAAAGATTTTAACTGTTCGCGCCCCGTTTTCTTTCCCATCTGGTTCACCCACAATGTTATATTTTTTATTTGTCAGCTTTTAATTTTATTACAGTTCCACGATAAATATATTTTTTATTAGGATCTGATGGTATTTCATTATAAGCCCTCATGACTATGTAATCGAAATCATGATCAAGTCCATAAAATTTATTAAGTATTTCGTCTTTTAATTGTTTTGCTTCCTCATCCAAAACAGGATTCTTAAGATCTTTATCAGTAATATATAAAATTATTGGAATTAAACCTTGATTATCAGTTGTTTCGATTTGGAAACTAAAAATTGTTATACCATCTATTATGAATGGGAATTTGAATGTTGCATTCATCTCAGAAACAGATGACTTTACAAATTTTAGATATTTTTGTTCATCTATATATTGCAAGTATGGTGCGGGCCTCAAAAACTTATTAATTCCCCACGAATAAACAACACAGCTTGATAGTCTGTTTTTGTTTTTGGCCTCAATCCCTAAATTATAGAGTTTGGGAGCGGTTAGATTATTAATTGAGTAATCACCAAAATGAATAATATTGATCTTCCATTTCCTTTTGAATTTGCTTAAGCTTATGAATGATAAATGCTGCCATCCCGAATTTGTGCTTTTCAAAAACAGATTGTATGACTCTTTTCCAAAAAAAGTAAGATTGTTAATAATAAATTTGCTTTTGTCGGTAAGGGAAGGAACTATTGTTGCCTTAGATTCTTTTCCAATTTTTTTCAAAGTTGATAAATACTGATCTGCAATCAAAAAATCGTTTTTATCTAATAGCGGAGAAACTTGATTTACAAAAGATTTAAGATCGAAATTCTTAACTTCAAATAACTTAGGGGAAATTAACTTAGAAACTTTATCATAATCTCTATTTTTTATACCTTCGAATAATTCATTTTTTATTTCAGAAATTTCTTGTCTAAGCTGGAGTTCAATTTCAGCATTTGCCTTAGTAATCACCATATTTAGACTTGTATAGTACCAAAAAGCTCCGAGTGCGAGTGCTGTCACGGCTATGATGAGCAGGATTTTCTTTCGTTTTGTCATAACGTTCCTTGAAGCGAACTATGTATATTTGGTTTCCGCATAACATCCCGAACTTCTCGTCATTCAGAGTAATCCCAGCCGCTGTTGTACCCTGACAAAATACAACAAAATTTCCCCACAGTCAAGAAAGATTTAACAAACAAATAGGTGCTTTCTTTCTGACTTATACAACGGTGTACTCAACGTTTTAATCCTTGGATTATCACTTAATTTTGGGCAATTCGACAAACTAATTGCATCTAAGTTGCTTTTCTCTGGCCGCTAAACCTCATTTAAGCGACAACCTTGAACAGCCTAACCTTCCCTTTCACCGGCACTTTAGCTCACTCCTCATCCTCTAATCCACTCAAGAATCTGTGTAATTTATGCCATAGGTATCTGTGAAATCCGTGGCTAATTATTATTGAATTCTCTGAGTCCTCTGTGCCCGGAGTTTACCCTCGATGTTAGCTCACTTGACTTTCTGTCGGGGGTGGTTAAAACAAAATCTGCGAAATTGGTGCAATCCGTGGCGTTAAGATAGGCAAGAATTCAGCGAGAAATCAATCAAAAACGCTGATACCTCAGAGCAAAAATTAAATTTTTCAAAAATTTTTTAACTCACTTTCCCAAATCGAGTTACGAAAATCCCGAACCGATATTCGAGGACTTTTTTCGTATCAAAAGTGCAGGTAGCTCTAATTATAGAGGGAGTGTTTTTTTACTCCCTGAGTTTACCCGAGTTTATCC
>SDBU01005617.1_pt1 | contig 14953 bp, 13 predicted proteins | sample 2277071 | NCBI WGS metagenome assembly SDBU01 (sample SAMN10397929, study PRJNA504765) | marine sediment metagenome | isolation source: marine sediment core GS08_GC12, 126 cmbsf | place: Arctic Ocean: Gakkel Ridge, Loki's castle | collected 2008
TTATAAAAAGACGCTGGGTAAACTTATCTTTGAAATGCGGAAGACCACCAGTATACCTTCTGATATGGAATCAACTCTGATGGAGGCCCTCAAGAAGCGGAATTGGTTAGTTCATGATTATTTCTGGGATAGAGCAGGTCACTTCCTGACAGCGGAAGGTCGTGAATTAATGATAAACGAATTACGGAATACGGTGCTCTTTTTTTCTCAGATTGGCGCAGAATTGACGGCAGTTAATCGAGCATGGGCTACATCCAGAGGAGTAACTGAGGAGACGCGTAGGGAATCCTTAGAAAACCTGATAAGAAGTGCTGGAGTTTGAAGTATTCTAATAAAGCATTTTCCTGTTCATCTCAGCTCCTTTTCGTCCTTCTTGCTTTCTTTTCTGCCCCACCTCCACCCCAAAACTACCTCACTTGCTAATAAACCTGACAAGGAATATAATATTGCCAAATGATGAAGGGTTACATTCTTATCAAGTTGCTCCCAGGTTTGGAATCCGATGCTCTGTCCCAGATTCGCGCCACCCCGGGAATCCTGGAAGTAAACCTTGTGTTCGGACAGTGGGACGTAATAGCTATTGCTGAAGCTAAGAGCCTTTTTGAGCTAACCAGGATAATCGTTGGCGAGGTCCGTGGCATTCAGGGTGTACAGGATACCACGACGCTTCTGCAAGCCGAGCTATAAGGGATTCCTTGATTTTACTGGAAAGGGACCGAGATTGTGTCCCGACATTGACTCATGTTGGGCAACCTGAAGACATTAAAGATTATGGCACCTTACTAGCACTCCACCTCCACCCTCAAAACCTTCTAACTCCTGATTTGTTGTCTGTTGTGAATACATTCCACCCGCGCCATTTCAAGCCCTGGATTCTGCCAGGTGATTGTCTCACCTTTGCTGGTATAATATTATTTGGTAGAGAACACGGATAAGTGATATTGTAGCGGAGGCGAATAATGAGGCGTTACTCAACATTTATTATTCTGGCTGGCATTTTCTTGTTTCTTTCTGGGTTAACATATTTCATCCATTACTTAATCTTCCGGGATGCCCATCACATCTTTATCTACCTGGTAGGCGACCTGGCTTTCCTGCCCCTTGAGGTATTCCTGGTGGTGATAGTAATCGAGCGGATACTTACCCATCGGGAGAAGCAAGCTATGCTGCACAAGCTTAATATGGTCATCGGGTCTTTCTTTAGCGAGGTGGGCACCGAGTTGCTTCATGAGCTTCTCGGTTGTTTCGAGACAAGTCGGGAGATTAAGCAACGGCTTGCTGTTAGCCAGAGCTGGACTCGCATTGATTTCAAGGAAGCGGTAGCTTATGCCCGTGCCATGGAGGACGAGCCTCATTACCTCGACATAGACCTCGAGAAGTTGAGAACATTTCTCATCCAGAAGCGCCCGTTTCTGCTGGCCCTGTTGGAGAACCCCAACCTACTGGAACATGACCGTTTTACCGATTTGCTCTGGGCGACTTTCCATCTTGCTGAGGAACTGGAGGCAAGGCCATCAGTGAGAAGTCTCCCCGAGACGGACCTTGAACACATCGCTGGTGATATCAAGCGGCTGTATGGTCATTTGGCGGCTGAGTGGGTATCCTATGTAGAGCACCTGCAATCAAACTATCCGTTCCTCTTCTCACTGGTGGTGCGAACACATCCATTTCAAGAACACCCCTCACCAGTGGTTACCTAGCGTCTTATCGTGTCTATTTAAACTCTTCTTGTGATAATACGGTGAATATAATCGCTGGTATCCCTAAGAGAGCCGTTGGGGGAAAGAGCGCGCACATGGAGCCAGCAAGTGCCAATCCCCATATCTTTCTCCGCAGCGCAAAGATACCACCCACTAGAGCCAATATCCCAACAAGAATTAGAGGTATTGCGATTACTGCTAAAAGGTTGAAGGGAATCTGTAGCACGTTTGGAATGCCTATAAATCCGCTCCCCCGGACCAGTAGAATTCCGCTAGCCAGGGCGATACCTAGACCTGCGATGAGGCTGAAAACACCAGAAATTATGTTTAGAATCCCAGCAACTGTCGGCATCCATGTCCTATCCATGTGTTACCTCCTTGCTCCTTTTCCGGACATTGGGACCAATTGTTGGACAACACGGGGGTCTTTAATCTGTCATCTCGGGATATGCCAGGACATCTTTGATAGATTCGGTCGGCATCAGGAAGCTTTCCTCAGAGACGTCAGCCTGCTTAATGAGCCCCATATTTTCCAGAAGACGGTAGAGGTTGATTGCCCAGCCAACACCGAATACCTCAGGAGTAAGAACTCGCCTCTCATAGGGGTTCCAGTAAGCTTCTTGGAACCGCTCCATGGTCGGTATCCGAAAGTCATAGGGGATGATGCTGGCTATCTTGCCATGCCACTTTCTTTCTTCTGCGGGCTTTTCCAGTTCCTGGAGGACTGCCGCCAGGGTTAGGGTAATCGTGGTTACTTGCGCTATTCTGGTAAGCCATTTACTATTCATGTTCACCCCTTTTTAATTCTAACCCCAAAACCACTGAGGTTTCAATCTGGCGTTGGGGGATGTTCCAGTAGGTTTTTAGTAGCTCATCCTTGTTGGGCAGGAGGTTAAAGCCATGCTTTTTGTAGAAGGCAATTGCCCAGTAGGCATCAGCCCATGTCCCTGCCAGCAGGCGGGAGGTAGTCGCCAGCCCCTTAAGGTGCTTTAGCAGTTTACTACTTATTCCCTGTCTCTGCCATTGGGGTAATACATAGGCATGGCGGATAAGGGTAACATCCTTAACTGGTTGGAACCCAATCACCCCAACAAGTTCGCCGTTTACCTCCTTGCCAAAGAAGGTCATCTGCTTCATTTCCCGCTCAAGCTCGTCCATAGGCATATAGGGCTGATGATAGCAGTCAGCCGGTATAATGCCTTCATAGGCTTTAGCTGCCTCATTAATGATAAGATATAGCTTTTTGACCTCACCCAGCTGACATTCACGAATCACGGGTTCGTTACCCTTGCCCAAGATTTAGTATTATACCATTAATAAGCTTACATTTATTTATTTGGGTTGCTAATAGTATATAATAGTTTATTAATTAAAAACAGTTCTTCTGAAGGAGGGGGTTAAAGTGAATTACGAGAGTTTTCTGGAACTAGTCAAAGAGAGGAGGAGTATCCGCCGATTTAAACCGGAGCCTATACCTGACGATTATGTGGACAAAATTATTGAAGCAGCTCGCTGGGCTCCTTCAGGGTCTAACTCACAACCGTGGGAATTTATTGTAATCAAAAAGCAGGAACTCAAGGAAAACATTGTCCGACTTTTTGAGGAAGGCCGCGCTCTCACCTACCGAATGGAACTTACCCGAGCACCAGAGCGAAGACATCCTACATATGCTAGGCCACCAGAGGGAACTCCTGGCTTTGCCGGTGCTCCCGTATTCATACTGGTGTGTGGTGACCTGAGAACCCAAAATGCCTTTCCCCTGAGTGTCGTCCTCCAGAGAAGTCAGATAACCTTCAACTCCAGTCAAGCCAATGCTATTCTTTATATGCATCTGGCCGTTACCACCCTGGGTCTTGGCTCTCAATGGGTATCTGCTATTTCCCTTCCCTATGTGCAATGCCAGGTAAAGGGGCTCCTGGGATTACCAGAAGAGCTGGAAATTTACGATATGATGGCGGTGGGTTATCCTGACCAAGTGCCAAAACCTCGGTCGGTGAGGGCTAGAGAAGAGATGGTTCACTATGACTATTATGACCAGGCTAAGTTTAGGACGGACGGAGAAGTTTAAGACTTTATTGTCACTCTTTACCAAGCTCGCCGGCACTAAGTTAATCTTTTTACGCTTCATATGCTATAATACTAAAGGATTGTTTATCAATCTTTCCCGCTGACAAACGACCCTAAACTAAATTTAGCTAGCTTGTTAGTGTTGATAACATGCTGGATATTCTTGAAAAAGAGTTTAAATCAATGAGGATAGGGTTATAAAACTGTTTTAAAAGAGGAGAGCGAAGTGTCAAAATTTAATCTAGAGCAATTCATCCAGACTGCTGACCGAATCAGGAATAAGGCAGTAGCCGAAAATAGGTTAATCGATAGTCCCTCGGATAAAGAGTTAAGACTACTTCTGGAAAAAGAGACCGGGGTCAGGAAAACGATATATGGCAATTTTGTTGCTGAGAGTGAACCTACCTCCAGAACAGCTCCGTTCACCAAGAATAGCGTCGACCATTCCTTTGGCGAGGAAGAGCTAAAGCTGTTGGCTCAGTGCGAAAACGCTCTGGCTAAAGAAAGGTTGATTTCCATTGATAGAATTGTGGGCAACGAGAATAGTGAAACGATAGTCAGATTAATTGTTCCTGAGCGTTTTGCCCATGTCGCCTGCGGCGGAAAAAATCTTTTTCTGCCCGCAAAAGGAAAGGTGAAAGAGCCAACCTATCAAATCCTATTTTTCGATGATGAAGCTTTTGAAGCTAATAAAGCCAAACCTCTCCCCCAGAAAGATATCACCATAAGGTTGGCTATGCTGGATGACGGGAGGTATGTCAAGATAGTCAGGAATAGTAACTACATAGGTGAATATAAGAAGGGGGTTTTTGCGGCCGAGGACTGGGTAGCCAAGACTAGGAAGGGTGGCATCTTCTTGCATGCCGGCTGTAGAGAAGACTACCTCCAATCAGTGCATGGAGACTATCGGCTAACTAGAACATTGCTTATCGCCTTAAGTGCTAACGGGAAAACATCTACAACTTGTAGAATCCTGGCAAAACAGGGGATGGAGAAGTCCTGGCTCATTCAGGACGATGGGGGAACTCTCATGCCCGATGGTTCCTTTTACGGCTTTGAAGCTGGAGGAGTATTCGTAAAAACAGAGGGAGTGAATCCCGGGGAGCAAACCGAAATATTTTATGGCCTCTTAAAACCGGATACTGTCTGTGAAAATGTTTATGTAACTGGAGATGGCGATTTTGATTTTTACAATTATGAGAGGACATCGAATGGCAGAGCAGTCGTACCAAGAAAAGATGTTATGCATGCCAGCTCCTATATTGATGTGGATAAGATTGATAATCTAATTATTATCACCAGAGGGCCATTGATTCCGGCAATATCAAAACTGACTCGAGAGCAGGCGGCAGCCTTGATGATTTTGGGACAAGCAATGGAATCTTCGGCTGGTGACCCAACTCAGGCGGGAAAAATTAGAAGCGAGTTTTTCTATGACCCCTTTTTAGCCGGTAATTTAGCAGAGCATGCTAATATGTTCTATGAAATAATAAAAGGCCTTCCCCACTTAAATTACTACTTGATAAACACCGGAGGAATAGGTGAAGGGGAACATTACCAGGATATAAGTTTGAAATCTACAATGGGGATATTAGATTCCTTATTAAGAGGAGGTCTTGAAGATTGGATAGATTCTCCCGCAGGTTTTAAGGTGCCGAGAGAAGTTAAGGGTATAGATGATATTTACTTTCACCCCGAAAGACTTTATTCACCGGCAGATTTTGAAGAAAAACAGGGCAGACTTAACAAAATCAGATGTGAAGCTGTCGAAAAAATTGGCAGTGACCTTCAGCCTAATATAAGGCGTGTTTTTGATAAAGCCTGAATTTGTCTTGACTTCATCACCTGTTGCTGCCCCAAAATGGTAAAAGATTAGTATGTAACCCTGTAGAAACAGTTGTAAAGAGATTTAGATTGCTATGAAGAGTTCTGTAGCAGGAAGTGGCGGCTACTCCTGGTGGTGAGCACATTCGTGAATGCGTCCAGTGTGGTGTCTGTGTAGGTGGTTGCCCAGGCGATGCTATAAGCCTTAATCACTTTACTAATGAGCAAATCGTGGCCCAGATGGAGGGGATGCTAGTCTAATACTCGCTGGAGACGACAGGCAGGCTATAATTGATATAACCAATGTGTTATATTTACAACCGAAAGAAGTTCGAATCTTCCTCGGGGAGCAAATCAGGACTTCCCGAACCTGACAGATACAAAATGCCCCGAACTTTTATAGAAGGGAAGAACTATTGATATTCCTTCCGAGTGCAAAAGACAGATTTGAGGAAAATGGATGGAGGTGCACGGTATGCCCGAAGAACGATTGTTGCAACCACATAAATTAAAGGAGTATTTCAAGAAACGGACAGAGGTCTATCTCAACTATCTCCGTGATACCCTCAAAAAACCTTTGCCAAGCACCAGTGAAATACTTCACCCCAAGTATCCCTTCATGTTTAATCCTGACCATCGACACCTGAACTTCCACCCTGACCTTGAACCCGCTGTTAGAGACCTACTTGAGGGCAAAGTTGAACGCAAATACGAGGACATTCCACCCGATATCGCCGTTCACGACTATATTGGTCATATGGCAAGCTCTCAAGCTCACTGCTGGAATATTGTTCTCCCGATGAAGCGGCACGATAATTTTGCTCCCCTTTTCGATACCTTAAACGCTGCATTGCAAGAAGGAAAAGTTGATTATTCGTTTGATTTTGGAGTAGAAACAGCAGTAGTCTTGGAGATGAACGTTTCCCAAGACCTTGGAGAAGAGAGACAAGGCACTTCCATAGATTTATATCTACGCACTCATTCAGGGATGGTCTGCGCTATAGAGTTTAAGTTGACCGAGCCTGATTTTGGTCAATGTTCCCAGCCGGGGGAGGGAAACTGTGACGGTCACTATGGTAGTAGGGACTACCATGAGAAGAATGGCGGACATCTTTGCTATCTAGCCAAGATTGGAAGGCGATATTGGAGACTTGGAGCACAGCATAATTTGCTTGCCCCGACCTTCGTGTCGAAAGATACTGAAACTGACCCCGTGAAGAGATGCCCTTTAAGGGTATTCTACCAGCCTTTACGAAACCTTATGGTTGCCAAGAAACGCTCGAATGAGACCGTAGATGGGTCTGTGCGGGGAATATTCGTTTTGGTAGCTGACAAGCGAAATAAAGCATTCTGGGGAGACAACAATCATTTTGACCGCTTCAAAAAGTATCTAACGACTGCACGGAGTGAAGAGAAAAAAGATGTATTTCGCATTTCAACGCAGGATATAATAGAGAAATTCTCAGGTTCTCTAGCTTCTTACAGGAAGTTTTTTGAAGTAAAATACGGTCTGGAAGGCTAAAAATAAACCACACATCCATAAAAGTTCGGATTCCCCCCCGGCTCGGGGAGCGGTTTCGTTCTTTCTGAATTTAATACAGCGTTTTCTCTAATATTCCGCTGGAGATGAAGTTCTTAATCTGGGTAGCCATGTGGGTTAGTTTATATTATCTCCTATTCCACGGTTACACTCTTGGCTAAGTTTCGGGGAAAGTCTATGGGGCAACCTCTCTCTTTAGCAGTGTAGTAGGCAAGTAGCTGCAGGGCTACTATATTAACCACTGGTGAGAATAGGCTAGTAACTCGTGGCACGGTAATGACTGAGTCGGCTACTTTCTCTATAGCCTCATCTCCTTCTTCAACTAGTGCTATCACCGGTGCGCTTCTAGCCTTGATTTCCTTGATATTAGTTAGCGTTGCTTCATAGGTATTATCTTGGGCTACAATAGCGATGACCGGTGTATCACTGCTCAGTAGGGCAAAGGGCCCGTGTTTCAGCTCTCCAGCGGCATAGCCTTCGGCATGGATATAGGAAATCTCCTTTAGCTTTAGTGCCCCTTCTAGGGCTACGGGAAAGTTTATTCCTCTGCCAATGAAGAATACGTTCTCATAATCTGACAAGTATTTGGCATACTCTAATATCTTGTCTTCGTTATCCAATATCTGTTGGACTTTACTTGGTAGTTGTCTTAGCTCCATCGTCATGCTGGCTAATCTTCCAGCCTCAATCTTAGAATATGACATCATTAGCCAGTATAACACCATAAGCTGAGCTATAAAGCTCTTGGTGGCGGCAACGCTTACTTCTGGACCGGCCCTGGTATGAATAGGGTAGTCAGCGAGTCGGCTGGCGGTGCTACCCACCACATTAGTAATGGCCACCAATTTGCATCCAATCTCTTTTAGCCTTTTCATCGCCTTTAATGTATCTGCCGTTTCGCCTGACTGGGTAATAACAATTGCCATAGTTTCGGTCAAGGTCTGAGCATAGTAGTTGAATTCGGAGGCTAGCTCAGCTCTCACCGGAATTCTCAGCAGCTCCTGCACAATATATTTTCCTATCATTGCGGCATGATAAGAGGTGCCGCAGGCTAGTATAAGCATGGCTTTGTCACCTAAGTCTCTCATCGTCGCTGAATCAATTGTTGGCTCGCCCGAGACCCATCCGACTAAGGTATCCCGTATCACCTTGGGTTGCTCATGGATTTCCTTAAGCATGAAGTGTTCATAGCCTGCCTTTTGTGCGTCCTCTACTGTCCACGAAATCTTGTGCTCTTCCCTGGCTACCTCTGCGCCGTGCTGTCTAACCTTTATACTGTCGGCTGTGATGACCCCAATATCGCCATCTTCTAAGTATATAACCCGGTTGGTATAATCTAGTATTGCTGTCGTATCCGAGGCGACAAAGTGCTCTCTATCGCCTATACCGATAATTATTGGGCCGTCTTTCTTGGCGGCTACCAGTTTGGGCTCACCCGCTGCCAATACAATAATGGCATAGGAACCTTCTATGTCATGCAGGGCAGTTTCTACCGCTGTTTCTAGGTTGCCGTTATAATATTTCTCAATCAGGTGTGGTATTATCTCGGTGTCCGTTTCCGAAATAAAATTATGTCCTTCACTGGTTAGCTGCTGTTTTAACCTCTGGAAATTATTTATTACTCCATTGTGCACTACCGCAATATTGCCGGTGCAGTCAAGGTGAGGATGAGCGTTTAGTTGAGATGGCTTACCATGAGTTGCCCATCTGGTGTGGCCAATGCCTGCCGTCCCGTTAAACTGCGGTGCCCTTTTTTTCAGTGCCTCCACTCTGATTGCATCCTTACACATCTCAATACCGTTACTAGACACGGCTATGCCACAAGAGTCATAACCCCGGTACTCTAGCATGCTTAGGCAATTAAGCAGCGCGGGTTGAGCTTGTTTATCTCCAATATAACCTATGATGCCACACATAGTTAAAAGACCAGGCTCTTGTCAGGCAGTCTGCCACTAATTAGTTTCATTGATTGAATCTGACTATAGTTACCTACAATGACACCAGGCTGAGCGACGACACCGTTGTCCAGACGGCAACCCTCACCCAGCATCGCCCCTATATTTGCCAAGTGGTGCTCGTCATCAATCTTAATTTCAGCCTGGCGGCTAAACGCAGCAAAGTGTCCTTGTATAATGCAGCCCTTATCAATGACCGAGTCCTGTATAATACACCCCGGTCCTATATTAACATCATTGCCAATAACACTGTTCTTTATCATACTGAATGGAGAAATAACTACATTGTCGCCGATACTGGTAGCTGAAAGGATGCATACATTGGGGCCTATCTCACAACCAGCCCCAATGACTGTCGGACCAGCTATATAGGAGTTCGACCGTATCACTGTGTCTTTTCCTACCGAGACCAGCCCTTTTAGTGAGACTCCTACCTCAATAATGCCACCTAAATTAGCCGGGATTTGATGAAGAATTATATCATTGAGGTTTAATATATCCCACGGGTAGACGACATCAAGCCAGGTGCCATCTATCTCCTTGGCAGTAATAGCGTAACCCTGAGCTATCATCTTATTCAGGGCATCAGGAATATCCAGCTCAGGTTCAATGAAGTCAAAAATTTTGGTGGTAAAGGCATAAATGCCAGTATTAATTATATTGCTTTTAGCCTCACTGGGCTTCTCCACAATATCCTTAACTACACCCTCCTCAATGGTCACCACCCCGTATCTAACCGGGTTATCCACTCTCTTTACCAGCATCGCATTTGGCTTCAAAGTGGCAAACTGGGCAGTGGTGTCGGCTTCAATTAAATTGTCCCCGGGTAAAACCAGAAACTCGTTCTTAACCACAGCCTTAGCCTGTGCCAGGGCATGGGCTGTGCCCAGTTGCCTCTCCTGGGTTACATAGGTTATCTCAACACCAAACTTCTCCCCTGAGCCCAAATAATCAAATACCTGCTCTCTTTTGTAGCCGACGACAAGCACAATGTTACGAATACCGTTTTGAGCTAATGCCTCGACCACGTACTGAAGTATTGGCTTATCGGCTATGGTAAGCATAACCTTGGGCTTGGTAGCCGTAAATGGTCTGAGCCTTTGCCCTTCACCCGCCGCTAGAATTACCGCTTGTCTCATAACTCACCTCTAGAATAGTTTTGAATCTGGCGAAATCACCCCACTGACTATAGCCCCTGGCCCGATATGGGTATTACTGCCAATCATAGTGCCTACATTAATAGAGGCGTTAATCCCGGTTTGAACCTTGTCTCCAATTATAGCCCCTAGCTTGAATCTTTTGGTATCTATACCCTGCACCATTATATCTTTTTTATCAAGCCTCAGGTTGGCAATCTTAGTGCCAGCACCCAAGTTACAATCTTCTCCAATAATGCTATCACCTAAGTAGTTGTGGTGGGGGATTTTACTACCACTCATAATGATAGAGTTCTTGACTTCAACGGCATTACCGATATGGCAACCATCACCAATAGAAGTACAGGAGCGGATATAGCAATTGGGACCAATCTCACAATTCTGTCCTATTACCACTGGGCCAACTATGTATGAGCCTGACCTCACTACTGTATTCTTGCCAATGGAAGCGCTCCCCTTCATTACCACATTATCTTCTATCTCACCCAGGTTTTGTGACTCAACCCCGGCTAGCAAGGATTCATTGGCGGGCAATAAATCCCAGGGGTAGCTAAGGTCGAGCCAGTAGCTAATCTCCTGATAAGCAAGATGATGTCCTTTGTCTATCGTCAATTGCAGGGAGTCGGTTATCTCGTACTCCCCCCGTGGTGATTTTGGAGTTCGAGATATGGCCTCAAATATAGCTGGGGTGAATAGATATAGACCAGCATTTGCCATATGGGAAGGAGGCTTTTCCGCCTTCTCATGAATACGGATTACCTTGCCCTTGCTTACTTCAACTACCCCTAAATCCTTAGTCTCCTTAACCTTGATGACACCCATAGTGTTATCGGTCTTATCAGTTAAGCTTTTGATGCCTTTTTGGTCGACGATAATATCCCCATTTATCACCAGGAAGTTCCCATCAACCAAACCTTTGGTCATTTTAAGTGCATCAGCCGTGCCTAATTGCCTCCGCTGGGTACAATAGTCTATGCTTACTCCCCATTTGTCACCACTCCCAAAATAATCACGCACCTGCTCGTGGTGATAGCCAATAATGAAGATAAATTCTCCGATACCAGCCTTGCTGGCTTCAATGAGCAGATGCTCCAGGATAGGCTTATTAGCTATCGGTATCATTGCTTTTGGTCTGGTATAGGTAAGGGGACGCATCCGGTTCCCCTCGCCGGCGGCCAGGATGATTGCCTTCAACCTGTACACTCCTTGATTGCCTTAATGCCACTATCATATAGCTGGCGCGCTTTTAGCTCACTTTTTGCCTCTGCCGTCAGTCTGATTTTGGGCTCAGTACCTGAGGCTCGGATGAGCAGCCAGCCATCATTAAAGCTTAGCTTAATGCCATCAACATTGCTTATCGATAACGGCTCCATAGCCAGTAATTGTGGCTCCAGTGTGGACATTATTATACCATGGCTACTGATACTACCGCGGAGAAGCGGGTAAGAAGGCATGCTATCAACCAGTTGCGATAGTTTTTGGCGACTAGCTATCGCTACCACCTGGGCGGCAGCGTAAATGCCATCGGGACACAGCGAAACCTTGGGGAAAATCCAGCTTCCTGACGGCTCACCACCAAAATCCCCTCCCTTTTTAAGTTCCTCAGACACATAGTTATCGCCAACCCTGGTTCTGGTAATGGCAAAACCCGTTTCATCAATTGCCATAGAGGCATCTATGGTGGTAACTACCTCCTTTACCTCCAGCGCCTGAGCGAAAATTACCAGCAGTTTGTCCCCGGGAACAAAATTACCCTTATCATCCACTGCCATCATCCGGTCAGCATCCCCATCATGGGCAATGCCTAAATCAGCCCCAAGCTCCCTGGTTATCTTCATTAAATCACCCAGATTGGACTCGGTCGGCTCAATGGGACGGGGGAAGAAGCCGCTGGGGTAACAGTTTAGGGCGACCACGTTGCATCCCAGCTTCCTTAAGAGATAAGGAGTAATCACCGAGGCAGCGCCGCAACCACAATCTACCACGACCTTAAGTTTTAGTCGAGTCGGAAAGTCCGGTAGTATGCGCTCAATATGCTGCTCAATGGCACCACTATGTAGGCTACTGCTCTTAATTTCTACCCAGGGGATGGCATTAAAGGAGTCGCTTAGAACTACTTCTTCTATCTGTTTCTGCTGGTGAGGCCCGAAGGCAGAGCCATCTGGATTCAAAAGTTTTATACCATTATATTCAGGGGGGTTATGGGAAGCCGTAATCATGGCTCCGGCATCAAATTCTCTGGCGGCTAGGGCAAGCGTTGGTGTCGGTATAACCCCAGTGTCGTAACCCCTGGCGCCGGCGGTAAGTAAGCCAGAGATAAAGGCGTGTTTCATTGCCGGGGTAGAGGTCCTGGTATCACCGCCGACGGCTACGCGACCATAAACATTACCTACCGCCAGCCCAATCTTCAGGGCTAGCTGAATAAGGTCTTTATCGGCAATGCCTCGTATTCCGGATGTGCCAAATAACTTCATAGTTGCCTTGATTTTAACCCCCCTAAACTTAGGTGTCAATTTTTGTGAGTTGTTTATTAACCTCACCCCCTTTATTTTTCGTAACCCTATCCCCTTTATCCCCTTCCCCTTATTAAGGGGAAGGGGAATTAGTTATGTAAGAGAGGCTTCGCCTCTCTTTGACTCTCCTTCAATACCTACTACTTAAAGAGGAAGAAGAGATTTTAGAGAGGGGCTTCGCCTCTCTCTTTCCTACACGCCCCCTTCCCTTATCAAGGGAAGGGGGTCAGGGGGATAGGTTGCTAGACAAACTTAATTTTTATCATTTTGCAATAATACGTCCCTCAACTGTATACTTGCATTATTACCCCAAAATCCACTAAAAAGTATTGACATTTTACACGAAACCGTGTATTATTAGAATTAATATGCCAATCAAAATTCTAGACCCCCAGGTAGTATCCCGGATTGCCGCTGGTGAGGTGGTGGAGAGGCCGGCGTCGGTGGTAAAGGAGCTGGTGGAGAATTCGCTGGATGCTGGCTCGAGCCAGATTTCTATTGAGACCAGGGGTGGTGGACTAGGCTTAATTCGGGTAACGGATAACGGGGTGGGGATTCCAGCGGGGGAGGTGGAGCTTGCCTTCAGCCGGTATGCCACCAGCAAGATACGCGATTTTGAGGATTTGGAGTCTATTTCTAGCCTAGGCTTTCGTGGAGAGGCTTTACCCAGCATAGCCGCAGTAGCTCAGGTAGATATTGTTACCTGTGCGGCAGGCGAGTCAATAGGTAGTTATCTCACCGTGGAGGGAAGCGCAGCGATTACACATAAAAGCCAGGGACGCTCCCAGGGGACAACGGTTACGGTGCGGAATTTATTTCGCAAGGTGCCGGCAAGGCTAAAATTTCTCAAGTCGCTGGCAACAGAAAATAGCCGTATCGCCAATGTAGTCAGCCAGTATGCCCTTGCCTTCCCTGAGGTCAGATTTACCTTGTTTGCGGAGGGCAGGGCTGTGCTGAGGACGCCGGGCAGCGGTCGACTAATTGATAGTGTTACTCAGGTTTACGGCTTGGAGGTAGCTCAGAATATGCTGGAGGTTGGGGATGAAGGGGGGAAATGGGAAAGCGGAGCATCAATTTCATCGCCTCAAGTAGTGGGTATGATAGGCTTGCCGTCAGTAAGCCGTTCCAACCGAGCTTATCTCAGCTTCTTTGTCAATCGCCGTTGGATAAATAGCCGACTGCTGTCTTGGGCAGTAGAGGAGGCTTATCATGGGCTTTTGATGACGGGGAAACACCCGATAGCTATCATCAATATTTCTCTGCCGCCCGGGGAGGTAGATATTAACATTCATCCCACCAAGACAGAGGTGAAGTTCCAGAATGAGCACCAGGTTTTTGGTAGCGTCCAGAAAACAGTCCGACGGGCTTTAATTGAACAAGCGCCAACACCCAAGATGGAGGAGGTAGCTACCGCCTATGTATCACCCTCGGCGTCAGGGCCGTTATTAAGGGCAGTGCCAGAAGGTGAAGATAGCCCGGTAACCTCACTGCCAGTAGCTTCGCAGCCCCTTGTCACCTCTCTGCCTGTCTTGCGGGTATTAGGCCAGCTGTCCCGTAGCTATATTATCGCTGAGGGTCCTGAAGGGTTATATCTTATTGACCAGCACGCGGCCCATGAGCGCATCCTTTTTGAGAAGATTAAATACCAGCGGTCGCAGTCGGAGATAGAGGTTCAAGGATTGCTTGAGCCGGTAATGTTTGAGGTTAATCCCAGGCAAGGGGAGGTTTTGAAATCGCACTGTGAAGACCTGGCTAAATTTGGCTTCTCTATTGAGCCCTTTGGTAATAGAACTTATTTAATTCGGGCGGTGCCAGCCTTGCTTCATAAAAAAGACTGGGCAGGGATGCTGAGGGAACTATTAGATGCTTTGGCAGGAGAGAATAGAGGTGATTGGGCGGAAAGCTTGGCTATAGCTATGGCTTGCCACGGCGCGGTAAGGGCGGGGCAGGTGTTAAATGATGACGAGATGCACGAGCTTATACGGCAACTGGAGCAAGCCGACATTCCTCAAACTTGCCCTCATGGCCGACCGACTATGGTCCACCTCGGTTCGGAGCAGTTGAAAAGGGAGTTTGGCAGAAGCTAGTTTCGCTTTCATATTATAAAACAACAGAGGCTTCCCGAAATTATCTTATTTGGGTAAAATATAACTGGTTTCCTAAATTGGGTGAAGGTTAGATGGATTAGACTAGAGAT
>SDBU01005618.1_pt1 | contig 14950 bp, 12 predicted proteins | sample 2277071 | NCBI WGS metagenome assembly SDBU01 (sample SAMN10397929, study PRJNA504765) | marine sediment metagenome | isolation source: marine sediment core GS08_GC12, 126 cmbsf | place: Arctic Ocean: Gakkel Ridge, Loki's castle | collected 2008
CACGCAGCCGGGCGTCATCCTGCACGATTTCCAGGTGCTGCTTGACTTCGTCGGCGACGGCGTGGCCAGTTCCGGCAAGCACAGTTGGCTGCCCATGCAATCCCTGGCCGAGCTCAACGCCCGCTTGAGTTGGTCGGCCCCCCCCTCCTCCTTTATCAGCGTCGCCCGGCGCTCCAACTCCCAGGTGTCACAACCCTCTTCGGACAGTTGCTTCAATTCATCATGCGCGAATCTGAGCAGCTCCTCGGCATTCTCGACCATCTCAACTCACCTCCGCACGGATGCAATCAATGCAGACTCCACACAGAGAGTACCTATCAGAAAAGACTGGGGTCTTCAAGCAACGCCTCCGGAAGGAGGTGGCGGGCAGAATCTTGCAATGCCTCCAACAGCAGCGTAGAATGCCGTCTTTGCCATCTTGCTCGGTCGCGAGGCGGTCGGAGCGGCGCCGGGGCTGCCGGAAAACCGAGAAGGCGATCCCTTCACCGGGATGCACCGTCATGTTGCTACCTTTCCTCCTCTGCGTGCTGATACTCTATGTCCCGCTTCCCCTCGGGACCGAGGCGATGTCGTGGCCCGTGGCAGTTGCGGGCGTGGCGTTGCTGGTCGCAGTGAACGCGGCCATCGCCTGGGCGGGAAGCGGCCTGGCACTACGCCTTTCGAATGCGCCGGCCGGGCGGGGGGCCCTGGTCGCCGACCGCATCTTTTCCGCGCTGAAAGGATGCGTTGTCGGCCTGGTGTTGGCCGACGTAGTGGCGTTCAAGTGGCCGCTCCTGGTCCAGGGACTGTCGGGCGGCCGCCGATGGGTCATACTCGTGCCGGACCTGCTCCTGGTGCTGCCGGCGCTGGCCATGATCCTCACTGTGATGGCCTTCCAGCACCGCTTCGACCGTCGCCGGGGCCGCGTGTCCCTGTCATTGGGGCGCTGCCTGTGGCTGAGATTCAGAGTGGAAATGGCCATCATCCTGGCTCCCTGGCTGATGCTGGTGTTGGTGACCGACGTCGTGGCGGCGCTGTTCCACGGCTCGCAAGCGGCCCCCGTGGCCGACTCAATCAGTTCCGGCCTGGTGCTGGTTTTTCTGCTGGTCTTCAGTCCGCTGCTGCTTCGGACGATCTGGGCCACTTCCCCTTTGCCGGACGGGCCACTGCGCCAGAAGCTGGAGGCGTTCTGCCGCTCGAACAGATTCCGCTGCCACGAGATCCTGCTCTGGCACACCCACAGCCACCTAGTCAACGCCGGCGTAGTGGGGCCGACGCCAATCCTGCGCTACGTCTTGCTGACGGATGCGCTGGTGGAGCAATGCACCAACGAGGAAGTGGAGGCCGTGTTCGCCCATGAGGTGGGGCATATTCAGCACCGGCACCTGGTGTTCTACATGCTGTTCGCCGTTGCCTTCGTCTGCTTCTACGTGAACCTTGTGGACCTGGTCGCGCTGAGCGGATGGGTCCCTCCGCTCCAGGACATCCTGGCGTTCCAGATGACGGCCGAACAGGGCGTCATCATGCTGGTTTCCACGGCGGTCTATTGGGTTGTCATTTTCGGCTTCTTCTCGCGCCGCATAGAACTTGAAGCGGACCTTTTCAGCCTGCAAAAGGCGCAAGAGCAGACCGCATTCCTCAGCGCGCTCATCAAACTCGCCGCGATGAGCACTACCCATCGGAGCGTCTCGTCCTGGCGGCACTTCAGCATCGACCGCCGACTCTCGTTTCTCCGGAGCGTGCTGGACGATCCGTCGAGGGGCGCCCGGTTCCGGTCCCGCCTCGCCCTCATGCGGCTCGCCCTGCTGGCTCTGTTCGTGCTGGGGCTGGGCAGGCTCCTCATATTCCGCCCAGAGCTGTTCGGCATGTGAAACGGCGCCCGGAACTCCAATTAATAATTTTTATCCGCCGTACGGCGGACAAGATTCATAATTGCCGTCGCGTCTGGTGCCTTGGCGGAGAGACCTGGCCCGCCCATCTTGCACGTGACGACAAGCGTGGCCACAGGTACAATGAGAAGAGGCAAGCCGCACGCTTTCAAAGGCGCCAACTGACCGGGCATAGGAGAAGCGGTCGCGCAATGCGTGCAGAAGACATCACCCGCCGGAAATTCATCAAACTCGCCGCCGGTGCCGGGGCAGTTCTGTGCCCGCTGGCTGCAATGCCGGACTGCGAAGCTAATGCACCGACCACGACCGAGACGGTGCCGCCCCTCAGCGACCACGAGGCCCTCGACTACGTAACGCGCCAGGGCGGCATAGTCCGCTGCACCCTCTGCCCTCACGAGTGCATCGTCGCTCGGGGCGCACGCGGTCTCTGCGGGGTCCGAGAAAACCAGGGCGGCGTTTTCAAGACACTCGTCTACGCCCGCCCCTGCTCGCTGCACGTTGACCCCATCGAGAAGAAGCCGCTCTTCCACTTCCTGCCCGGCACGCGCGCGTTCTCCATCGCCACCGCCGGGTGCACCGTCGAATGCCAGTTCTGCCAGAACTGGGACATCAGCCAGGCCCTGCCTGAGGAGGTGGAGTCCAAGTACGTGCCGCCGGAAGACGTGGTGGCCCTGGCGCAGCACTACAACTGCCCGACCATCGCCTACACGTACTCTGAACCGGTCGTCTTCTACGACTACGTCCTGGATACGGCGCGCGCGGGGAAAGAAGCAGGCGTCCACAGCGTGACGATATCGAACGGCTTCATCAACGCGGACCCGATGAAGCGCCTGTGCGAGGTGCTCTCCGCCGTCAAGATAGACCTGAAGGGATTTACCGAGGAGTTCTATAAGGAATACGTGGGTGGCCAGCTGGAGCCCGTCCTGGCGACGATAGAGTTGCTCAAAGAACTCGGGATGTACACCGAGCTGGTGACGCTCCTCATCCCCGGCCTCAACGACAGCGACAAGGAGATAAGGAACCTGAGCAAGTGGGTGGTGGAGCACGTCGGCCCGGACGTGCCGATGCACTTCTCACGATTCGGCCCCGCCTACAAGATGAAGAACCTGTCGCGGACGCCGGAGAAGACCGTCATTCGGGCGCGAGAGATCGCTGCGAGCGAGGGCGTCCACTATGCCTACGTGGGCAACCTGCGGGGGCACGAGTACGAGAGCACCTACTGCCACTCGTGCGGCAAGAAGATCGTCGAGCGTTTCGGCTACTACGTCGGGGAGATCCGCGTCACGGACGGCAAGTGCGATTACTGCAAGACCCCCATCCCCGGCGTGTGGAGCCCTTGAGAACCCCCCGACCTCGGATGAGCACAAAATGCGCTGACCGTCGGCGCATCGGTCACCTCCGCCGGCGCTTTCAGTCCTGCAGAGGCTGGAGGGTCAACTGCCAGATGCCCGGGTCGCCGCTCGATGTGGTGATGGTGGCCCGTTTGGCAACGCCCAGCACCTTCTGGGTCTCGTCCGGCATGGCCGCGAGCATATAGGCGCGCAGCTCCCCCATCGTGACCGTGCCGTCTTTGAGTCCTGCACTCTCGTAGCCGTCCGCCTCCCCCGTGAGACCCTTCAACAAGCAGTGCGTGAAAGCGCCGTTGGACCAGGAAGTGTGCTCGATCGCCTGCCGGTCGGTCTCTGCGCCGACCATGAATACCCACCCCTTCGGCACCATCTCCTCCCGGCGCAGCTTCTCCACATAAGGACGCGCGGCCACACCCGCCACGCCTTTGCCCGCCCTGGTGATCAACTTGCCGGCATGGCACGTATCGGCCAGGACGACCACATTGCGCGCGTGCCGCTCCTCCAGTGCGTCGCGGACCCTGTCCATACGATAGCCTGTGGCCGGAATGCGTAGGTCCGTGTCGTAACAGGCGAAATAGACCTTCTCTGGGTCTTCTGGATCGGGGAAGGCGTGCCCCGACCAGAAGAGGGTGATCAGGTCGTCCGGGCCCGCCTTGGTCAGCCACGCATCCAGGGCCACCTCCACGTTTCGCTTCGTAGCCTGGGCGTCCGTCAGGAGTTTGATGTGGTCCCTGTCCCATCCGAGCCCCTCAAGTGCCCTGGCGAAGTCCTTCGCATCGTCATCGGCGTACAGCAGGTCCGTGAGCCCGGCAGGATCGGTGGTCAGGTATTTGGAGACGCCGATCACGACCGCGAACGCCCTGCCCCGTGGGGAAAGGGGTGCCACATACCGGGGCGGGGGAGTCGGCGGGGGCCATATTTCCGTCCCGCCTTCCTCGCCGGAGGTCTCGGCCCTCTGCGCAGCTTGCTCGTAGTAGGGGTGCGAGAAGGCGCCCCCCATCTCCGCACAACCAGCTGCGGCAAGCCACATCGCCAAGGGCACTATCAGCACGAGCCGCTTTGTAGACAATCGCAGCGACAACCGAAACCCTCGCCGGAAGTGATGCTCCTGCCGGCCGGCCGGCTACTTCGTGAACTTCATCAGGTCGGCACGCAGAAGGACCTTCTTGTACGTCAGTATACTATAGCCTGGGAACGGGATGCACAGGATGGTCTCGTCGTCAGTCCAGTTGATCAACTGGGCCGATTCCCCCGTCGCCTGAGGGGCCACCTTCGAATAAAGCTCCCCCATCGCCCGGCTGTAAAGGCGTTCATCACCCAGCGGAATGAAGCCGAAAAGGTGCCAGACGGACGCTGTGCCAGTAAGCCCTGTTTCCACCATCTCGAAGTCGTTCTCTTTGACAACTATCTTGGACTGTTGGAGGAGCGGTGCCGAGAAACGGGCCCAGTAAGCCGCACATCCGGTGCCCAGAATGTTCACGGTCAGCAGGACTATCAATAAGCGAAGTACGCGCGGTCTCATCATCTCTCTCCTTTCATGCCATAACAGACTATGGCCGCTCACGATAGTCTTCGTAATCGTCCGTGAACACGTACACATCGGCCGTGATCGTCGCGCCTCTCTCGATGTATATGAAGGGGACTCCTATTACACTCCATTCAACGTTGATGTTGTGGAATACGGCAGACTTCCCTATGACATTCGCCTGCTCATGGATTTCCGTCATGGCCCTGTTCAGCAGGTCCGTTTTAGTGGACAGGGGTATCCCTATGACAATGTTCCCATACGGAATGCCAAACAAGTACGGGCACGACGAAGTGGCCTGTATCCCCAGCTTTGCCACTTCGAAGTTATTCGCTTCGAGTTCCATCTGGACATAGGAAGTCTCGACGAAGGAAATCGGTCTGTGTATGGTACAACCGGCCCCACACACGGTGACCAAGAACAGCAGCAGCACGGGCAACACGTATCTCTTCATGGCCTGCCCTTTCACAAAGACCCTCAACCCGAAAGATCAGTAAAACCCGTAGAACGGTCTACTGACGAATCCCCACCCCCTTTCCATGTCTGGATCGAAGCCGTCCGAACGGGCCAACAGTGACTAAATGCTATATTGGCGCGAGCGGCTTGTCAACCCCCGAGGCAAGGTGTTCTCAGCAACGGAAAGGCGCAATGGCGCCCAAGGCTCACCCCTGAGCGGGCGGCCTTCAGCCGGTCAGCAGGTGGGCCAGTTGCTCCAGCGGATCTAGAAAGCTGCACAGCCCGGTGCGGAACACCAGCACGAATATCGACCCCATGGCCAGAAACGGCCCGTAGGGCATGATGTGCTCGTCCTCGCCGAGCAACAGCGGAAGGCCATAAAGCATCCCCAGGAACGGGGAAAGGAAGAAGGCCACCAGCACCACCTTCCAGCCGAAGAACGCCCCCACCATCGCCATCAGCTTGACGTCGCCGAACCCCAGCGCCTCCTGACGGAAGATCAGGTATCCCACTATCGCCAGGACGAATATCAGGCCCCCCCCGCCCAGCGCCCCGATGGCCGAGGCAATCAGCCCGTCCAGGTGGAGCGAGGGCGTCAGCCCCTCATACGTGTGATAGCTCTCCACGCCGACGTGAAGTTGCGGGAGAGCCAACCCGGCCAGCAGGCCCCCAATGATGCCGAAGATCGATATCTCATCCGGGATGATGAGGAACTCCAGGTCAATCCCGCTGGCGACGATCAGAACCGAAACGACCAGCATCATGACGGCGATCTGGCCGACGTCGGTGCCTGCCTGGACGCCCTGTCGCAGATAGATGAGGGCAAAGAGCACTCCCGTGAGGCCCTCGACCACGGGATATCGCCAGGAGATCGGCACGCCGCAGGCCCGGCATCGGCGACCCAGCACGAAGAAACTGATAAGGGGGATGTTGTCGTACCACCTGATCGGGTGGCGGCAGTGGGGGCAGATGGAACGCGCGGGATCGCCGGTGCTCATCCCCCGGGGAAGCCGCCAGATGCACACGTTCAGGTGGCTGCCCACCACGCACCCCAGCACGAAGAGCAATACCATCATGGCGATGGTCAACCATGCCGATGGCGCGATGGGCAACGGGGGGTCCTCCTCGCGCAGCTTCCGCGGTGCCGCCGGACGGGACGGGCTGCGTTCTCGATCGACGGGGCGACGCGCCAGAGCGTCTGCACCCGTCCGCAATCTCGCCCAGGCTCAGACCAGGAGCAGTGTGCCAAAAGCGCCCGGGTTCCTTTCCTGGCGCGACCGCCCGGTCCAGGTCAGCCGCAGGACGTCCTTGCCGTCCTCGTCGTGACTGTTGATGCCGATGTCGAACCCTATGACGCTCGGCGTTCCGTCAACCTGTGAGAATACCTCCCAGGGGATGGCGCAATCAACGCGATATCCATAGGGCGTGCGGGCGAGCCGCACCGCGACGTCCGCGTCGTTGGAAGTCCTGACCTGGGGTTCGTCCTTCTCCTCGGCGGCCGGGTAGATGGCCACGTTCATCACGCCCTGCTCGTAGCCGCCCCGGCCAAGCTCGCTCGCCTTCCGGCCGTCCAGGAAGATGCACAGATTGTCGGCCCTCTTCCTGCCCACGATCTCCTCGCGGGCGGGGAACCGCAGGTCCTCCTCCACGTCAGCGCAAACGTAGAGATTTCGCTTGTCGTAGGCGGCGGCAAAGTCGAAGCTGTGGCCGGCGACCCTCTGATCCGAGCCGTGGATGGGGTGCAGGGCCGACGGCACGTGAAGCGCCCGGCCCCGCCGCACAGAAGGATCGAGCTTGTAGCCCCGGGCCTTCCTGGCGACAGTCACGACATGGTGGAGGTGCGCCAGCGCCTGCGTCCCGTCGTACGTAACCACTGCGTCAAGGTCGAGTGCCTGCGACGACGGCCCGATAACGACCTCAACGTCCTTGTGCCGCCGAGCATAGGGACGGAGCTTGTCGAATCGGAACCGCTCCGGGGAGATCTGATCTTCCCGGTGAGGGTGGAACTCGACCTTGGCCTTCTGCTGCTGATCGGTGAAGTTCTTCAGGTGGTAACGCAGGTTGACGGTCATCGTGCCCCGTCTGTCAACCGAGCCCCCTCGCAGTTCGCTCCACCCGGCAACTGTGCCGGCGCGCCCGTCGAGGGCGGCCACCGTCTCCGCCAGGCGTGCCGGGATATCGAGGTCCTGCGGGCAAGGCTCCAGGCATTTCCCGCAGAGCCGGCACAGCGCCGCCTTCCCCGCCAGGCGCGCGTAGCGGCTCCTTGCGTGGTCGGTCAACCCGAAGATGCGCTCGATGTTGAGTGCCTCGAAGTTCGCCGGGATGTTCACCCCCTCCGGGCACGGCATGCAGTATCCACAGCCCGTGCAGTAGAGGCCGAGGAACTCTTTGCGTTCCTGGATGGCGGCTTCGATGCGGTCGTGGTCCTTCTGGGTGAGCTTGCCCGCGCGGGAGACCGTCTCGACGTTCTCCTCCAGCATCTCCATGGTGGACATGCCCGAGAGGGCGGCCGTCACATTGGAGTTGGACAGCACGAACCTCAGCGCCAGGTCCGGCGTGCTCTTGACGTCGCCGATGAGTTCGCTCGCCTTCTCGCTGGGGTATCCGAGTCGGCCGCCGCCGATCGGCCCCATGATGGTCACGCCCATGCCACACTCGGCCGCGTGCGCAATGCCCTCCTCCAGGTGGCGGTCCAGCAGGTTGTACTGCACGATGATGCCCTCGAACAGGCCGCTGTCAATGCATTTCATCAGGCCTTCGCAGTGGCCGTGGTAAGAATGGCAGATGTGGCGGATCAGGCCCTGCTCCTTGGCCTTGAGCATTTCCTTGTAGAGACCGTCTTCGCCGACGACTCCCCTCTCGAAGCTCTCGGGCGTCATGGAGTGGAAGTTGTAGACGTCAATGTGGTCGGTGCGCAGGCGCTCCAGCGAGTCCTCCAGATTCTTCCACCAGCCGGCCTTGTCGTGCTTGTCGTAATGGGGGTTCTTGGTCGAAAGGATGACCTTCCCACGGATGTCTTCGGTAACCTCGCCCAGCACGCGCTGGCTGTCGCCGCCGCTGTATCCCACGGCCGTATCGAAGTAGTTGATGCCCATCTCGACCGCGCGCAGCAGCAGGGGAATGGCCTTGTCGCGGTCCACCTCTTCCCTGGACTTCATGGGCAGGCGCATGCATCCGAAACCCAGCCGCGATACCTTCAATCCAGTCTTGCCGTATATTGCGTGCTGCATCGTCCGACCCTCGGAACTACGTCTGAGCCAGTGTGACTGGTGCCGTGAGCACGCCCCACAAAAACAGTCAGGCGAGCCAGAGGATGTCTCGCCCAACCCGGGTATACCCCCCGGTTCGCCCTGCTGCGACCGAAAGACCGATTATACAGCAGCCAGGACCAGGCCGCAAACGCCCAGGGCCCACGACCCGGTTGCGCCGATCGTAAGGCGTTCTGCCCTTGGGAAAACAGGAACTGCCAGTGCGTGTTCTCACCGGTCCTCTGGCGCGCCGTCATCCCCCTCCGGCGGAGCGGCATGCTTCCAGAAGGCATAGCGGATGTGGATCGAGATGGCCAGCAGGAGTATAAAGCCCACGAAGATCAACGGAACGTAGTAGCCCACGCGCGCCAGGCTCTCGTGGACCTGGTGCAGGGCAAAGCCCCAGCACAAGATGGCCAGATAAGTGCCCCCCAGCACGACGGCGACATTCGCCCACGGCCGAAGACCGATCAGGAACCCGATGATGCATCCAACCAGGGGGCCCGTCATCCAGAAGGGGAACCAGACGAACAGCAGCAGCCCCGGGATCCCGTACTTCATGATGGTCCCCTGGCGGGCCTCGGCCGCGCGGCGGGCCCGCGCCATCGCGTCCTCCAGCGGCTTGATCACGATCAGCCGGTTGTAGGAAAAGACGAAGAGCGGGTAGAAAAGCAGGACGAGGAACGTCTCGATGGCCATGTTGCTGAGGATGACGACCCAGGGACCGAATCCGCTGGCGCTGGCGTAGCCGACGCTCATCCCAGCGGCCCGCCCCATCAGAATGTGCGCAGAAGTCATGGCCAGCAGGTCGTTGAACAGGTGGGGCGACTTCAACCACGTCAGCCCGATGCAGATGGCATAGAGCAACAAGACCAGGCCCCCCCCTATCAGGATCTTGCCTTCCGGCACGGCGAGGGCCCTTCTCCAGACCGAACGCTCCGGAACCGACGCCCTCTCCGTGTCGGACCGCCCGTTGTCGCCGTCGCCGCCCATCACCGCGTTCCCCATGCGATCATCTTCCGCCGTCCAGGCCGCGAGTGCTCCGCCGCACCGACGAGTTGAACTCGCGCCACTTCCGCTCGTGCCGATTATAACCCGCAGGGACCCCGGGTGGAACCGGCAGCCCGGCAATGCCGACATTCCCGGACGTCCCGCGCCGGATTATGAACGACGCGGACTTGCATTTCTGCCCCGCCTGTTGAAACATTCCATCTCGCAGCCTGTTCTCTATAATAGAGCCCCATTTCCCACCTGGCGTGCTGGTCGAAGAATGTCGTGGGCTTCTACAACCAGCGCGGGACGGCCGAGCAGTAGATCAAGGAGGGCAAGCACGCCATCAAGTGGACGCGGCTTTCCTGTCGGCACTTCAAGGACAACGCGGTGCGGCTTCAGCTCTTCGTGCTCGCCTACAACCTTGCGAGCTTCCTGCGGAGGCTTACCTTGCCCAGGAGCATCCGGCACTGGTCACTGACGACGCTGCGGGAGAAGCTGGTCAAGATCGGCGCGAAGGTGGTCCGGCACTCCCGCTACGTGATCTTCCAGTTGGCCGAGGAAGTGTTGACAAGCCGCTGTCTCAAGCGTAGGCTCACACTCCGGCGGGACGAATCCCCCTCACGGGGATGCATATGGGCAATCCCGGACAGAAGCAGTATTCACATGCAGGCACGTCAGCAAAGGACTACCGAATGGATGATCAAAGGACTTCTGGATCCCAAGACGTAACAGACGAGAGGGCTTACGTTCTCTCGGAGGGCGAGTACCAACGGATGCGGAAAGATGAAATCAAGAGTTGGAATGAGCGAAACGGCACCTCGCCGATAGAGGCAGATGTCGAGCGTTTTCTCACCGACGTTCTGAGCCTGGAGTGGGTGCCCAAGACCGGTAAGGCCATAGAGTTGGGTTGCGGCACCGGGCCGATAGCCCGCTGGCTTGCTGGACGGGGGTGGTCGGTTACGGGGGTCGATGTGAGTCCGACGGCAATAGAGATGGCTCGGGCGCAGACCGATACCGATGACGTGGAGTTCATCGTCAGCGACGTTACCAACATGGCTGAGGTAAAGGATGGCACCTTTGACTTGGCGGTCGACGGTTTGTGCTCCCACTACATCACCGAAGTAGACGACCGCACAACCTTCCTTCGGGAAACATACCGGATTCTGAAGCCCGGCGGCTGCTTTGTGCTCATGAGCATGGCGCTGCCGATCCTGCCGGATGACTTCCGGCGCATGCATGGGGTTATTGAGGAAGGCAAAATCCTGGCAAAGTGCAAGGAAGGTCAGCGCTACAAGGGAGCCGTACTGTTGGAGGACGAGTGGTACATTCCGGTGTCAAAACTCGAACACTGGCAGGACTTACTTCAGGCTCTGCAACACCATGACATCGAACCGCGCTTGTTCCGTGTGGCCCTCTGTTACCCGGAAGACCCGCTCAGTTACATCGCCACCGCGGCGCTGCGCCGATAGATCTGGGCCCCTAATGCCCGGCTGAGCATGCGAGAATCGAATCCCATTCGCGGGAAGCGGTATCGCCGGTATCCGAAGCTGACCATCGTGTGCCACAACGCCACGCACATGATCGCCGGCGCCGCCCATCACCAGGTTCCCCATGCGATCATCTTCCGCCGTCCAGGAGGTCCTGCGCGTCATCCCCCCGGGCCCCAACGAGTGAGCGCCCGCCGCCCAAAGAAAAGTATTGACACGAGCGGGATTGCCCGTATAATGGCGCCGCACCCCGCGCGCAACAGTCAAGCGACGCTCTGACCGGACTCAAGACGGGGCAGCAGCCTCGAACTCACCCCTTGCCTCATTGCTTCAAGACGGGGGGACCCCCCATGGTCCTTATCCGGTAACGCCAGTTAGAAGCCGTCCAGGCTGGTGTCTCCTCCGTTGGGAACTCGGTGATCCCTCACCATTCCCCATTCGCACTTTCCAACGCCTGTGGTGCTGAGCCATGACCGAACGTAACTCGCAGATCGAACGCCTCCTTCGTCCGGGCGAGCAACTGATCCTGCTCACGGACACCGACATAGACCGCAGCGGCCTGTTCGGCCGCCGGTGGCTCGCGGTGACCGATGATCGCGTCATGACGTTTGCCGACGATGCGATGGGGGACGGCCCCGAGGTCGAGGTGCCACTGAAAGACATCGGGAAAGTCGCAGCGTCGCACTTCGTGGGGCAGGCAGCCCTGGAGGCGGAAGTCGGCAGCCGGAAGATCGAATTGCTGCGTTTCTCGAACTCGCTCAGCGGCAAGTTTGGCAAGGTCGCCAGGTCCCTGACCGACGCCTGCAAGGACGGCAAGACGCCAGAGTTCGACCTGGAGGAAGAGGAACGACGGACCTGCCCGAACTGCGGGCGGCTCCTGCCCGAGAAGGGCAGCTTCTGCCCGGCCTGCCTGAAAAAACGGGAGGTGCTGGCCCGCCTCTGGAAGTACATGCGGCCGCACTGGCCCAGACTGGTAATCCTGAGCTTTTGGATCATGGGGGGCACCGTCCTGCAATTGGTCCCCCCCTACTTCGTCAAGATACTCATAGACGACGTATTCGAAGGAGGCGGTGCCGCACTGCTGCTGTGGGTGGTTCTTACATTAGTTACGGTGCGAGCAATCTCGACGCTGGTGACCATCGCGCGAGGAAGGCTGTCCGCGCAACTCGGCTCGCGAGTTGTCCACGACATCCGATTCGACCTCTACCAGGCCATCCAGCGACTGAGCCTGCGCAAACACGATAAGACGCAGACGGGCGCACTGGTATCTCGCCTGACGGGCGACACCACCATGCTGGGCTTCATCTTTATAGAGATAGGTGCCTGGTTCATCCCCAACATGCTGCTGCTGGTGGGCATATGCGCGGTGCTGTTGTGGCTGAATCCGTCGCTGGCGCTGCTGGTGCTGATACCCGTTCCGGGCGTAGTGCTGTTGACCCTGTGGTTCTATCGCCGCCTCGGCAGGATGTATCACCGGTGGTATCAGCGCAGGGCCAAGGTGAGCGCACTGGCCACGGATTCCATCTCGGGCATACGGGTGGTGAAGGCGTTCTCGCAGGAACCCGAGCAGATCAGACGGTTCGGAGAAAGAAGCGCCGAGCTGTATCAGACGACGGCCGCGGCCGAATCCATGTGGGCCACCGGTGGGCCCCTCATCGCGTTCGTCACCGCGCTGGGCGGCTTCCTGGTCTGGTACTTCGGAGGGCTGGCCGTCCTGCGGGACGACATGTCCCTGGGCGACCTGATGGCCTTCATCACCTATATATTCTTGTTCTATGGACCCATCACGATGTTGACGGGTTTCAGCGACTTCCTGAACCGCTCCTTCGCCGCTGCCCAACGGCTCTTCGAGATAACCGACGCCGAACAGGAAGTCTACGATGACCCGGACGCCCAACCGCTGCCCGAACTCACGGGTGCGATCAATTTTGAGGACGTCCACTTCAGCTACACCAAGGACAAGCCGATTCTGAAGGGCATGAACCTGGACGTGAAACCCGGCGAGATGATCGGCTTTGTCGGCAAGTCCGGAGCCGGAAAGACCACGATGACCAACCTGATCTGCCGCTTCTATGACGTGGAGGGGGGCGCCATCAAACTCGACGGTACAGACATCCGGAAGATCCGGTTGAGGGATCTGCGCAAGCACATCGGAATAGTCCCCCAGGAATCGTTCCTGTTCAACGGGACGATCACCGAGAACATCGGCTACGCAAACCCGGATGCCACGCAGGAACAGATCATCGGCGCTGCCATCGCCGCCAACGCCCACGGGTTCATCATGCGGCTGCCCGACGGATACGACACGCGCGTGGGGGAACGCGGAGCACGGCTCTCCGGCGGAGAGAAGCAGCGCATCGCCATTGCCCGCGCCATCCTGCACGACCCGAAGATCCTCATCCTGGACGAAGCCACATCCTCGGTGGACACCGAGACCGAGGAGCTTATCCAGCACGCGCTGGCCCGTCTGGTCGAGGGACGCACCACGTTCGCCATCGCCCACCGGCTCTCGACCCTCAGGCACGCCAACCGGCTCCTGGTGATCGAGGACGGCAAGCAGGCGGAGCTGGGCACGCACGAGGAACTGCTGGCCAAGAAGGGCACATACTTCAAGCTGGTCGAAATGCAGTCGAAGCTGTCGGCCATCACGGCACTGGACGGATAGGGGCATCATGAACATGGCTAAGACAACCAGCGATCCTTTCCGCAGCGCACAGAAGGAGCCATACCACGAGCCGCTGGAGCCCGAGAAGCTCCGTCTGTTTACGGACGGCTCCGGCAACCTGCGGCTGACGGTAGAAGGCGACCGCTCTTACCTGGACGTGAAGGTAGTGCGCGCGTTCCCCCTCTCCGAGCCGGAGCGCTATATCGGCCTGCTGGACGCCAAGAGCGGCGACAAGGTGATCGGTCTGATCCCGGAGCCCCAACGACTGGACGCCCAGTCGAAGCAGATCGCTGCCGAGGCCCTGGAGCGGCATTACTTCGTCCCCACCATCACAAGAGTCGTCAGCCTGACCGAGGAGTTCGGCGCCGTCTACTGCGACGTGGAGACGGACCGCGGCCCGCGCCACTTCGTCGCCAGGGGCATCCGCGATGCACTGGTGGATCTGGGGGATGGCGAACTGCTCATACCGGACGTAGACGGCAATCGCTACCACGTCGTCGACTGGCGACGGCTCGACCCGCGCTCCAGAGCGCTCCTGGAACGCGTGGTATGAGGTGACGGCAATTATGAATTATGAATTATGAATTGGGGTTCAGGGCGCTTTCCGCCAGACGGATAGGCGGGCTACTTCTTGCCTCTACGTTCGCCCCGACGTTCACAGGGAATCGGTGCCTGTCCCTATTCCTTGTTGACTCTGATCGTGCGGCCGCAGCCGGGACACTCCACCTGAGAGCCCCGGAAGTTCGGACTTAGGTTGACCGTCCAGTCGCAGGGGCACCGGAACGACTGCCACTTGCCCGGCGTGTAGGTGTAGGTGGGCTGCTTGCCCTTGGGCAGTCCCTCGGCCGCCTCCGCAGCGGCCCTCTCTCCGGCGCCGGGTGCCAGTTCCCCGCCGATGGCCCCAGCCGCAGCGGCGGCGCCGGCCATGGCCGCCATCGCCTTGGGCAGGGGGATTGTCGTATTGCAACGAGGGCAGGCGATCTCGGTCTTCTTTGTCCGCGGCGGCACCTTGATCTTCACCCCACACGCGCACTGCAGGAACAGGTAACCCCCCATCCTGTGCAGGATGTCCACGGCATCGCGCGCTTTGGCCAGGTCCTCCTTTTCGGGCTCCGCCGAGGGGGCGCGCACGCCCACAGGTTGGGCCTCGGACAGCGTCGTCTGTCCTATCAGGTGTCCGCCGTGCGTCTCCGCGTAGGCCGCCTCGTAGTCGGCCAGGGCCGCACCGCCGGCCATCGAACGCAGAATCCGCACGCGCTGCGCCGTCGGCGGGTGGGTGCTGAGGATTCCGGAAGCTCCGGCGGCCTTCAGCGGGTTGATGATGAACATCGGTGCGACGGCCTTGTTGACCTTTGCCAT
>SDBU01005619.1_pt1 | contig 14946 bp, 13 predicted proteins | sample 2277071 | NCBI WGS metagenome assembly SDBU01 (sample SAMN10397929, study PRJNA504765) | marine sediment metagenome | isolation source: marine sediment core GS08_GC12, 126 cmbsf | place: Arctic Ocean: Gakkel Ridge, Loki's castle | collected 2008
TTTAGCTAGCTCCTTTGAGGGCCCGGTAGCTATTGCTTTTGGTTATGGTAGCTTAACTGAGCTAGCTAAGGTTTTGTCTGATTACATTCGCACTTCCAAGGCAAGCGTAAGTATCAAAGGGGGCTTCTTGGCTGATAGGCTACTCACTTCAGAGGATGTGATGAGCCTTTCCACCCTGCCATCGAGAGAGGTATTACTAGCCAGGGTTGTGGGCGGGATGAAAAGTCCCTTTTGGACCTTAGCCGGTTGTCTTGCAAATCCACTAAGGGGTTTGGTGGGGATATTACAGGCTAGAATTAAACAGTTAGAGGGAGAGTAGAATGCCGGAAAACGAAGTAGAAGAAGCACAGGAAACTAGTGAAGAAAAAATGGAAGGCGACCAACAGCCGTCCGCAGAAGAGATGGTAGAAAAACCCAAGGCGGCTAAGGCTGCTTCAGGCAGGGCCTCTGCCAAAGCCGGGAAGGCAAAGAGCGGCACAGCCTTTGAAGAGGTAATGACTACTATCAAAAACATGTCCGTGCTTGAACTGGCGGAATTAATAAAGGCCTTGGAGGCTGAGTTTGGAGTTAGTGCTGCTGCCCCAGTGGCGGTCGCCGCTCCTGCGGGAGCAGTACCTGCCGAAGCTGCTGCTTCGGCTGAAGAAGCGGAAGAGAAGACCGACTTCAGTGTAATTCTTAAGGACTTTGGTGCTAACAAGATTAGCGTGATTAAGGCAGTGCGTGAGTTGACTACCCTGGGCTTGAAGGAATCCAAGGACCTTGTAGAGGGTGTGCCTAAGGCAGTAAGGGAAGGGGTTAATAAAGATGAGGCTGCTGCCATGAAAGAGAAGCTGGAAGCAGCCGGGGCTACCGTTGAGATTACATAGAACCAGTTTACTGTTTTGTTAGGGGTGCTAGTAAAAGTGCCGTCCTTCTTGAGAGGAAAGGGGTACAGTTCCAGAACAGTCTCCTCTAACTCGGTTGGGAATGGTGTTGAAAGCAAGTGGTTATCACCAAGTAACCTCCTGTAGGCAAGGTGAGGTATGCCTTATCATGGTTGGTTGATACCAATGGTGGTGGGGGTAGTGTTTGTTGTTCTCGGTCTAGGTGCAATTATCTGGGGCAACAGGGAAGAGAAGAGCTACTACGATTCCCTTTCTAGCCGTACGGATCTAAGAGAATTCTTTTCACATTGGCCAAAGCGCCCTGAACCCGGGGCGTTGAAGATAGGAGGCTGGATAGCCATTGCTGTTGGTTTAATTATGATAATTATGGGTGGCGCCTTCGGCTTGGCCAGTTGAGATTTATCCCTGAAGTTAGGCTGGAATTCAGGTGAGCGTTGGTGTTATTTCAGGTTTCTATGTTTCCTAACTTCTCCCATACAGAATAAGCCCCGTGTCCGCTTTTGTTTGCCTTGATTCAATCTCATTCCCAAGAGAAACCCACTAGATTCACTCGTTTGACAATGCGTCTGTGAACGTCTGCCGTTTCAGCACACTTGCTATCGTGAGTTCACCCCTTTTCGATGTCTCTGGTGGTATAGGATGCTCTTTTTCTTCTAAACCCAGCCACTCCTGGCACTCGGTCCTCCCAGTGGCAACGGTCCTGCTGGCCAGTTGAATCCCAGCATCATGGCAGTATTGACGTCTTCTGCTGTAGCGATTTCTTCCTGAACGATTTTCATTGCCTCTCGCCTGGCGGCACCCATGACACGATTACCGATGAAGCCGGTATCTCCTGGGACATCCTTGACGCGGACACTGGTCTTGCCAAGGCGCTGGCAGAGGGCCTCTATTACCTGTGTTACTTCCTCTGAGGTGTCCGGCGTGTATATTACCTCGACCAGTTTCATGATGTTGGCTGGGCTGAACCAGTGCATTCCAATGAACAGGTTCTTACGTTCCACCGCCTCAGCCAGGTCGGCAATGGTAAAGGTTGAGGTATTGCTAGCTAATATAGCGTCCTTTTTGACCAGTTTATCCAGCTCAGCAAAGATCTTCAACTTCAAGGGCTTGTTCTCCAGTGCCCCGTCTTCGCCGCCACCTATCGCCTCAATGATGAGGTCACAATCCTTCAAGTCCTCGACCTTTGTCGTCAAGGTAAGGTTTGCCACGGCCTGGTCCATCTGCTCTTGAGTCTGCTTGCCTCGTTCGACACCACCCTTTAAGCCAAACCGACCATTAATGATTGTATCTTTCGTCTTAGCGATGATTTCGTCGGTCAGGTCGCGGCAGACAACCTTATACCCGGCTACGATTGCCGTCTGGCTGATGCCACCTCCCATGATACCGGCACCCATTACCCCGATACTCTTAAGGTCTTCCAGTTTCATTTGTTACCCCCCTTTTTTGGTTATGCTTAGTAAAATGATATACGAGTTTAGGGGTATTTTGCAAATATTTCATTGGCCGAACACACCGGCCTGAAACAGGTTGACAAATTCTTCGTCTGACATGCCTAAAATCTCGGTGCATACATAGGCATTGTGCTCTCCCAGGCAGGGGGGTGGTAGGTACTGTTTGGCCGGGGACTTTGAGAGCTTGAATGGTAGCACATTGATAGGGTGGGGACCCATAACCTGGTGGTCAAAGAGCAAGAAGTGGTTGCGATGCTTAAACTGAGGGTCATGGTGCATATCTTCGGCTGTCTCAACTATTCCTGCGGCGACCCCAGCCTGTTGTAGTCTTTCCATTACGGTCTCGGGAGGGAGCTTGCTGGTCCACTTTTCAACCAATCGGTCTAGCTCAGTCTCGTTTTCCTTCCTATCCTTCAGTGTAGCAAACCTTCTATCTTCAATTAGCTTTGGTTGGCCGATTACTCGGCAGAAGGCTTGCCACTCCTCGTCCGTGTGTACTGCAATGACACACCACCTGTCCTCGCCAGTGCAGCGGTAGGAGCCGTGTGGAGCAGCATACGGGTCGCGGTTTCCGTTGCGGGTGGCTATCCTTCCATTGACGGCATAGTCCAGTATAGCGGGGGCAAGGAACTGAAGTGCGCTTTCGTTCTGTGATTGGTCGATATACTGCCCCTTGCCTGTCTTTTGGCGTTGCAGGAGAGCGGTCACGACAGCAGTTGCCAGGAACTGGGGAGCCACGTGGTCGGTATAGGCCCAGAAGGCACCATTGGGCATACGGTCAGGCCAGCCAGTGATATCATCAAACCCGGCTAGACCTGCGGCATGGTGGCCGTATGCAGCGTAACGATGGCGGGGGCCGGTCTGCCCCAGCATGGAGGTGTTGACGTATATTAGGCCGGGGTTCAGGTCTTTAACCGAGTCATAGTCCAGACCCCACTGCTTCATGAGGCCGGGTCGGTAAGATTGCACTAATATATCTGCCCACTCAATCAGTCGTTTGACCAGTGCTATCCCCTCTGGCTTATTGAGGTCAATGGTTGTACCGTACTTGTTCGCATTGTAGAGGGAGTAGTATCCACTTCGGTTGAAGTCTACGATACTGTCCTTATATGGCGGGTTTAACCGGCTACCATCAAAAAACTCCGGTGCTTCGACCTTGACCACGGTAGCCCCGTGGTCGGCAAGGTATCGAGTGAACCGTGGTCCGACTATATGCCAGGTGAAATCAAGAACCTTTAGCCCCTTGAATGCCTCCGTTGCATCACTCCTGTCTCCTTCAGTGGTAGTAGTCTGGTCTCTAGTAGACTCTAGCTCTCCCTGGAGAATTTCATTATTGTGCTCACCAATCAAAGGTGCTCGTCTTCTTATTCGGTAGGGGTTGTCCTCTGTGATATATGGTGCCCCTGGGTAGGTAATCTTATCACTCACCTCTGGGTGGTCTATGGTCTGCCAGAATCCCCTAGCTCGGAAATGCTCCTCCTGAAAAACATCTTTAACTGAATTTATCGGGGCCAGTAGAATTCCCCTTGAAACAGCTTGCCCAAAAAGCTCCTTCTTGGTCTTGGTCAGGAGAAAGGGCTCAAAGCTGCGCGTCCTCTCCTGTGCTTTCTCCAGCAATTGCTCCAGCTCTTCTTCTGACAGGTCAGTGACCGAAGGGTTTGTTTCCCAGTCAACCTCCCGCAGTAAATCATTAGCCATTCCTTCCTCTTCCATCCATTCAACAAGTCTGCGGGTTCTTCTACCATCTCGACCTCTACCCGCTGTTAAAAGGACGTAGCCATCCTTGCATGCAAACACCGATTGCATTATACGCCCACTGGGAAGGCTACCGAAAGGTCCACCCCGTCTACGGTTAATTCCTTCAAAGTCCCAGTACACATAGTTGTTAAACGTTTGCCAGGCCATACACTCCTGGGCTGACACATCCACCCATTGACCTTCCCCGGTCCTTTCTCGATGCCATAGGGCAATCAGAGAACCAGCGGCGGCATCATTGGCAGCATGGAGATATGCCTGGGGGATGGTGATTCGTAGTGGTGGCCGGTCGGGGTCACCTACCAGGTTCATATATCCACCCATAGCCATACAGACAATATCCGAAGCTTTGTACTGGGCATAGGGGCCATCCTGTCCGAAACCGCTGATGGAGACCATGATAATCTTGGGATTAACCTTGGACAGCTCTTCGTAACTCAGGCCCAGTTTGGTCATGTGCCCCGGTGTAAAGGACTCAATCACGAAATCAGACTTCTTTACCAGGTTAATGAAGGTTTCGTGACCGTCCTTTGTTGTTAAGTCCAGGGTTATGCCTCGTTTGCTGGTGTTGTAAGCCCACCATAGGAGGCTTTTTTCCGGGTGTGGTTCATCATGGTAAAAAGGTCCCAGGTTACGGCTGGGGTCACCACCAGGTCTCTCAACCTTGATAACATCAGCTCCCAGGTCGGCCAGTATCTTGCCACAGAGGAACCCCTTTTCGTCGGTCAAATCCAGGGCTCGGTATCCGCTCAATCCACTCTCTTCTTTTTGTTGACTGCTCATTATCTCCTTTCTCAACTAAGGTATTGTGAAGATTCATCAAGAGCTACGCAGGACAGCTAGCTGTTCCTTGATTACTTTGTTCTAAGTGATACATTCTGTTTCCGCCAGACCAGCCTATAACAGGCTTCTGGGCCTGTATTGAATAGCTTCGGCCAGGTGAGGAGCTTTAATGATGTCGCTATCCTCCTGGTCAGCGATAGTGCGGGCTAGTTTGAGGATGCGATGGAAGGCACGTGCTGAGAGGTTAAGTTGATTCATAGCGGCCTTCAGGAGGCTTTGTGCTGATTCTTCTGCCTGGCAGAACTCTCTTACCTCAGCCGGAGTCATTTCGGCATTGCAGGTTAGTCTGGTTCCGTTAAAGCGTTCCTGCTGTCGGAGGCGGGTGGCTTTAATCCGCGCCTGGACCTGGTCGGATTTCTCCCCTAGCCTGTCATCAGCTAGTTTTTCGTAGTCAATACGAGGCACTTCAACAAATATATCGACACGGTCAATAAACGGGCCGCTGATGCGCTTCTGATATCGGGAAACCAGGCTGGGTGCGCAGGTACATTCTTTGACAGGGTCGCCGTAATAGCCACAAGGGCATGGGTTCATGGCTCCTACCAGCATGAAGTTTGCCGGGAAGGTGACACTGCCCTGGGCCCGGCTGATGGTGACTACCTTGTCTTCCATAGGTTGGCGTAGTACCTCAAGCAGCGAATGCCCAAACTCAGGAAGTTCATCAAGGAAGAGAACTCCTCGATGGCTGAGGCTTATTTCGCCCGGCCTCGGCCAGTGTCCGCCACCCACCAGGCCAGCGTTTGAAGTAGTGTAATGGGGTGAACGAAAGGGTCGCTGTGTTATCAAGGTGGTATCCGGTGGCAAAAGACCACTTACACTATAAATCTTGGTAACCTCCAGGGTTTCCTCATTGGTCATTGGCGGTAATATTGAGGGGAGCGAACGCGCCAGTAGTGTCTTACCGCTTCCGGGAGGGCCCATCATTATTACATTGTGCCCTCCAGAGGCAGCTACCTCCAGTGCTCTCTTGACGTGCTCTTGCCCTTTAACATAAGCCAGGTCGGTGACTGATGAGGCAGGAGGGAGATACTCCTCAACTCTGTCAGCTTGATATTCTGGTGCTGGTATTTCTCCCCGCAAATAACTGACTAATTGAGATAATGAACTAAAGGGGATGATGGTAGTGCCTTCTACCAGGGATGCCTCTTTGGCATCGGCGTCAGGTACGATAATATTGGAGAACCCTTTCTCATGAGTTATAGCAACCATAGGTAGGATGCCGGTGGTGTGGCGCAGGCTGCCATCCAGGGAGAGTTCACCCAGAAGGATGGTTTGGGAAAGATCGGCAGATACCTGCTCTGAGCCGAGAAGTATGCCAGTGGCAATGGGTAAATCATAAGCTGGTCCGGCTTTCTTGAGGTTGGCGGGGGCAAGGTTAACCACGATGCGCTTCATGGGGAAGGTGAAGTCTGAGTTTCGGATAGCGGCTCTTACCCGCTCCCTTGCTTCCTGAACAGCAGTGTCAGGCAGTCCGACAATGGTAAATGACGGCAGGCCTGGGGAGATATCTACCTCGACCTCAACGATAACCCCTTCCAGCCCAACGATAGCGCAGCTTATTACCTTGGCTAGCATAACTCTTCTGGGCACTATGTTACAGCGAAGCTTTGCGGGTGTCAATGAAGGTAGGCGTGTGGGAGTTCCAGGCTGAAAAAGGCGACAAAACTGAGAGTGAAAATCTGGGAAACAATTCGAGGGTGGATGGGGGCGGTCAGGCGTGAATTGTTTTTTGCGTTATGGTAAGTAAGGGGATGGCTGTGGCACGACGTTGGAGAGAACATCTCTCAACAAGCCACGTGAACATTCATTGTAGTCTAAAACTGTCAAGCATTTTATCATAAATATCTCTACATTCCTCGTCATCTGCGACTCTATACGAAAAGACCAAAGTATGTATCCTATCGTAGTCGAAAAACATATATGCTTTTACTAATACAACTGGATTATCATTTAGTTGCCTCTTATATGTATGCACCATTGGGAACATTCCATTCACTTCCATAATTTCAAGGGAACCAGGGTCTATGATTTTGTTCTCGAACCCTGTGATTTGTAATCTCGCATATTCTCGTTGTAGCTGGTCTATCAACTCGTCCCGAAATTCAATCAGCTCTTCTTGGCTCATGGTATATTTTTCATTAGCCCTAAACACTTCCTCACCTGGATTCAAATAGTCAGTCTTAAAAACCACTCTCCTGTATTCATCAAAGGCTAATGGTTTCAATTCGTTTAAACCGGTCTGTTGTAAGATAAAACTTGGTGAGGGTAGCTCGTAGACTTGGAAGAGGCTTTCGTTCATCTCTCCGTATTCCCCTGACTGTAATTCAAGAAAGTCAGCGGGGTAATCAATTGAACCAACATCCGCAATTATGAGTCTAACCCATCCATCTTCAATCGGGGTTAATTCTGCAGGAGTGGTGGGCTCCCTGCTAGATTCAGAGAAGCTAATTGCTAAGGAATCCAGCCTCTGTTTCGATTGCTGATAATCGAACATGAGGATAATGCTCCCAAGTGTACCTCTATACACACCGAATTCTAAGTCCTCCAAGGTGAGCCCAGGGATAGACCTTAGAGAATCCAAATGCAAGCTGGAATCTACAGACAAGTGACCGATGGTCAGCACGCCCTGAAAGGTATGCTTTGGCGAAAACTGATAGCCATAATTGCGGAAGTCGATTCCTACCGAAATGACCCTATCCGAGTCTGGGGGGTGATACAGCCTTATACCATCGTCATCATATGTATGTATCGTGTTCATCAGTTCAGTGACTCTTGAGGGATTGCCTAATACTTTGATGTAGTCATCCAGTGTCGAATCCATATCGAACCTATTATTATTGATTGATAGGGCGTTCTCGTTGACCTCGATAACAAGGTCACCAGCAGCAGTCTGTATTGGACTGGCCTCTGACGATTCAGGTATCGATGTTGGTTCAAGACTCAGTTCGGGAGTAGGAGTTGAAATTTGGGCATAGACCACAAGCGAGATAGACAATACAATGACAAAAGCAAGAACCAGAAGCAAGGGTCGTCTGGTTTTCGTCTTAGTCTTCTTTTCCGGAACTTCAGCGAAAACACCTTGAGAAAGCTCTTCTACTCTACTCTTGATTTCCTCTTGTTTTGTTGGGTTAAGGCTCCTCCACCATCGGATAATGGTATCTGAATCATATAGCACATCCTGAGACACTTCACCCTTAGCAACTAATTCCCGTATTACCGCATCCCAAGGACGCTTCCTATTTTCATCTGCACTACTGCCCATTTCTCCCGCTCCCATAATAAACTCAATGCTATTGTAGGAGGACAGTTATGAGGTGTCAATTGTGTCCTCGTTTTTTCATCTTCCCTCTTTTCAGGCTGCTTGCCACGTGCTGGAACTTGAGTTTAGTGTTCTCCTGGGGGTATGCCAATGCTATCCTTTAACTGCGGAATGTAGTTACAGCTTTGGAGAGGGAGGTGGCGCCAGGGCAACTATGAAGGTAGCCTTCCACGCCTTATGGTTCACTCCTTTTGTTTCTTCCTTTCGTCAGCTTCATCTGCTGCTGCTTACATATTCTCCAGGACGAGAAGGCCAAACCTTACCATTCTTTTTCATTAGCTAACTGCTGGACTCTGTGGTTCTATAATCACTGAATTTACCGTCTCTCCAATCGAGAGCACCTTTCAGTCCCTTTTCGGCCGCAATCTCCCCGAATTCTTTTACTGCAGGGTCCAGATGAGCTATGGCATCGCCTTCGCAAGCTAGCTGCTGCACGAGATTTCGTCCCATCATGTCCACTGCTATGTTAACAATCCTCTTGTGAGCGGCAAGGAGTCCGTATGGTATTTTAGCCAGAGTCTCAGCCAAGCGGTTTACTTCCTCCTCCAGCGCATCTTTGGGAACCGCTTTCCACACCAGACCAATTCGCTCTGCTGTCTTTCCATCAATAGAGTTCCCTGTAGCTATGGCATACTTTGCCCACTGAGGCCCAACCATGTAGGTCCACATATGAGTTGGCAACGTGCCCATGGCCCTCCCTGCCGGGAAACCGAACTGGGCATCCTCAGCGCATACTATTATGTCAGTGTGTAGAGCAAAGTCGGTGCCGCCGGCAAGGCAATATCCATGAACCTGACTGATGATAAACTTACGACAATTCCACATTGTATTCCACACATCGACTATGCCAGACATCATGCCATCAATGTCCTGACGGATGTTTGTCTGCTGTGCCTGCCCCATGTACTCTTGCCTCCTTGGTGAAGGAGATATGTCGTAACCTGAAGAAAAGGCACGTCCAGCACCTTTCGCTACAATCACATTGACGTCTTGATCTCGCTCAGCATCTTTCACAGCGTCAACTATCTCAGACCTGAGTTGAACACTGAGAGCGTTGAGCTTTTCCGGTCGGTTTAATGTAATTCGTGCTATCCTGTCTGCCTTCTCGTAGATGATTGTTTCGTAAGCCATTTAAAATATGCCTCCTTAAGATAATGACCTAATACTAGCACACTTCTGCCGCCAGATTAAGCCCTTAGCGGGGATGGGTTGCTTCATCGAGGTAAACCTGCCTGGTAGTCCAGTCTACATTGCATTCTTGTGGTTTTTAGCAAAATTTTAACGACAAATTTATGGCTGATAAATGTCAGTGGTCTAGGATGGAATTATGGAGACGGAAAACTTGAGTGAAAAGGGTGGGGGCCATGGAATGAGGGTGGTGTGTGCCTGGTGTAACAAGGACATGGGAGAGAAAGACGGCAAGGGTGCAGTGGGAGTCTCTCACGGCTTGTGTCAGGAATGCTTTGACAGGGTGATGTTGGAAGCGGAGAACGGGATAATGATGGACTTGCTAATTGCAGAGGATGCGGAAGAGAGATAAAAGCTAATGCAGGCAGGCTGGTAGAAAGGTATCCAATTTCAGGTCGAATCACTTTAGCATAGGAAGGAAGTAAGATGAACGAAGAAATCATTGTTGGTCGGGCAATCGACAGGTATCAAAGGCTAGATGAGATTCTAAGAAGTAAAATGCTCAAAGACGAGGAGGCGGCGTTTATCCAAGGCCGAAAGTTGGAGTTGATGCTGCTGATCCACGCTCTGGATGAGCAAGCAATATCGCGGTTGGCCGAGAGCCTAGCAGATACCGAACCCGAAATGGTTAACATTAGTGGGTCTGGAGAGGTCAACCCGAACTAGAAGAGACTTGATATGTAGTAGCCAAGACATTATCTGACTATCGCCACCTTTCGCGCAGTGCCTTCTGAACCTTCTCATCTATCGTTTCTTCTTCTGCTCCTTCAGCCGTCTTCTTTGACTCTTGAACCAGTTTTGCTAGCTCTTCATCGTAGAGATGCTGGTACATTTCCTTCCCTTTTTTCCATCCCATGAGCCAGCCCAGGGCTAATCCAACAGTGGCAACTGGCGCCACAACCTCGATTCTGATTTCCTGAAACAGTAAGATTACGACGATAATCAAAACGGCGAAGAAGAATACAGCAACGTCGAGGTCCCACCTGGCAGCTTTGGCTCTGGCTTTTGCCTTCCGGGCAGCCGTTGCTTCCATTTCGGGACTGAACTGGCTGGTGGCTTCAGCTTCGTCCATCATTCTTCCCCGTATTCTTATCCCAGCTTTCGAGTCTTAGGATAATCATAGTTCAGGATTCGGCAACTGTCAATGGCTGGTGTGTTCGGAATGTGGCTACGACTTTGAAGAGGTTGGCTTAACTATGTTAATTAACCTACTTTCCCTTGAACTCAGGTTCCCGCTTCTCCATAAAGGCAGCCACGCCCTCTCTGAAGTCCTCTGTGCCGAAGCAAATGCCTTGCATATAGCCCTCGAACTCCAGCGCTGAGGCAAAGTCGGTGGACGCGCCTTTGTAGAGGGCTCGCTTGGCCAGCTTCATGGTGATGGGAGGCCCGGCTGCAATCCTGGCTGCCAGCTCCCTTGCCGTGGGCATCAGCTTATCGTGGGGCACGACCCGGCTGACTATACCGCAGTCCTTCGCCTCTTCAGCAGCTAATACCTCTCCAGTGAATACCATCTCGCAAGCCTTGGATATACCTACCACGCGAGGCAGGAAGTAGGTAGAGCCGGTGTCGGGGACAAGGCCCCTCTTGATGAAGATCTGAGAGAAGCGTGCCCTGTCTGAGGCTATCCTGATATCGCAAGCCAGCGCTATGGAAAAGCCTCCCCCAGCGGCAACACCATTGACGGCGGCGATAGTGGGCTTTTCGAAGTTGTAGAAGGGGACGACGAATGATTGAATGCCACCGGCGGCGGGGGACTTCGCTGATAAGCGCCAAGGGGCATCGGCCACGTCCGCCAAGGTGCCCAGCCCGGTTACGTCAGCCCCGGAGCAGAACCCTTCGCCGGCACCGGTGACGATGAGTACTCTCACTTCGTTATCTGAGTTGGCGTCCTCAAGGGCTTGCTGCAGTTCTTCTGACATGGTGCCCCCAACGGCATTTAGTCGCTGAGGTCGGTTCAGCGTGATGGTGGCGATGCCGGCCTGTTTTTGGTATATGATAGCTTCCAGTTCCATTTCTGATAACCTCCTTTTTACAACTGAATACAGGGGTTTTCAGCCATTGGCCTGCCCCCAATTATCTTACCACCTGTTAGGTGAGAGTTCCCAGCAGTCAGGGCTGGTCTGTGTGTAGGGACTTGAATTTAGTCCTGTGGTGGGGGTTTGTCAATACTAGAAGATATCTCGGGCACGACTCACAATGACCACGCATTCTCAGGCTGAAGTTCAAATGGTAATCGCTTTGGACTCATTAAGGGTATCTACCTCCCTGCACTACCATGAGGGTAATCAAGCTCGCTGTCTTCATTCCAGTACACCTGAGGAAGACTGTCCATGCCAAAAATCCTGGCGATTCTTATCATAATATCTTCTACAACATCCATTTTGGTGTTCCATCTCTCACGGTCGTGGATAGCATCTAGCTTAACATCAAAAACAATATCGCTATGGTAGCCGGCGTACGGTTTCTTCTGCCAAATATGGCCAGACCTATACGATTCCCACTTAAATTGTTCAATGTTTTCGAAAACAACAGCACAGGTGACTTCATCAGTTAAACCCTCGAATACCTCTCTGGTTAATTGAAGGTGTCTTTGAATCTTGTAAGTGAACCAGTTTGGGTTGAATCCATCATCATCCTCACAAAACATATCCAAATATCCATCAGTAACAATACAGCCGTCAAAGTAACAAGTTGTCACTTGTGTAGTAATTCTGTCACCCGAAGAGCTTCTTACCTCATAGCGGCGAGAATAGCCATCAAGATGAGTGTCTGCTGAAGCCGCATTAGTTAGGGACTCAGAATATATCCGTCCAGTATCAAGGAATGTTTCTTTGAGTCGCTCAATAGAGACCACAATCTGAGGTATTGCTAAACCATAAAGTGCAAAGTATCCATGTTTGTCTTTTTGAGGTAAGTATTTTCCCGCAAGAATTTGGTGTCGCTTGAAACGATGGTCTTCCTGCAGAACAAAATTAGTGCCACTCAATTTGGTTCCCTCCCTCTGTGAGTATGTTTCCAACACGCAGAACTTTGATTTTCTTTATTCTCGGTCAATATCATCAGAATTAGCTTGTCATCATCAGGTTGTTTCGTAAGGGGAATTTGACCTCAATACCTGCATAAGGTCATGTACGACTCTATCCATACCATATTCTGCCTTTGTCGCCATTATCCCGGCCAGAAGAATTGAATGGTGAGCAATACCTGCATAGTCAATATTCAGCCAAACGGGCAATATAACCCTTTGGTTACGAGAATCTCTCTGAAGAAGAACATTAAGCTCTCGTTGTGGCCAGTCTTTCTGAAAGAAGTTGGGGCTTAACACGACAATTCCATATCTTGACTTAGATATTCCCTTCTCGATAGTCTCACGAAGACTATCACCGACTCTTAATGTGAACTCGTCATACCAAATGCTAATTCCTTCACCGCTTAGGCTACTTGTAAGTTCGCGCACAAAGGTATCTTTATCCTCTGTGGCATGACAGATAAATACATCCCACTCAAAGTCACCATTATCGGTCACTTCTGTCAGCTCTCCTTAAGTACTTACGGATTAGTCTAACTGCTTGAGAAATTCTTCGGCTCTTTTCATGTGACCTTTGTTACGGAAGAACTGTTGCAGCAGACGCTAGGTTCCCCAGTAGAGCGCTGGGACTGATATCACAAAATCAGAGTTCTGTTTTTGAAGTTATTCAACATATCAGGACTTGAGTTTAGTCCTGTGGTGGAGGTTTGTCAATAGACTTGACGGGGTTGTGAGCTTGTGAGGGGTGGGGGCAAGTGTTAGAATAGTCCTGGAGAGGGGATATATGCCGCTAGATTCGATTATTGTTAAAGGGGCCTGTGAGCACAACCTGAAGAACATAGACGTAACTATCCCCAGGGATAAGCTGGTGGTTATTACCGGAGTCTCAGGTTCAGGGAAGAGTTCGCTGGCGTTTGATACTATCTATGCCGAGGGGCAGCGCCGCTACGTGGAATCCCTGTCCGCCTATGCGCGGCAGTTTCTGGGTCGGATGGAGAAGCCCGAGGTTGACTATATCGAGGGGTTGAGCCCAGCCATTTCGATAGACCAGAAGGGGCCGGGTCGGAATCCACGGTCTACCATGGGGACGGTAACCGAGGTCTATGATTACCTGCGTCTTCTTTTTGCCAGGGTTGGCCACCCGCATTGCCCCAGGTGCGGACGAGAGATAGCCAGCCAGACAGTGGAGCAGATTGTTGACGCTATTCAGGGTATCTCCGAGGGTAGCCGAATTATGATTCTGGCGCCATTAATCAAGGACCGCAAGGGTGAGTACACGGCGGTATTCGACGATTTGCGGAAGGCAGGCTATGTCAGGGTTCGGGTGGATGGGCGTATCTCTGACCTTTCGGACCAGTTTCAGCTTGATAAGAACAAGAAGCACTCTATTGAGGTAGTGGTGGACAGGCTGGTTATCGGGCAGAGCGATAGCCAGAGCCGCATCGCCGATTCAGTAGAAACCGCTCTCAAGCTGGGGGCAGGGGTGGTGCTGGTGTCAGTTGCTGACGGCGAGGAATTGCTGTTCTCGGAACATTTTGCGTGTGTACAGTGTGAAATCAGCATGGGTGAGATTGCTCCCCGGACCTTCAGCTTTAACAACCCTCATGGCGCCTGTCCTGAATGCACGGGATTGGGAGTCAAGCGTGAGATAGACCCTGACCTGATTATCCCTGATAAGGAACTATCGATAGCTGAAGGGGCAATTCGCCCCTATCGAACACACTTCTGGTATCTGGAGCGTCTGGACTCTCTGGCCAGACGACATGATTTTTCACTGGATACCCCGGTAAAGAACCTCACCAAAGAGCGGCTTGACCTGATACTCTACGGTGAGGAAGGGAAGCGGGTGAAGCACCGCAACCGATTTGGTTTTGTTAGAGAGCATTTCAGCGGCTATGAGGGCGTAATTCCCCGTTTGATGAGGCTGTACCGCGATACGGAGTCGGAGTATTCCCGGGGCGGTATAGAGCGGTATATGGTATCCAGATTGTGTCCGGCGTGTGAGGGGAAGAGGCTTAAGCCCGAAGCATTAGCGGTGACAATTAAGGACAAAAACATTGTGGACATTAGCTCAATGTCAGTGGCGCAGACGTTGCAATGGGCAATCACTCTCAGTGGTGACGGCAAAAAGGCTATCCTTACCAAGCGAGAGCAGATGATAGCGCACCAGATTCTGAAGGAGATACAAGCCCGCCTGGGTTTTCTTAAGGACATTGGTCTTGACTACCTGACCATTGACCGACCCTCAGCTACTCTAAGCGGTGGCGAAGCACAGCGAATTCGCCTGGCGACCCAGATTGGCAGCGGGCTGATGGGGGTGCTTTATATCTGTGATGAACCGACGGTGGGTCTGCACCTGGCCGACAACTTCCGTTTGATTGAAACTCTGAAGAGGCTGAGGGACCTGGGTAATACGATATTGATTGTGGAGCATGATGAGGCTATGATGCAGGCTGCCGACCACATTATTGATATGGG